>Ga0193751_1002263_pt1 | contig 11743 bp, 11 predicted proteins | sample L1c2metaG_FD_143050 | JGI IMG/M metagenome (GOLD analysis project Ga0193751, IMG submission 143050) | Soil microbial communities from a riparian zone of the East river system, Colorado, United States - L1c2 | ecosystem: Environmental > Terrestrial > Soil > Riparian zone | place: USA: East River... | reverse complement strand
TCCCTGCGACTGGTCGCTAATGGCCAGCGAGGTTTGATCCGGCGAAATGCCGTGATCGTTGTTGCACCGTTTGGCGAATCCGGTGTCGATCAGCGCAGGCTCTCCTCCGGATACCGGCAGCCGGTAGATGCTGCCATTGCGATTAAAGAGAAACGACGTTCCGTCGCGCGTCCAGTTGGGCGCTTCAAAGCGTTCGGGCGCGACGTACACTACGTGCCGGACGGTCGATGCAATGGTCACTCTTTCTAACGTACTGTAGAGCGTCGTTTTCGCAACGGGAGCCAGGTCTGCCGCCAGATCGACGTTTGCGAACATTGCCTTCTCCACCGCGTCTTTATCGTGCGAGCAGACCCCAATCCCCACATAGTAACTTCCCTGCAGCGGAACCTGTACCGAAGCGCCGGAGTAGTGGAGCTCCTTGCCATTTCCCAGAAACAAATAAACGAAATTGCCGCGCTTTTCGATGCGCAAGCGTTTGGGGCCGTCAATGTTCGGCTGTGTCTCCTGAGTTTGGATCTCCTGGGTCGCGGCGCCCTTTTCGTCGCGGTATTGCAGCGCCGTTAGACCATTGCCGTGGAGCGCCACGTCGGCATAAACGGAATCCGCGTCCAGGCTCTGGCGCACCATCAGCACGGCCTTGCGATGCTCGTTTCCGCCTTTGCTCAGAAACGAGACATCGGCTGCCAGACTGGCGTCGCCAGTAACTTTCTTCCAGACGAAATGGAAGGCGTCGGTAGTGGACCAAATGTTCTCGCCACTGCCGCTGACTGTGTATGTTCCCTTGGCATGGTCGTATTCCAGAGTGCCAGGATGGAGAACGCTGCCAACATCGGCATGACTCTCAAACACGCTAGTCGGCGCAGCGCTCGCCCAGAGGTTGGGACTGCTAAGACCAGCGAATGAACACCAACTCAGCGCCAGCAGAACGGCGGTAGGTCTCTTGATCATGGGAGAACACTCGGTAGTTGAATTTTAGACGACGGGTGTGACGGAGAAGAAATTGTACGACTTTACGCACATTCTCGCCGCGCTGAGTCCAGATTGAAACCCCTCTCATCCAAACCAAGATGAATTTGGAACTGGAAGGAAAGCGCGCGCTGGTAACAGGATCAACTGCAGGAATCGGATACGCGATCGCGGAGGCCCTGGCTCGGGAGGGCGCAGACGTCATTGTGAACGGGCGGACCGAAGAGCGCGTCGAGCAAGCGATCCAGTCGATTCGAGCCTCTCATCCGCAGGCCAAGGTGAAAGGTCTGGCCGCCGATCTTGGCAACGCCGACGGAATCCGCGTCGCCGTCGAACGGCTCCCCGATGTCGATATTCTCGTCAACAACCTGGGCATTTTCGAGCCCAAGCCGTTTGAGCAAATTCCCGATGAAGACTGGTTTCGCCTTTTCGAGGTGAACGTCATGAGCGGCGTTCGCTTGTGCCGGGCTTATCTGCCGGGCATGAAGACGCGGAACTGGGGACGCATCGTCTTCATTTCGAGCGAATCCGGAGTGCAGATTCCGGCCGAGATGATTCACTACGGCATGACAAAAACTGCGCAGCTCGCGATTTCTCGCGGCCTGGCGGAGACGACCGCAGGCACAGGCGTTACTGTGAATACCGTCTTACCCGGGCCCACGGCTTCCGAAGGCGCGAATGAGTTTGTCGACCGTATGGCAACGGCTTCCAAACAGACCAAGGCTGAATTCGAGGCTGAGTTCTTTCGCAGCGTGCGCCCGAGTTCTTTGTTGCGGCGTTTCGCACGTCCGGACGAAGTGGCACCCCTGGTAGTGTTTCTCTGCAGTCCGCTCTCCTCGGCGACGAATGGCGCTGCCCTCCGAGCCGATGGCGGGGTGGTGCGCTCGATTCTCTGAGTGGCTAGGAGGTGCCCTGTCCCCGAGCCAATGCGAGTTTCACTTCCGCCGACTGCCGCTCTTGCTCGTTCACCCGGAACATCTGCCGCGGCTGCAGTTTCATCACCCGCGCGAGGAAGACATCCGGGAGCTGTGCGATCCGCGTGTTGTAGGTGTTGACGTCGTCGTTGAAAAACTCGCGGCGGTCAGCGATTCGCTCCTCCAGTTCGGAGATGCGATTCTGCAGCGCCAGGAAGTTCTGGTTGGCCTTGAGCTGCGGATAGCGCTCTGCCACCACAAAAAAAGATCGCAGAGCACCCGTCAGCAGCAGGTCTGCCTGAGCCTTCTGCGGAATGCTGGCCGCGTTCATGGAAGCCGTGCGAGCCTGGGTCACCGCCTCCAGCGTCTGCCGCTCGTAATCCATGTAGCCCTTGACGCATGCCACCAGGTTGGGAATCTCGTCGTGGCGCTGCTTGAGCAGAACGTCGATATTGGCCCACGCGCGGCCGATTTCGTTCTGCAGGCGCACCAGTCCGTTGTACACGATGACCGCGTAGATGGCGGCACCCGTGATCAGCATAACGAACGCGGCGTAGGTAACAACTGGCATGAGCGTTTTCGCGTAAAGCCGTTTTCGCGTAGAGCAGCTCGAATGTAGCGGAAGGGTTTGTCAGAGACAAGTTACGCGCGTGTGAGGAGCGAAAAAGTGCTTATTTAGCGTCGGCTTTGGTGTCGACTTTCAAACTGATGTAAACCTGCGAACGGTCGTCAAATTGGCTGACTGTTTTTGTGCCGCTCTTGCGGTTGTTGTATTGCGCATACACTTCGTAATCGACACTGGGCTGAAGCGCCGGGAAACGGTAGGCGCCGTCCGGGCCAACGATATAGGTTTTCACGGAGCGGGTGTGAGTGTTGGTCAGGTACACGACCGCGTTCGGCAACGGATTGTCGCCGCCATCCAGCACCTTGCCGGTGAGCAGGCGTGTCTTGTCTTGCTTCGAATCGCGGCCAAACAGCTGCGCTGGAGCAGCCAGGACCGACGTCGAGAAGACCGACGCCAACAATAAAAACAGCACCGCGGCCCCGATAATCGCCTTCTTCATGAGTTCCCCATTGCCGTCGATTCCCAACCATGGCGGCCATTACCAGTCTAAATGAAGACCGATGTCAGAGCGCTCGTCATCGTCGATATGCACGGTTACTTCGGAGCCTGGCTTCAATTGCCGGCCCGAGGGCAGCTTATAGCCTTTCACGTCCGCCCAAACGATGTAGTCCGCCTTGCCGACGGGCAACCGTTGGGCGAACTCGCCGGTGTGATTGGAATAGAGCTCCCAGCGGGCTCTTTTCTCGTCGGCCCGCCGGATCTTCACCTTGACCCCGTAGACGGGGTGCCCGTCAGGGTCCCATACCGTTCCAAAGATTAGGGCGTAAGGCTTCGGCTTCTCGCGGTTACTGGCGCGCGCGCTCGCAGAGGTAAGCAGAGACGCCAGGAACAACACTGACGCAGCCGTTGCCACCAAACGCCGCAACACCCGGAAATGCGCAGAATTCTTCAGGAATCCTCGTCCTCGGACTCTTCTTTGACGGCGTCTTCTTCGTCCTCGTCCTCTTCGACCTCGTCTTCGCCGACCTTCTTCAACTCAACAGGATTGACGGTAATCACCTCGAAGTCCGCGCCGCACTCCGGGCACGAGACGACCGCGCCTTCATCGACCTCATCTTCATCGATGTCGAGATCCGTCTCGCATTCAGGACAGTACACCATGATTTCCTCCACCTCCAGGCTACCCTGTTATATTTAGTTTCTTCGAGAGGGAAAGGTCAAGTGGCTTACCAAGAAAATTCTGCAATGGCCGAGTCCGCCAGTTCCGGTTATTCCTCCAAAAATCTTGCGGCTGCCGTGCTGGTCGCACTGGCGCTGACGTTGTGCGCTCCTCTTTGTCTGGCGCAGGCAATGGCGCAAGGTCAAGGTCCGGCGCCCCGGTTGGCATCGGACCCGCATGCCGACACGCACATCGCCGAGGCGATCCGGCAAGTTTCAGCGGACCGCATCCGGCAGACGATCGAGAAGCTGGTCAGCTTCCAGAACCGGTCCACAATTTCCGCGCAGGACGACGCATCCATCAAAGCGGGCAAGGGAATCGGAGCGGCGCGAGAGTGGATCAAGGCGGAGTTTGAGCGCTACTCCAAAGAATGCGGCGGCTGCCTGGAGGTAAAGACTGACACTTTCACCGAGCAGCCCAGCGAACGCATCTCGAAACCGACCGAAATCGCCAATATTTATGCGGTGCTGCGCGGCCCCGATACCCAGCAGGCGAAGCGCATCGTGCTCGTAACCGGCCACTATGACTCGCGAAATAGCGATACTCTAAACGGGACCGACCCTGCGCCGGGAGCGAATGACGACGGCAGCGGCACAGCGGTGAGCCTCGAATGCGCGCGCGTTTTGAGCAGGGCTGTTCTGAATAAAGTTAAATTCCCGGCAAAGTTCCCCGCAACGATTATTTTTCTGACGGTCGCGGGAGAAGAGCAAGGCCTGAACGGCAGCAAGCACTTCGCCCAGATGGCCAAGCAGCAAGGGTGGAAACTCGAAGCGGTTTTGAACAATGACATTGTGGGCGGGGACCGCAGTCCGCGGCAGGATGCGAGCGTGGTACGGGTGTTTTCCGAAGGGCTGCCAGCGGCAGCTAGCGACGCTGAGATCAAGCGTATTCGGACGCTCGGCGGAGAGAGCGACTCGACTTCGCGCGAACTTGCCCGCTACATCGCCGACGTGGGGCGTTCCTACGATGCCGGAGTGAAGCCACTTCTCATCTTCCGCCTGGACCGCTTCCTGCGCGGCGGCGACCACTACTCTTTCAATCAGCAGGGCTTCGCTGCGGTACGGTTTACCGAATTCCGCGAAGATTTTAATCATCAACATCAGACCCCTCGCACCGAAAATGGCATCGAATACGGAGACCTGTCAAAGTTCGTGGACTTCGACTACGTGGCGCACGTCGCGCGGCTGAACGCGGCGACCCTGGCCTCGCTGGCATCGGCCCCAGCGCCGCCGGCCACCGTAAAAATGCTGACCAAGGATCTCGACAATGACACGACTTTGACCTGGGAACCTTCGGCCGGAGCGGCCGCCCACGAGGTGGTCTGGCGCTCGACGAAAGCGCCCGATTGGGAGTACGTCCAAACCGTCAGTAGCGGTACGCGTGCAACCCTGAAGGTTTCGAAGGATAATGTCATATTCGGTGTGCGCGCGGTAGATGCGGCGGGACACCGCAGCCTGCCGGTCGTGCCCGAGCCGGAAAGATAGTAAACGACTACCGCAAAGGAGATCTACGTGGTTCGAAGCCGGGAAATGACGCTGAGCCTGCCACCGTTCACGCGGGCGGTGATTTGGCTGCTTGGACTCAACACGGCGATTTTCCTGCTCATGGAACTGTTTGGCCTGGTCCTGCCTGGCGTTGATCGTTCGATATTCGATTATTTCAGCCTGATCCCGAGCGACGTGACTCACGGCTGGATCTGGCAAATTGTAACTTACAGCTTCCTTCATACCGGTTTTTGGCATTGGTTCGGCAACATGCTCGGACTTTGGATGTTTGGCTCGGCGCTGGAGGGTGCGTGGGGTTCACGGCGCTTTTTGGAGTTGTTTTCTTTCGGGGTGATCGGTGCGGCAATCACCACTATAGTCGTGTCATACGGCCATGTGCTCGGCGGCCCGAACAGCCCGACAGTCGGGGCTTCCGGCGGGGTCTTCGCGATTCTAATCGCGTTTGGAATTGTGTTTGCGGAAAACGAGATCATGCTGATCCCGTTCCCGTTTCTGATCAAGGCCAAGTACTTCATAGCAATCCTAATTGTGGTGGAATTGGCCTTCGCCATGAGCGGCGGTGGCGGCGTGGCGTATGTCGCCCATCTGGGCGGACTGTTTTTCGGTTACTTATATGTAAAGTTCGTATCACGTGGGCTTGGAAAGCTTGGACTCTCCGAACGCTACTACGGCGTTCGCAACTCTTACTATCGCTGGAAGCGGCGGCGCGCTGCGAGAAAGTTCGAAGTTTATATGAAAGATCATGACCGCAAAGTCACGTTCGACGAGCATGGAAACTATGTGCCGCCTGACGATAACGACAAGACGAATGGCGGATCGAAGTCGGGCTGGGTGAATTAGCCGTCAGCTATCAGCACTCAGCCGTCAGGAAAACTAACTCCTGCGATCCTCAAAGAATTCTAACGTCCTTACGGCGATCTTCCCTGGCAATTCCTTCTGTTCGGTCTTCCCTTTGAAACCCAAATCATGGCCCGCGCCTTCCACCTTCATCAGTTCGGTTTTGGCCGGGATTAGCTGCAGAGCCTTCATCATCTCTTCCACGGTCCCGAAGGGGTCGCGCGTTCCATGTACGAACAGACTCGGCGTTCGCAGGTTGGGCAGATGCTGGATGCGAAGCTGTTCAGGTTTACGCGGTGGATGCAAAGGGTACGAAAGCAGAAGGAGTCCAGAACCAAGATCGGGTTCCGCGGCGCAGAGCATCGTGGCCTGGCGTCCACCGTAGGAGTGGCCGCCCAGAAAGATCCGGCTCGCCACATGCTTACGCAAAACTGCAACTGCGTTACGAAGGCCGGCGCGATCGCGTTCCCCATTGCCGGGAAACGGAGGGCCGGTGCGCCGCTCCTGGCGGAAGGGCAGATCGCAGCGCAGGACCACGTAGCCATCTCCGGCAAAAGTTTCGCTGAGCGCGACCAGAAGTGGAGCAGTGCAATTCGAACCCGCGCCGTGAGTGAGGATCAATGCGTCGCCGTTTGGGACAGATGGAGTGTGCAGCCAGCCGTGGACAGCGGGGTCGATCGAGTCATCGCGGAATTGCTCGATGGTGGATTCAGGCACTTAGTGCTCTCAGCCTTTCCGTTACCCACTCGCGAATTTGCGATATCGTCTGGCCTTTCATCTTCGCCAAGTCTATTTCGTCGCAGAGAGTGCCCACCGAGCGGAGTTCTTGAGGATTCCCTGCCTTAATCCACAGCCACTCAAATTGCTCAGCACAAGAGAGAGGGAGCGGATCGTCCGCCGTTCTGTGCGCCAATATCCCCGCCGCGAGTTCTTTCCCGACCCGCAAGGCTGCTTCACCCTTGGTCACCTCACGAAGGCCCGTCTCTTCCTTCGCCTTCGGGAGTAGCGTTGCGACCTCAAAAGATGTTGGTTGCTCAAGGGCTGCGATGTACCTAATTGTGGCCGCATCCAACCCCGCTTCGAGCGCGTCCCGGGCTAGTTCTGGCATGCCTGATGCGGGGATCATTTCCAAGACTAACGCGGCTTCAATCAGTTCGCGATCAAAACTCACGGAGATATCCTCACAACTAAGACTTATGCCTTTTGCTCAACGCCCGATCACTTTCTCCCACCGTATGCAACCGCATGAAATTCGTGGCCCCCGAAGTTAGCTTGGTTCCGGCCACCAGACCGAGCACGTCCCCGACGCGGAGAAGACCTTTTGGCAAGAGTTCCTTTTCGGCGGTCCGGAGCATTTCCTCCGCGGACTCCCACTGGTCTCTGTGAACCGGATGCACGCCCCAAAGCGTGTTCATACGATTGCAGACTTCCGGCTTCCGACTGAAAGCATAGATGCGGACCTTGGGACGATGTTTTGAAAGCATGCGCGCCGTATTGCCGCTTTCCGTGAAGACCGCGATTGCGCGCATGGGCAGATCTTCGGCGGCGTGCGCGATGGACTCGCAGATGGTTTCGGCAACCGAATAACGATGATCCTCACGACGGCGGCGCGCTGCCGGCGGTAGTTGCGCGATGCTGGCCTCCGCTTCCAGAATGATGCGGGACATCATGGCCACGGCCTCGCGGGGATAGCGGCCGCTGGCGGTTTCTCCCGAAAGCATTACCACGTCGGTGCCGTCAAAAATCGCGTTCGCTACATCGCTCGCCTCCGCCCGCGTGGGGCGCGGGTTCTCGGTCATGGACTCGAGCATCTGGGTTGCCGTGATGACCGGCCTGCGCCACACACCCGCTCGCTGAATCACCAGCTTCTGGATGATCGGAACCCGCTCGGGCGGCAGTTCCACTCCCAGATCCCCGCGAGCAATCATGACGCCGTCGGCCACTTCCAGAATTTCTTCCAGGCGCTCGATGGCCTGCGGTTTTTCCAGCTTGGCGATGATGGGCACGGATTTTCCAAACTCTCGCATCAGGCTCTTGGCCATTCGGATGTCATCGGCGGAACGCACGAACGAGAGCGCAACCACATCCGCTCCGTGCTTCAAACCGAACTCGAGGTCCCGCTTGTCTTTGGCAGTCAGTGCGGGGATCGCCATTGCGGCGCCCGGCAGATTGATCCCCTGCTGCTCTCCGAGCGTGCCGCCGTTCAGGACTTCGCATTCCACATCCTCGCCGCGAATCGAACGCACTTTGAGTTCAATGCGCCCGTCGGACAAAAGCACCCGCGCGCCAGGCTTGACTTCGCGCGCCAGGCCGGCAAAATCGGTCGAGATCAGCGTAGCGGTCCCTGCCACCTTGCGCGGCGTGATCGTCAGCACCGTCCCAGCCTTCAGCAGCACAGCCTTCCCATTCTTCAGGCGGCCCGTACGAATTTTCGGACCTTGAAGATCCTGAACAATACAGACGGTCCGCTTCAGATGATGGGCGGCGCGGCGCAGCCGCTTGATTCGCCGGGCGTGTTCGGCGTGCGTTCCATGGGAGAAATTCAGACGGGCAACGTCCATCCCGGTTTGCATCAGGTCGCGAATCATTTCTTCGGAATCACAAGCCGGACCGATCGTGCAGATGATTTTTGCGCGGCGCACGCGTTCGGTTGCGTCTTCCGGCGCGGGGCCGGAAGGTGGCAGGCCTCCTTCAACCAGATCCAGTTTGCGTTCTTTCAAATCGCGAATCCTCTCCTCGACAAACGCCGCTAAATAATGTTTTACAGGTGATGCGATCTGGTGAGCCGGCTTTTGACTTCGCAGTCAGCGAGCTTAGGTATCTACCCGCGGAGGCGGAACTTTCACTAGACCGCGAGGAAAGAGCATGGCATTGAATTCGGCGCCAATCAGCACCACCAGCGAAATCAGGTACATCCAGACCAGCAGCGCAATACCCACACCGAGTGAACCGTAGATAACGCTGTAGTCGGTATAGTGCTGCAAATACCATCCGAATAATGCGGAGGAGAGCAGCCACATCGCGGTCGAAAGAACCGCTCCCGGCAAAACGCTGTGCCAGGGCTGCGTACGAGGCACCGCATTGTGATAGATAAGCTGGATCACGGCGATGCTGGTGAGGATCGCGATGGTCCAGCGTATCGCGCCCCACAACAACAGAATTAGAGGTCCGAACTCATGCCCGAGCAAAAACAAAATGCGCATTTCAATGCGGCTTCCGAAAGCAACCAGGATGGTGGCGAAACTCAGCGGCAGGCCCGCCATGAAGACCAGCGAAATCGCGATCAAGCGCTCCTGGACTAGCCCCCAGGTCTTCGGAAGCTGATAAGCGCGGCGGAAACCGTCCATCCAGGAAATGATGACGCCGGAAGCGCTCCAGATCGTCAGGAGCGAAGTGGAGACGAGCAGGCCAACCGGCCGGTCCGCGCTGCCTCGCAGATAGGAAAGTGCGGTTGAGCTGCCAGCAGGCAAAATGGTGCCCAGGGCGTAGGAGATCTCGCGAAGGTAGACTTCACCTCGGTTGATCGTAGCCATAACCGAGCCGAGCACCAGCAAGGCGGGGAAAAAAGTGAAGATGGATGAATAGGCAGAGGCCTTGGCGATCCCGAAAGCATCATGTTCGAAGGCACGCCAGATCGACAACCGGAACAGCCGCCAGAAGCGCCCCAGCGCCGGAGCCAACACCAGTCCACCAGGAATCGGCTCCGGCGTGGCGTTGCGATCCTGAGGTTGCCCGGTCAGGCGCTGTGGTTCCAGTGCTAAAGACATTGGCAAGAAACCGTCGTCCTAATTACTCGTCATTTTATACGAGCTCAGCTCATACGAGCCCAGCGTTGTCTTAGCTCCGACAGCTGCCGAGCTGCTCGGCTTGGACCCTTCGACTTCGCTCAGGGCAGGCTCGCGAGGGCACCCGTCCCACACAAGCAAAAACGAAGGGGCGACTCGCGTCGCCCCTGCCTGGATTCGTCCCGTCTTACTCCGCGGCGAGTTCTTCCGTCTCGCCTTCGTGCCGCATGAGTTCGAGCGCGCGCTCGGCATCTTCGTAGGCTTGCGAGACTTCCTCCTGCACCTTGCTGGCAGCCTCTTCCATTTCCGGAGAGAGACGCACGTTCCGGTAATATTCCATACCGGTGCCGGCGGGAATCAATCGGCCCACGATTACGTTCTCCTTCAAGCCGCGCAGATGATCGACCGCCCCCTGAATCGAAGCTTCGGTCAGCACGCGCGTTGTCTCCTGGAAGGAGGCAGCGGAAATAAACGAATCGGTCGAGAGCGACGCCTTGGTGATACCGAGCAGCAACGGACGCCCGGTGGCTGGTTTGCCGCCCTGCGCGATGGCTCGCTCGTTCTCCTCGTGGAAGCGGAACTTGTCCACTTGCTGCTCGAGCAGGAACTGGGTGTCGCCTACATCTTCGACCTTCACCCAGCGCATCATCTGGCGGACGATCACTTCGATGTGTTTGTCCGAAATGTTCACGCCCTGCAGCCGGTAGACTTCCTGGATTTCGTTCACCAGGTAAGACTGCAGCTCCTTCTCACCGAGCACGGCCAGAATGTCGTGCGGGTTGAGCGGCCCGTCCATCAGCGGTTCACCCGCCCGGACGCGCTCGCCTTCCTGCACGTTGATGTGGACGCCGCGCGGAACGGAATATTCTTTCTCCGTGCCGTTATCGGCCGCCACGTAGAGTTTGCGCTGTCCCTTTGCCACTTCGCCGAAGCGCACCACGCCATCGATTTCGCTGATGACGGCGGTCTCGCGCGGCTTGCGGGCCTCGAACAATTCCACCACACGCGGCAGGCCGCCCGTGATGTCCTTGGTCTTGGTGGTTTCGCGCGGGATCTTGGCCAGCACGTCGCCCGGAAACACCGTGTCTCCGTCCTGAACCATGAGGTGAGCGCGCGAAGGCATCAGGTATCGCTTGCTCGCCTTGCCCTTGATTACGATCGCCGGCTGACGCTTCTCGTCGGGCGAATCCGCCACCACGTGACGCGACAGACCGGTGACCTCATCCACTTCCTCGTGCAGCGTGATGCCTTCCTGCAGGTCCTTGAACTGCACCGCGCCGCCAATTTCGGTGAGGATGGCAAACGTGTAAGGATCCCACTCAACCAGAACCTGTCCGAGTTGTACCGGCCCGGCTTCAGTGACCTTGACCTTGGCGCCATACACCACCGCATAGCGCTCGCGTTCGCGGCCTTTTTCATCCACGATTGCGATCGAGCCCTGGCGATTCATGACCACCAGGTCCCCAGTCTTGGACTTCACGGTCTGCAAGTTGATGAAGCGCACGGTGCCGTTGCTCTTGGCATCGAGGCGTGACTGCTCCGAAACTCTCGACGCTGTACCTCCGATGTGGAAGGTACGCATGGTGAGCTGCGTTCCAGGTTCGCCAATGGACTGAGCCGCGATTACGCCGGTCGCCTCGCCGAGTTCGACCAAGCGCCCGGAAGCCAGATTGCGTCCGTAGCACATGACGCAAACGCCGCGCCTCGACTCGCAGGTGAGCACCGAGCGAATCTTCACCCGCTCGATACCGGCAGCCTGAATCGTACCCGCCAGATCTTCGGTGATCTCGTGATTCACGTCGACCACGACCTGGCCTTCGTAGTCCTTGATCTTCTCGAGCGACACGCGGCCGACGATTCGGTCGCGCAGGGGCTCGATAATTTCGCCGGCCTCGACGATACCGGAGACGAAAATTCCGTCCACGGTGCCGCAGTCGTATTCGCTGATGATC
>Ga0193751_1002262_pt1 | contig 11755 bp, 12 predicted proteins | sample L1c2metaG_FD_143050 | JGI IMG/M metagenome (GOLD analysis project Ga0193751, IMG submission 143050) | Soil microbial communities from a riparian zone of the East river system, Colorado, United States - L1c2 | ecosystem: Environmental > Terrestrial > Soil > Riparian zone | place: USA: East River... | reverse complement strand
CGGGCGAAGACCAGCTTGGTTCCGGCAAGGGCCCAGTCAAACGGCGCTGTATCTGAGGAAATCGCCGAGGCCAGCCTCATCGAGATGCAGGCGTAGCGAAACGACGGAGCTGTGGAACAGGCTGTTCGCGACGCATCGACGGCCCATGCGGTCTGTTGGCACGCCGCATAACATCTCGCGCCTGAGCGCTCTTTTCGTAACGGAAGCATCAAGCGAGATCGCTCATTAAGGCCTGCAGTGCCCGAGTTCAGCGTTGACGGCGTGGGGATCGCCTACGAGGAGACGGGGGCGGGCTTCCCGCTGATCTGGGCGCATGAATATGCGGGCAGCATCGACAGCTGGCGGTCTCAGGTCCACTACTTCTCGCGCCGCTATCGAGTTGTCACCTACGCCGCCCGCGGCTATCCGCCATCCGATGTGCCGGAGGATGTGGCGCGCTACAGCCCCGAGCAAGCCGTCGACGACCTCTACCAGCTGATGCGCCATTTAGGAATCAGCTCCGCCCATCTGGGCGGGCTCTCGATGGGTGGCGGCACCGCACTTCGCTTCGGCCTGACGCATCCCGAGATGGCGAGGTCGCTGATCGTCGCCTCCGCGGGGAGTGGCAGCGACTACCCCGGGCGATTCCGTGAGGACCAGGCCACGAGGTCGGAGTGGCTTCTTCGCGAGGGCGTCGAAGCTCTCAGGACCTATCCCTGGGGGCCGACCAGGCTGACTCTGCTGCGCAAGGATCCGTCCGGTTGGCAGGAGTTCATCGATCAGTTCCAGCAACACTCGCCGCTCGGCTTGGCGCTGACAAGCAGAGGCGTGCAGGCGCGGCGGCTGCCGCTCTACGACTACGAGCCGGACCTGCGCAAGCTGGCGATGCCGGTGTTGATCCTGCTCGGCGATGAGGACGAGCCCTGCATCAATGTCGGCCTGTTCCTGAAGAAAACGATTCCGCAAGCGGGCCTGGCCATGTTCCCACGCAGCGGCCACGCGATCAATTTGGAGGAATCCGACCTGTTCAATCGATCGGTGCTCGACTTTCTGACGAGCGTCCAATAGATTGGCGTTGTTCCGAAGGCTGCTGCGCCCGGCCGCGCGAGAGGCGAGCGACCCAGAGGCGTTGCTGCCGGCAAGCGTGAGGGGCACGCAAGGGGGAGCGCGATGGCACACAGCGGCACGATGCTCATTGGGACGCCAGGCCAGGGGGTCTTCCGCAGCGCAGACAACGGCGAGAGCTGGACGCGAGGATCGATCGGGCAGGGCCTCCACTCCGATGCGATTATCCGGGCGCTGGCAGTCCATCCCACAGAGCCACGGACGGTCTATGCCGGCAGCGATTATGGCTTGTACCGGTCCGAGAACGCCGGCGAGAGCTGGCACTTGCTCGACACTCCCATGAACCGGCAGGTCGTCTGGTCGGTCGTCTTCGATCCTGCCAACGCCGGCACCATGCTCGCCGGGACAGGCACACCCAGCACCCCGGGGCTGTTCCGATCGACGGACAGCGGCACGACCTGGGCGTCCGAGACCGTCGAGATCGCACCTGAGTGTCCGGCGGTGGGCGTGCCGCGGCCGACGGGAATCGCCTTCGACCCGACCGACTCCAATAAGGTGTGGATGGGGCTGGAGGTCGACGGCATGCGGCGCACAAGCGACGGTGGCCGGACCTGGTCCAAAACCGCTGACGCTATCCACAACCTGGATGTGCACAACGTCGCAGTCACTGCTGGTCCGCCCAAGACCGTCTTCGTGCTGGTGAACAACGACATTTGGGCAAGTACCGACGACGGCGAGAGCTGGCGGTCGCTGGGGGTACGCGAGAACTTCGAGCCCTATCGCTACCCGCGCGGTGTCTGCGTCAAGTTATCTACATCACGCTCGGGGACGCGACGCCGGGACGCATGGGTGCGGTGTTGCGCAGCACAGACACGGGCAAGACCTGGGAAACGTTACCGCTTCCGAGCCCGTCCAACTCGGCGATGTGGGTGGTGCACGTTCCGGCTCAGCAGCCAAGCACAGTCTTGGCCGGCAGCCGTTACGGCTGCCTCTATCGCAGCGACGACGGCGGCGACCACTTCCAGAAGCTGTGGCGAGAGCTCAGCGAGGTCTCGTCGATAGCTTTCGTTGCAGACGGTTAGTCGTATGGGACGGCGAGATCAATCGCTGACCCAGAAACCTCGCCAAAACATGGTGCACATGGGTGTCCATTGACGGCGGTCTGCATGTGGTCCCGCATTCGTTCGGCATTCTGCCGATAGCGCGGGTCACGCAAAACCTCCCGAACGGCTTCGCGAATAGCCTCGGGCGTCCGCGCGTTGGCCGCGATAACCCGTCCGACGCCGAGCGCCGCATACCGTTCGGCATTGCCCGGCTGGTCGCCGGACACGGGAATCAGCACCATGGGAAGTCCCTGGTTCAGGCAGGCCATGATGGAGCTAAAGCCGCCGTGCGTGATGACGGCGTCGCAGGAGGGGAGCAACAGCGCGTGCGGGATGTACCGCTCGATGTGGATATTGGCCGGCGGTGGATCGAACTGAGCCGGGTCCTGGCGGCAGACGGTCCACATGGCCGGAGTTAGTGTCATGACCGCGGGGTCATCAAAGCGCGCGAGGCCCCGGTCCAGGTCCTCCCTGGTGATGCATCCGGCGTCAAGCATTGGCACGCATCCAGCCTGCGAGCCGCCGACCGCAGCGGTTATCTACGCCTCGCGCTGAGATCACTTGCTGCATTGTGCACGCATCAGATAGGCGCGACCACCGGCAGGTTCTCGCCCGCGGCCGCCGATTGAAGCCGGCGGTCGTAGGCGATGAACGCCGTCAGTTCGGTACGTATCGATAGCGCGCTAGGCCAAGTGAATCGCATTAAGGCTGCGAAGCAACGGTGGCTCTATCCTCGCCGCCGATTGCAAAAGTTCAACGGTCATTGAAACAACTTCGAGGCCGCTCAGCATTTGGAGCGCACCAGCTACGAGCCGTTCATCACGCTGCCGGCACCCGCGGGTGACTTCGACAATTGCAAGAACGCTGCTGACCCAAGCCTCGTCCGCACGCAGCGACAGCCAGTGGCGAAGAGCATTACTCTCGACTTCCTCCGCAACAATCTTGACCAGCGCGGAGGCGTCGAGATAAATCAGAACAACCGCTCCTCGCGTTGCTGATCAAGAATCTCCGAAAGCGTTGGGCTCCCGGGCGGCAGTTTTATCGGCTCGGGCAATACCCGGGGACCTTTGGCCGGGATAATCTTGCCCTCCGCAATCAGGCGATCGAGCGCACTTATCTCGCGACTGCACGGACCGAGCACGGCGATGAGCTTACCGCGTTCTGTGATCTCAACCGTCTCGCCGGCCTTCACGCGTGCAAGGTAGCGGCTTGCGTGCTGCCGCAGCTCACGAACGCCGATTCGTATTACCGCTCAAATGTAGCACATTGTGTGCTACCTGCCTTACCCAAACCTACGTCCCCGCCAGCCGCACCACAACGGGTGCGAAGGCGTCCATGGCGTAGCTCGGGATGACGCGGTAGGAGATGTCGTACTGCGTTCGCTCGCGTTGCAGCCGATCGACCATCTCATCTACGCTGCCGATCATCGTCGCGGGCATGTCCATGATGGCCTCGCGTGTGGTGTTCATCTCCGCTGCCAGCTTGTCGATCAGCGGCTCGGGGTTGTCGGTGATCGACGGGTTGCCCGATTCCGGGTTGTTCGCGAATACACACAGCTCGATGTCGCCGTAGCGCTCAGCCGCCGCCTCACGCACGATCGCGACCGTATCGGCCATCGTCAGGCCAAACCCCTGCGAGCCGCGCGCCGTCCGCCCGACAATCGGTGGTCGCGGCGCCAGATTTATGATGTCGACCTCCCGTGCGCAGAGTCTGAGAATGCGCGGGCCTGCACCGGCGACCATGATCGGCGGTCGCGGATGCTGCACCGGCCGTGGCGCCGGCACCAGGCCCTGGATGTTGTAGTAACTGCCGCTGAAGCTCACGGGCTCGTCGCTGGCAAGGAAGGCCTTGATGATCTGCACCGATTCGAACAGGCGCGACACCCGCGGACCGGCCTCGTCGAGCTCGATACCAAGCTGCGCGTAGTCGGCGATGGCGTTCGGGCTGCCGGCGGGCCAGCCGGTGCCGATGCCCAGCTCGAAGCGGCCCTCAGTAAGCAGATCTATCGTCGCGACCTCCTTGGCGAGCAGGGCAGGATTGCGGAAATCGTTGGCGATCACCTGTGGGCTGACGCGCAGTCGGGTGGTAGCGCCGGCGGCGAACTGCAGCGCCAAGAGCGGCGCCAGCGAACGTCCCATATGATCGCCCATCAACAGCGTCGAGAAGCCGAGATCCTCGGCTTTGCGTGCGAACGAGCGCAGCGTCGCCGCCGATTCGAGGTTCGGAGCGGTGGCGGACACGCCGAAGCGGAACCGACGGGTCGTTTGCTCGGACATACAAGTGCTCCTAGATTTGGTGCCGGCGGCAGGATACACCAGCGGTCGCGAGGTCTCGCGGCGCACCCTCACCCCAACCCTCTCCCACAGGCCCACAGGGAGAGGGAGAGATTATGAAGGCGGCAGCATCTCGCTGACCACCTCGAAGCACTGCGTCGGACCGCGGGTGACGCCCGCGGGCATCGCCTGCATGCCGGCAGCAAAATCAGCGCTCTCGAGCAGGCGCTCGAAGTCGGCGCGGCTTGGATACCGTGCGAGGAACAGGCTCTCGCCGCCGTCCCTGGTGCGAAAGGTCCAGAGCCCCGCCCGTCCGTTGGAGCCCAGAATGATCTGCTGAAGCCGCTTCTCGTACGCATCGTATGCGCCCATCGCCTCGGCAGGCACTTGTCGCTCCACCTTCACAAGGAAGTCGCCCGCCCCCGCCGGCCGTGACTCGGAGCTGCTCTCCCACTGAGGGATGACTTTCTCATTTGTGTAGAGCCCCTCGGGGCGCCCCTTGCCGTAGTTGCCGTCGGGTCCCTCTCGGAAGCGCTGGAAGGCATCCTGGTCTTCCCACACCCGTAGGACGGTGTGTTTGGTTCCGTCGCCCAGGTACTTGGCGACGATCGCACGTCGAAAGCCTGGCTTCGATGCCATCAGACCGTGAATCCAGGCCAGCCGGTCCAGCGCCTCCTGGCGCCGACCGGGGGTGAACACGAGGATCTCATTCAGCAGAAACATCCTTAGCCTCCCTGGGGATAAGACCGGGTGGCCCGCTCGGGTGCGTCTTGCCCACCCGCCCGCCCAAGTTCATGGTTCTTCTCGAGGTTGCACCCCGCACCCCGCCTGTATGGCCCGCGCACACCAGGCGCTGGCACCACCAACGTGAAGCATTTTTCGCATAGCCTTCGGGAGAGGGTGCGTCATACGGCCTATACTAACGTCCAAACACGCTTGCGGGGAGAAGCGGCTATGTACGATCTCGTGCTCAAGGGCGGGACTGTCATCGACCCGTCTCAGGGGCTGAACGGCGCATTGGACGTTGCGATCGAGAACGGCAAGATCGCCGCGGTGGCCGCGGATATCACCGCCTCGGAGAGCCGTCGGGTTCTCGACGTCCCAAACCGTATCGTGACGCCCGGGCTCATCGACCTGCACGCGCACGTCTTCGACGGCGTCGCGAGCAACGGCGTGAACCCTGACCTGGCCGGGGTGCGCGCCGGAGTTACGACCGTCGTCGATGCCGGCAGCGCCGGCTGCGCGACGTTCGCCGCCTTCCCGAAGCACATCATCCCCAAGAGCGACACCGAGGTGATCCCGTTCCTGCACATCTGCGCGACTGGTCTGGCGACGAACCCCGACATCATCGCGGCCAATAGCATCGATATGGATGCAACCCTTCGCGTTGCCGGCGAGTACAAGGGCCTAATCAAGGGCATCAAGGCGCGGATGGTCAGCCCTGCCCTCGACATTCTCGGGATGGAGATGCCGCGCCTGGCCAAGCGGGCCGCGAAGGAGAGCGGGCTGCCGCTGATGGTCCACATCGGCGACACCGCGAAGAAGTACGACCCCGACGTGATCCGGGAGCTGCTTCCGATGCTGGAGCCGGGAGACATCGTCACGCACCTGTTTACGGCGAACCCCGGCGGCGTGCTTGACGCCAAGGGCAAGCTGGTGCCCGAGGCTAAGGAGATGGTCGACACCGGCATCTGGCTCGATACGGCCCACGGGCGCATGAACTTCGGCTTCGACGTGGGCCGGAGGGTGTTGGACCAGGGGTTGATTCCACACTGCATCAGCACCGACCTCACGGTGCCGGGCCGCATCAACACGGTTCACAGCATGGTGGAGATGATGACTCGGTTCCTGGGGCTGGGATTCACGCTGGAGCAGGTCATCGCCATGTGCACGATCAATCCTGCCAAGGCGATCGGTGAGGGCGAGCGGTTGGGGAGCCTGGCCGTCGGGCGCCAGGCCGACGTGTCGGTGCTGGAGCTGCGCAAGGGCGACTGGGCGGTCTACGACGTGCTCGGCGATGCCCTGAAGGTCGATACCTGCTTCGTTCCGGCGCTCGCGGTCAAGCGCGGCGCCGTCTTCGCGCCCGAATGGGGCCCTCGTCCCTGGGGCTGGGAGCCGGAGCCGTACAACAAATGAGCCTGAAGACGGGCGCTGAGTTCTTGCAGAGCCTCCGCGATGGACGCGAGGTCTGGATCAACGGCGAGCGGGTCGTCGACGTCACGCAGCACCCGCAGCTCTGCGGCTGCGCCGACAGCCTGGCTGAGATCTACGACCTGCAGAACGACCCCGCGTACGCCGGCGTCCTAACTTCCATCTCACCTCGCACCGGCGACCCCATCAGCCGCGCCTGGCATCTGCCACGCTCGGCAGCGGATCTCAGCAAGGGCAGGGAGATGTTCGAGATCGTCGAGCGTCGGGCCGGCGGCGTTCTCGGCCGTCATCCTCAATACATGGCCAGTCTGCTCATGGGCGTCTACAGCAACCGCGACAAGATCGCGGCTGCGAGCGAGGACTGGGCGGAGAACGTCGCCAATCACTTCGACTTCTGCCGCGAGCAGGATGCGGCGGTCTCCTTCAGCGCCATCGCGCCGCCCCAGGACCGGCGGCTGCCGCCGACGATGTCGCGATTTCTGCGCGTGGTGGAGCAGCGCGATGAGGGAGTCGTCGTCCGCGGTGCCCAGTTGGCAGCCACGCACACGATCTACGGTCACGAGTACCTTTGCACCGCGAATCGACGCCCCGGGCAGGACCAGACGCTTTACTTCTGCATCCCACCGGCAACCGGGGGGATAAAGCTCATCTGCAGGTCATCCCTTTCCCACGCCGGAGAGGCGGATCATCCGCTGGCGTCGCGGTGGGACGAGATGGACGTCTGGATCATCTTCGACAACGTTCTCATCCCCCGCCATCGAATCTTCCTGCTCAACAACGACGCGGGTGTCACGCTCTCGGTGCCGTACACGTTCGGATTCTTCTACGGGATGCTTCGTCAGGTCGTGAAGGATGAAGCGATGATCGGCATTTGCTTCGCGGTGACGGACTACCTCGGCACCCGCGACCAACCGGAGAATCAGGCGCTGCTCGCCGAAGCGGTTGCCGCTCTGGAGAGTCTGCGCACCGTCATTCGCGCCGCCGAAGCCAACCCGGTCTTTACGGCGGAAGGGCTGGCGATACCGAATCCGGAGAAGGTCGCCGTCGCCCGCGTCATCGACCTGCAAACGCACGCGCGGATCGTCGAGATCGTGCGGCACATCTGCGCGTCGAGCCTGATCATGGCTCCCGGTGAGGTCGAGCTGAATCACCCGCAGCTCGGCCCGCTTATGCAGGAGCTCGTCGCCGGCTCGGACCAACAGGCGCTCGAGCGCTATAAGCTGCTGAAGCTCGCCTGGGACTATGTGTGCGACTCCTTCGGACAGCGCCAATTGCTGTTTGAGGAGCACGCCTCGGTAAATCTGACGCGCCGCAGAACGCTGCTGCTGGACGAGTACGACCCCGAGCCCGCCATGCGACTGGCCAAGCAGCTCGCCGGGGTTAGGCAGACCTCCAAGACACCCGTCTGAGTCGAAGGAAGTCCCGATCCGGTATCCTCGTGTGTCGAATCAGGGAGCGAACAGCGCCGCGGCTCGGCGGTTGATTTCCTCGGGCGACACGTCCTCGATGTGCTGGCTCATCATCCACTGCTGACCGAACGGGTCGCGGAGCCGTCCCCCGCGCTCTCCAAAGAACTGATCTTCGAGGGGTAGATCACTTCGGCGCCCGCGGCGACGGCTCGTGCCCATGCGGAGTCGACATTCTCCCAGTAGAGAGCCATCACCGCGCTCACCAGTCCGCCGAGTGAGTCCGGGCATGTAGCCGGACCTCCATCGTCCGAGTCTTCGGTAACCATCACCACGGAGTCCCCGATCAGCACCTCCGCGTGGATCACCTCACCATGCGGACCCGTAAACCGGTCGCCAAGCTCAACCGCTCCAAAGGCCTGTCGGTAGAAGTCAATGGCAGCCGCCCCGTCGCGCACGACCAGGCGAGGCGTCACGGTGTGCAAGTGCTCCGGTATCGGTTTCACCGGCAGTTCTCCCTACCCATGTGCGTAGTCTCCTTGCGGCACACCCGTGATAAAAGCGGGCGTGGCGCTTCCAAGATATGCGCTCGCGCTATACTTGCGCCGCCGGTACCCTCACCCTGACCCTCTTCCAGAGGGAGAGGGGAGAATGAGCCGCAGGAGGGAATCGATGAAGGTCTCGTTCTTTGAGACGGCCCGTTATTTGGTGCCGAACGCGCGCGTGGCAGAATGGCCCGTGCCGGCCGGAATCTCTGAGCCCGAGGGCAGCGCCGGCGCCTACAGCGCGATGATCGAGCGCCTGCAATGTGTCGAAGACTTCGGCTTCGACTGGGTGAGCTTCTCCGAGCACCACTACTCGCCGAGAATCCTGACGCCGGCGCCGATTCTGTCGGCGACGTACGCCGGCGCCCGGCTGCAGAAGATCAACATCGCCGTCCTGGGTCCGATCGTCCCGCAGCGCAATCCTGTGGCCGTGGCCGAAGAGCTGGCGATGCTCGATAACCTCACGCAGGGGCGGCTGCGCGTCGGCCTTCTGCGCGGGACAACGAATGAACTGCTGACCTACCACCTCAAGCCCGAGGAGGCGCGCGAGCGAACGACCGAGGGCATGGAGCTGATCCTCAAGGCGTGGACCGAGCCGCAGCCGTTCGGCTGGCAGGGCCGCCACTACCAATTCCGCACCGTCTCCGTCTGGCCGCGCCCGCTGCAGCAGCCATACCCGCCGACCTACGCGCTGGGAACGAGCCGCGAGTCATGCGAGTTCGGGGCCAAACACCATCTGGGTCTCGGTGCATCGTTCGCGCCCTACGATCTCGTCTGCAAGGCCACGCAGTACTATCGCGGGCAGTGCGCGGAGTACGGCTGGGAGCCCGAGCCGGAGCAGATCGTCTATCGCGCCAACATCGTGCTGGGCAAGACGGATGAGGAGGCGGACGAAGCCATGGAGCGGCAGCGCGGCGGAGGAGCGCCCTTCCCAGTCCAGTCCGTCGTCAACGAGGCGCTGACCAAGCTCGATCAACGCAACGTGGCCGGGATCCCGCGAGAGGCCAACATCGGCGGCGCTGGGCTGCTCACCCAGTTCCACGGGAGCCCAGACACGGTCGTCGAGCAACTGAAGCGCGCCGGCGACGAGGTCGGCTGCGGCATCATCGACCTCGGCTTCAACAACGCGGCCGCCGGAGGCTCGGAGGCGCTGATGCAGTCGTTGGAGCTGTTCGCGGAGAAGGTCCTGCCCCGTGTCCACGCCATCTGGCGCCGCCACAGCGGCATACGGTCGCCCCGATTACCGTGAAGGCGTTAAGTGCGATGCGCGAACCAGATGTCGGGTGCCCCGACCACTCCTAAGTTTGCCATAGCCTCGCGAAGCTCACTGCTGGCCGCGAATGTCTTTGCCGCGTCCATCGAGGCGAACTCGTGGTAGACGGTAATATCGTTTGGGTTGCCGTCGAGCTGGTAAACACCGTCGCTGGTGACGCCCATCGAGCGGCGTGTCGCGTCGAATTCGTCGTAGCCCTTGCGCCACGCCGCGTAGTCCTTGACGGTATGGCGCACAAACAACGTTGCCACTAAAGGTTCCTCTCGTCCTCCGCAGAGGGAGCTGATTTTGCTGGTCATCTCATCCGCGGGTCAAGTGTCGCATGGCGCAGCCGCTCAACGCCAATCCCAAACTTCGGCTGACCGAACCAACCCAACCGGCCCAAAATCGAAGGCCGCCGGCGCGTGGCGGGTTTCCGCCACTAACCACCAGATCCGGTCACACGGCGCCGAAAGATCTCATTACCGACAAGGTGGTCTTCGCGGTCATATCCCGATTCAAGAAACTGTCTGAACTCTGGAAATTGGTCGACGTACTCCGCCAGGTCGACATCGTGACCGACAATCCAATTTCCCGGTTGACCACGTTGGACCACGATATACGACGGACGGCTGGCCTTTAGTTTCTGAATGAATTCCGAACGCCGCCGCGGCGGCGCCCAATCGCTCATAAGCGGAAATGACAGGAGAAAGCGGGAGGCGCTTGGTCTCCCAGCCAGTAGGTACATGGCAGGGTCGAAGCCCCAGACATACATGGATTCGTTCGGACGCGTTCTGTCGCGGATATGGAACGCGACGGTCTGCTCGTCGCCATATCCCGGAATAGAACCAGAGATGCCGGCGCGTTCGCTCGGGCGGCGATAATAACGGGTGTATGTGCGCCAGGCGTCGGTTCCCGTGTCCCAGATCAGGGTCGAGCCGACGAGCAGCACGCAGGCGGCGAGGCCGACGCCGAACTGGCCGAAGCCGGGGTGCCTGGAACGACCGCCCCCGCGCCGCCGGTCGCCGTGATCGTGACGCTGGTCGCGTTGGCGGGCACGACGCAGGTGAACTCGCCCGCCGTCGTGAACGGCGAGGCGCAGCCCGGGATGGCGAGGGTGGGTGCGGCACCCTTCGACAGGCTCAGGATGAGCGGGAGGATGAGGGTGAGGGCGACGAGGGCCCTCACCCCAATCCGCCTCAGGCGCAAGAGGGAGCGACGTGACCTATCCACGTTCCCCTTCCCTCGCGGGGAAGGGGAACGGCCGGCCTGGGAGCGCCGGCGCCTCGCCGGCCCGTCCGCAGGGGAAGGGGAACGGCCGTTCTGGGGGCGCCGGCATCCTTGCCGGCCCTCGAGGTTAGTCCCATCAGAACCGGACAGGGCGACCTCCGCAGCACTAAGCAATGATTCGAACGTCGGGCATACGAGGCCGCCCGCAGCAATGATGAAGCGGATAGACATAGTGTCATCAAACGCTTCCGGGAGAGCATTACGCCGGCGGGGGTTATGCGGAAGCTGGTGGCGGGCAGAGATTCTCCAGAGCGTCATCGAGTCGTAGACGGCCGCGTAACTCAGAACATATGTTTGCTAAAGCCGCGACGCGCTCGTGGCTCCGTAGGGGCGAGGCACTGCCTCGCCCCTACCAAATAGCTGCTAATGACCCATTCACTCCCCAACCCCCGAGGGGCCGTTCCCCTTCCCTCGAGGGGAAGGGGATAGGTAACGAGCGGGCGCGGCTCGGGGAGAAGACGATGCTCGCGTTTCGCCCTCACCCTAGCCCTCTCCCGCCAGGGAGAGGGGATTTGATTTCTCCCCTTCCCTCAAGGGAAGGGGGTTGGGGGTTAGGTCAATGCTCTACCTCACCGGCGAACCCACGGCTTTCGAGCAGCAGGGCGATATGCCCGCCCAGCTCAACCGCATGGACTTCCTGCGGCGGCGCGACTACCGCGACAACCTGCGCTTCTACTACGGCTTCCAGTGG
>Ga0193751_1002261_pt1 | contig 11755 bp, 11 predicted proteins | sample L1c2metaG_FD_143050 | JGI IMG/M metagenome (GOLD analysis project Ga0193751, IMG submission 143050) | Soil microbial communities from a riparian zone of the East river system, Colorado, United States - L1c2 | ecosystem: Environmental > Terrestrial > Soil > Riparian zone | place: USA: East River... | reverse complement strand
GACCGGGGCCGGATCGCAAACGAGGTGCACGGCGATGTCTTCGTCTCGATCCACGTGAACGCCGCAAATCTCGCCTGGCACAAGCCGGCCGAGGCGCGCGGGTACGAAACCTATTTTCTGGCCGAAGCGAAGACAGAGGATGCGCGGCGCGTCGAACGGATGGAAAACGAATCGGTGCACTTCGAGACCAACTCGTCGTCGAGCGAGAAGGACGATCCGCTCAACTTCATCAAGCTCGACATGGCGCAGAACGAGCATCTGCGCGAGTCGAGCGAGCTCGCGGCGATGATCCAGCGCCGGCTCGGCCTCATGCATCCAGGTCCGAGCCGCGGCGTGAAGCAGGCGGGATTCCGCGTGCTGGTCACGGCCTACATGCCGGCCGTGCTGGTGGAGATCGGCTTTGGCACCAACGCCGAAGAGGCGCGCTTCATCACGAATCCGGAGAAGCAGCGCGACATCGCCAACGCCGTCGCGGCGGCGGTCGGCGAGTATCTCGACCATTACGAGCGCCGGCTCGGCAGCACGACGCCGTGAGCGACGACATCCTCGCAGTCGACGTCGCGGGGATCCACTTCCAGAACCCCGTGTTGCTCGCCTCGGGAACGGCCGCCTACGGTCGTGAGATCGCCGGCGTCATCGATCTCGAGGCGCTCGGCGGGATCGTGACGAAGGCCGTGAGCCCGATGCCGCGCAACGGCGCGCCGCCGCTGCGCGTAGTGGACACGGCCGGCGGAATGCTCAACGCGATCGGCCTGGCGAATCCCGGTGTCGCCGCCGTGCGCGAGCACGACCTCCCGTGGCTGGCGACCAATCTGTCGCGCGCACGCGTGATCGTGAATGTTGTGGGCGATACGGTGGAGGACTACGCGACGGTGGTAACCGAGCTTGCGAACGCCGAGGGGATCGATGCTTTCGAGTTGAACGTGAGCTGTCCGAACACGAAGGCCGGCGGGCTCGAGTTCGGCGCCGATGCGTGCGCGCTAGCCGACGTCGTGCGGGGAGCGCGCGAGGCGACGCGGATGCCGTTGTTCGTCAAGCTCAGCCCCGCGCTGGCGGACATCGCGGACGCGGCGAAGATCGCGGTGGACGCCGGAGCGGATGCGATCACGGTGGTGAACACGCTTCCAGGGCTGGTCATCGATGTCGAGCGGCGGCGTCCCGCGCTCGGATTCGGCACGGGCGGGTTGAGCGGCGCGGCGCTTCTCCCCGTCGGCGTGCGCGCGACCTGGTTGGTGCGTCGCGCCGTCCAGGTCCCGATCATGGGAGTGGGTGGAATCTCGAGCGGCGCGGACGCCGTGCAGTACCTCCTGGCGGGCGCCTCAATCGTGGCGATTGGAACCGCTGCGCTCCGCGATCCTCGCGCGCCCGAGCGTGTAGTGCGCGAGCTCGAGGCGTGGTGTCGCGCGCACGGCGTGCGTGAAGTCCGCGAGCTCACGGGCGCGCTGGAGTGGACGTCGTGACGGCGCGCGCGATCGTCGCCATCGACGTGCCGGTGCGAAGCAGGCCGCCGAGCTGCTGGCGCAGCTCGGGCCGGAAGCGGATTTCGTGAAGGTGGGCAGCGAGCTGTTCACCGCCGCCGGACCCGAGCTGGTGACGCGCCTGCGCGCCCAGCGGCGCGAGGTGTTTCTCGATATCAAGTGGCACGACATTCCGACGACTGTGCGCAACGCGGCCCGGGTGGCGGCGAAGCTCGATGTGCGGCTGGTGACGGCGCACGCGTCCGGGGGACGGGCGATGCTGGATGCGGCGGTGGAGGGAGCGGGGAACTCCTGCGGAGTGCTTGCTGTCACGGTGCTCACCTCGCTCGACGCCGCGTCGCTCGGCGAGGCCTGGGGGCGGCCCATCGCGCGCGTGTTGGATGAGGTGATGCGGCTGGCGGAGCTCGCGCGCGCGGCGGGGGCGCATGGGATCGTGTGCAGCGGCGCCGAGGCGGCCGCCGTTCGTGCGGCCTACGGGGACGCGCTGCATCTGCTGATACCGGGCATCAGGATGAAGGGCGGCGACGCGAACGACCAGGCTCGCGTCGTCACGCCCGAGGAGGCGATAGCTGCGGGGGCGAGCTATCTGGTGCTCGGGCGCGTCGTGACGGGCGCGCCGGACCCCCGGGAAGCGCTCACCTCGGTGAGGCGCGCGATGCGCGTGTAGCGGCTCGACGAGACCCTCTGTTCGGTGCCCGCGAGACTCCTCCGATCGCCTTCCGGAAGCGCACATCCCTCGCTTGCCTAGCATGGCTAAGTAGGGTATATTGCGAGACTTGGCCGGAAATTTTTACGTCACAACCGGAGTTGTTTTTGTGAAAGTCCGTAGCAGCGTCAAGCCCATTTGTGAGCACTGCAAGGTGGTCAAGCGTAACGGCGTGACCCGCATCATCTGCAAGCGCAACCCGAAGCACAAGCAGCGGCAGGGTTAACGGATGGCGCGAATTGCAGGAGTCGATCTCCCTCGGGACAAGAAGGTCGAGATCGGTCTTACGTACATCTTCGGTATCGGCCGCGAGCTCGCCCGTCGCATCGTCGAGAGCACTGGGGTGAGTGCCGACCTCCGCATCAAGGATCTCAATGATGCGGATGTGAACCGTCTCCGCCAGGCGATCGAAAAAGACTACCGCGTCGAGGGTGCGTTGCGTACCGAGGTCGCGATGAACATCAAGCGATTGATGGACATCGGTTCGTATCGCGGTATCCGTCATCGCCGCGGACTGCCCGTGCGTGGCCAGCGTACGCACACCAACGCGCGCACCAAGAAGGGTCCGCGTCGCGCCATCGCCGGCAAGAAGAAGATCACCAAGTAGCAGCCACGTAGAACACGTCGATGGTGGAGCGGGTGCGACTCGCGCCCCGCCGCCTCAACTCTCAAGCTCCGACCCCAGCTCATGGCAACTGCAAAAACCGGCTCGGCCAAGAAGTCGAAGCGCGTCGTCGATCCCGAGGGGATCGCACACGTCAATGCGACCTTCAACAACACGATGATCACCATTACCGACATGCACGGTAACACGATCTCGTGGGCATCTTCGGGAAAGGCGGGCTTCAAGGGCAGCAAGAAGTCCACGCCATTCGCCGCGACCGTTGCCGCAGAAGCATGTGCGCGCGAAGCGCTCGGGCTCGGGCTCAAGCGTGTGCACGTTCGTGTGCAGGGACCGGGGAGCGGACGCGAGTCTGCAATCCAGGCGCTCGCTGCCGCTGGGCTGCAAGTTCGCTCGATCAAGGATGTCACGCCGATCCCGCACAACGGCTGTCGTCCGCCGAAGCGTCGTCGCGTGTGATTCACGAGAGCCGGGCACAGTCGCCCGGCTCTTCGCAGGTGCAGGTGCACCATTTGGGTCGGGACCCTAATTCCCATACGGGTTCACCGCGCATTAGGGGCGGGGTGAAGCGTCGCCGGGCAGATCCGGTGAGACCGAACGAGGATATTCAATCATGGTTCAGGCAATCGATCTAACAGGGCTGGTTCGTCCGGCTCTCGTCGAAGCGACGAAGAGGGAAGACAATCCCAACGTCGCCGAATTCCGGATGCAGCCGCTCGAGCGGGGCTTCGGACACACGCTGGGTAACGCTATGCGTCGCCTCCTCCTCTCGTCGCTCCGCGGCTCGGGTGTATGGGCGTTCCGCATCGATGGCGTGCTGCACGAGCACCAGACGATCCCGGGCGTCGTCGAAGACGTCCATCAGATCATCGGTAACCTCAAGTCGCTGACGCTGCAGCTCGCCGATGATGTCGACGAAGCGGTGCTTCGCATCCGCAAGACGGAAGCGGGCCCCGTCACCGCCGGTGACATCGAGCAGTCGGGCGTCGTTCGCATCGGCGATTTGCGCCACCACCTGTTCACGCTCCAGGACGAGCGTGAGCTGAACGTCGAGCTGTACGTCAACAAGGGACGCGGCTACGTCGAGGCCGACCAGCATCCGCTGGATCGCGGCCTTCCCGTCGACCTCGTTCGCGTGGACTCGATCTACAACCCCGTACGTCGCGCGAACTTCTCGGTCGCCGAGACGCGCGTCGGACAGCGCACCGATTACGACCGGTTGACGCTCACCGTCGAGACGAACGGAACGATCTCTCCCGAGGAAGCGGTGAGCTATGCCGCCGCGCTGGCGCAGACGCACTTCCAGTTCTTCGCCAACTTCGGTTCGCACGCGCAGGGCTCGGTGGCCTCGAACGGCGAGCACTCGGCGGACGGAATGCGTCTGTCGCAGCTGTTCAAGTCGCCGATCGACGAGCTGGAGCTCTCCGTTCGCTCGGTGAACTCGCTCAAGAACTCGGACATCCGCACCCTCGGCGATCTCGTTCGCCAGACGGAAGCGCAGATGCTCCAGGTGAAGAATTTCGGCAAGAAGTCGCTGCAGGAGATCGCCGATCTCCTCGAGCGTGAAGGACTGAATTTCGGGATGCGCTACGATGACGGCGCCGAGGGTGTGCGGGTGTCCGATTGGGGAACGGCTCCCAGTCGTGCCGCCGCTGCCGCGCCAGACGACGAGGAGTAGACTGCAATGCGTCACAGAAAGGCCGGACGGCAGCTCCGTCGCACCAGTGAGCAGAAGCTCGCGCTCATGCGAAGTCTTGCGAAGTCGCTGATCGAGCGGGGCGCGATCGAGACGACGGAAGCGAAGGCCAAGGAGCTGCGGCCGTTCATCGAGAAGCTGATCACCAAGGCGAAAACCGGAACGCTGCACGCGCGGCGTCTCGCGGGTCGTCACATCCAGCAGCGCGAAACCGCCGACAAGCTCTTTCAGGAAGTCGGCGTCAAGTTCGCAACGCGTAACGGCGGCTATACGCGCATTCTCAAGGTCGGTCATCGCAAGGGTGACGGGGCCGAGATGGCGCGTATCGAGCTGATCGAGGGCTGAGCATGTCGGGGAAAGAGTGCTACGTGTGCAAGAAGGGCGTTTCCTTCGGGAACAACGTCTCGCACGCCAACAACAAGCTGCGCCGCGTCTGGAAGCCGAATCTCCAGGTCGCACGCATTCTGATCGACGACAAGATCACCAAGATCAAGGTCTGCACGCGCTGTCTCAGCGCGGGCAAGATTCAGCGCGCTCCCCGGGGGACTCGAGTCGCATGATCGTCCGGCCCTTCAGCATCGAAAACAGGGAGCGCCTCGGCGGGCTCCCTGTTTTCGTAAACGTCACCGAGTGAGCCGATGAAATCCGCGCTGATCACCGGCATCACGGGGCAGGATGGGTCCTACCTCGCGGAGTTCCTGCTCGACAAGGGCTACAAGGTCTACGGCATCGTGCGCCGCAGCTCGACCACGCCGTACGAGCGCATCGCGCACCTCGTCGACCGCATCGAGCTCCTCTCGGCCGATCTCCTCGACCAGCACTCGCTCGTCGACGCGATCGCCGCCTGCGCGCCGGATGAGATCTACAACCTGGCGGCGCAGAGCTTCGTGCAAACTTCGTGGACGCAGCCGGTGCTCACCGGCGAGTTCACCGCAATGGGTGTGACTCGCGCGCTCGAAGCGTTCCGCAAGGCGGCGCCCAAGGCCCGCTTCTACCAGGCCAGCTCGAGCGAGATGTTCGGCCGAGTCGTCGAGACGCCGCAGACGGAATCGACGCCCTTCTATCCGCGTAGCCCCTACGGCGTCGCGAAAGTCTACGGCCACTGGATCACCGTGAACTATCGCGAGAGCTATGGGCTCTACGCGGTGTCCGGGATCCTGTTCAATCACGAAAGCCCGCGCCGAGGACTCGAGTTCGTGACGCGCAAGGTTACCGACGGGGTTGCGCGCATCAAGCTCGGACTCTCGAATGAGCTTGCACTCGGCAACCTCGACGCGCGCCGCGACTGGGGCTTCGCCGGCGACTACGTCGACGCGATGTGGCGCATGCTGCAGCTCGATGAGCCCCAGGATTTCGTGGTCGGCACGGGACACACCTGGACGGTGCAGCATCTCTGCGAGACCGCGTTCGGCGTCGTCGGGCTCGACTATCGCAACCATGTGGTGCAGGATCCGCGCTTCATGCGTCCAGCCGAGGTCGACCTGCTCGTTGCGAATGCATCCAGGGCGAAGCAGATCCTGGGATGGGAGCCGAAGGTGTCGTTCCATCAGCTGATCGAGATGATGGTCGAGGCCGATCTGGCGCGACACCAGGCTCGGGGCTGACGTGCGAGCGCTGGTGACCGGCGCGGCCGGTTTCGCCGGCCAGTGGCTGTGTCGCGAGCTGCTGCATTCCGGATGGGATGTGTGGGGCGCGCGGCTGAGCGATTCCCTGCCTCCAGGCGCCCTGGATGCCGATGCGGCGAAGTCCGTGCGGTGGTGGCAGGGTGACCTGCGAGCGCCGAGCGCCATTCACGATGCGATCGAAGCGTCCACGCCCGAGGCGATCTTTCACCTCGCCGGGATCGCACACATACCATCTGCCGACGCGGATTCCGCGGGTACGCTCGACGTCAACGTGATCGTTGCGGCGCGGCTGCTCGGCGACGTCCGCACGCGGCTCGCTGCCGGCACGCTCGACCCAGTGGTGGTCGTCGTGGGCAGCGGAGAACAGTACGGAAGCCACGATGCGGCGGAGCTTCCGCTCGACGAGGGTGCGGCGCAGCGACCGATGGGTGTGTATGCGGCATCCAAGGCGGCGCAGGAGGTACTTGCGCTCGAGGCGCATCGCACCGGCGGCGTGCGCGTGATTTGCGCGCGCCCCTTCAATCACAGCGGGCCAGGTCAGACTCCCAACTTCGTGATCCCGGCACTCGTGCGGCGCGCGGTCGACCTGCGCGGAACCGTCAATCCGCTCGTGATTGGAAACACCGAGACCGTGCGCGACTTTTCCCACGTGGAGGATGTCGTCCGCGGCTACATCGCGCTGGCCGAGCACGGCGTGCCGGGTGAGGCGTACAACATCGCGAGTGGCGTCGGCACCAACGTGGCTTCGCTGGCGCTGCGCGTCCTTGCCCTCGCCGGAGTTGAGGCGAAATTGCAGACGGACCCGTCGCTCGTTCGGCCCGCTGATGTCCCGGCGCTCGTCGGAAGCGCCGCGAAGCTGCGTGCGGCAACTGGCTGGACTCCTCGTCACTCGCTCGACACCATCATCGAAGAACTGATTCGTGCCGCGTCGCACTGACATACAGAAAATCCTGCTCATTGGCTCCGGCCCGATCGTCATCGGGCAGGGGGCCGAGTTCGACTACTCCGGTACGCAGGCCGCGAAGGCCCTGCGCGAAGAGGGGTACACGGTCGTGCTCGTGAATTCGAATCCGGCGACGATCATGACGGATCCCGAGTTCGCCGATCGCACCTACGTCGAGCCGGTCACTGCCGATGTCGTCGAGCAGGTGATCGAACGCGAGCGTCCCGACGCGCTCTTGCCGACGATGGGAGGACAGACCGCGCTGAACGTCGCGCTCGCGCTCGCGGACAGCGGCGTGCTCGAGAAGTACGGGGTGGAGCTCATCGGCGCCGATGCGCGCGCGATCCGGCTCGCCGAGGATCGCGAGCTGTTCGCCGACGCGATGCGCCGGATCGGACAGCGCGTCGCGACCGGCGGCATCGCGCGCACGTGGGACGACGCCATCGCGCTGATCCCGATCGTGAGCTTCCCGGCGATCATCCGGCCGTCGTTCACGCTCGGCGGCACCGGCGGCGGCGTCGCCTACAACCGCGAGGAGTACGAGGACATCGTTCGGCGCGGGCTCGAGATGTCGCCCACCAACCAGGTTCTCATCGAGCGGAGCCTCCTGGGATGGAAGGAGTACGAGCTCGAGGTGATGCGCGACCACGCGGACAACGTGGTGATCGTGTGCTCGATCGAGAACATCGATCCGATGGGCGTGCACACGGGCGATTCGATCACCGTCGCGCCGGCCCTCACGCTCACCGATCGCGAGTATCAGACGATGCGCGACGCGGCGGTCGCGATCATTCGCGAGATCGGGGTCGAGGCGGGTGGGTGCAACATCCAGTTCGCCGTGAACCCCGACGACGGCGAGCTGCTCGTCATCGAGATGAACCCGCGCGTGTCGCGGTCGTCGGCGCTCGCGTCGAAGGCCACCGGATTCCCAATCGCGCGCATCGGCACAAAGCTCGCAGTCGGCTACCGGCTCGACGAGATCACGAACGACATCACGAAGACCACCCCCGCGTCGTTCGAGCCGGTGCTCGACTACGTGGTGGTGAAGTGTCCGCGCTTCGCCTTCGAGAAGTTCGCGGCCGCCGATCCTCGCCTGACGACGCAGATGAAGTCCGTCGGCGAATCGATGGCGATCGGGCGCACGTTCAAGGAGGCGTTCCAGAAGGGGCTGCGCGCGCTCGAGATCGGCCGCTCCGGGTGGCACGTCGGTGCGCGGCTCGTCGACGACCGGCTCGAGGACGACACCCTCGAAACGCTCCGTGGCGCGCTACGCCAGCCCACCCCGGAGCGCATCTTCCAGGTGAAGTACGCGCTCGAGCGCGGATTTTCGATCGACGAGCTCTACGAGCTCACGCGCATCGATCGCTGGTTTCTCGATCAGCTGAACGACCTGCTCGACGCCGAGCGCCGCTATCGAACGCTCGGCGAAATCACGGCGCTCGAGATGCGCAGCATGAAGCGGATGGGCTTCTCCGACGCACAGCTCGGTGCGCTCCGTGGCGAGACCGAGCAGAAGACGCGCGAGCACCGCTGGTCGCTGGGCGTGCGGCCGGTCTACAAGATGGTCGACACCTGCGCCGGCGAATTCCCCTCGGCCACGCCCTATCTCTACGGGTCGTACGACGAGGAGAGTGAGGCGCCGCGATCGGGAAAGCCATCGGTCATGATTCTGGGCAGCGGGCCGAATCGCATCGGACAGGGAGTCGAGTTCGACTACTGCTGCGTGCGCGCGGTGCTCGCGCTCCGCGAGGCGGGCTACGAGACTATCATGGTCAACTCGAACCCCGAGACCGTCTCGACCGACTTCGACATCTCCGACAAGCTCTATTTCGAGCCACTCACTCTCGAAGATGTGCTGGAGATCGTTCAGCGCGAGCAGCCACTCGGCGTCATCGTGCAGCTTGGCGGGCAGACCCCGATCAAGCTCACGCACGCGCTCGAGAAGGCCGGAGTCACGATTCTCGGCACACCTCCCGACGCGATCGATATCGCGGAGGATCGTCGTCGCTTCGACAAGATCGCGCGCGAGCTCGGCATTCGGCAACCGCCCAACGGCACGGCGACGACGCTGGCCGAGGCGGAGGCCGTGGCGCTCGAGGTCGGGTATCCCGTGCTCGTGCGGCCGTCGTACGTGCTGGGCGGACGCGCGATGCAGATCGTGTACGATGAGGGTTCGCTGCGCGGCTACTTCGAGACGGCGGCGCGAGTGTCCGAGGATCGGCCCGTGCTCATCGATCGCTTTCTCGAGGATGCGTACGAGGTGGACGTCGACGCGATCGGCGACGGAGAGCACTACGTGATTGGGGGCGTGATGCAGCACATCGAGGACGCCGGGATTCACTCCGGGGACTCGGCGTGCGTTCTCCCTCCGTACATCATCCGCGAGGAGGATCTGGCGACGATGCGCGCCCACACGCTCGCGCTCGCGAAGGCGCTCGGCGTGATCGGCCTGATCAACGTGCAGTTCGCGATCCGCGACCGCGTCGTCTACGTGCTCGAGGTCAATCCGCGCGCGAGTCGCACGATCCCGTTCATCTCGAAGGCCATCGGCGTTCCGCTCGCGTCGCTGGCGGCGCGGCTGATGATGGGCGAGAGACTCGCCGACACCGGTTTCACTGCGGAGATCATCCCGCCCTACGTGTCGGTGAAGGAAGCCGTCTTCCCGTTCAACAAGTTCCGGGGCGCCGACCCCGTGCTCGGGCCCGAGATGCGCTCGACGGGCGAGGTGATGGGAATCTCGGAGACCTTCGGCAGCGCGTTCGCCAAGGCCCAGCTCGCGGCCGACAACGGACTCCCGCTGAGCGGCGCGATTCTCGTGACGGTGAACGACTCGGACAAGGCGCACGTCGCGCCGATCGTGCGGCACTTTCAGGACATGGGCTTCCGCGTCCTGGCGACACCGGGCACCGCAAAATTCCTTCGCGCGCGCGGCATCGCAGCTGAAACGGTGTTCAAGGTACACGAGGGCCGTCCCAATGGGGTCGACCTCATCGTCAACGGCCAGGTGCAGCTCCTCATCAACACGCCGCTCGGCAAGCACTCGCAGACGGACGACTACACGATGCGGCAGGCGGCGGTGGCGCATCGCATACCGTACACGACCACGATGTCAGCGGCGAGCGCCGCGCGCGACGCGATCCTCTCGCTCCGCTTCCGGACGCCAGAGGTGCGCTCGCTCCAGGAGTGGCACGAGGTGGCCCGCGACGCTGCGGCTCACGCGCGACGCGACATCCCGGCACCCATCGGAACCTGATGCCTGTTCCCCTTCTCGATCTCAAGGCCCAGCACGCGCGCATCCGCGAAACGGTCATGCGCGCCATGATGAAGGTGGTCGATGATCAGACCTTCATCCTCGGCAAGCCGGTGGAGGATTTCGAGGGCCAGATCGCGGCGCTCTCGCATACGCGCTTCGCGATCGGGTGCGCGAACGGCTCCGACGCACTCTTGCTGGCGTTGCGCGCCCTCGACATCGAGGCCGGCCACGAGGTGATCACGACGCCGTTCACCTTTTTCGCGACGGCGGGCGCCATTCACAATTCCGGGGCGAAGACCGTGTTCGCGGATATCGAGCCCGACACCTTCAGTCTCGATCCCGCCGCGGCCGCGGCCGTCGTGACGAGCAGCACGCGGGCCATCATGCCCGTGGATCTCTTCGGACAGATCGCTCCCATCGAGCGCTACGCCGACACGATGCCGCGCGTCCCCGTGATCGAAGACGCCGCGCAATCCATCGGCGCCCGCCGGAGCTTCGATGGCGAGTGGAGAATGGCAGGCGAGCGAGCGGCGATCGGAACGTTCAGCTTCTTTCCGTCGAAGAATCTCGGAGGCTATGGCGACGGCGGGATGCTCGTGACGCAGAGCGACCATCTCGCGATGCGACTGCGCCGGCTCCGCACCCACGGCGCGATCAAGACGTACGTGCACGAGGAGATTGGCTACAACAGCCGGCTCGACACGCTGCAGGCCGCGGTGCTCTCGGCCAAGCTCCCGTTCCTCGCCGAGTGGAGCGCGGCGCGGCGGGCGCATGCCGCGTACTATGATGCGGCGCTGGCGGACGTTCCCGAGATTCGCACGCCGGCCATCGACGGGGCGAATGAGTCCATCTATAATCAGTACACGATTCGCACGGAGCCGCGCGACGCGCTCCAGGCGCATCTCAAGGCGAAAGAGATCGGGACGGCGATCTACTATCCCATCCCCCTCCATCTCCAGCAGTGTTTTGCGTATCTCGGCTATAAGCAGGGCGCGTTTCCGGAAGCGGAGCGCGCGTCAAAGGAGGTCCTCTCGCTCCCCGTCTATCCAGAGCTCACGCAGTCGCAGCAGGATGAGGTCATCGCCGCGGTCCGCTCATTCTTCGGCCGCTGATGCGACACACGATGTCGCGCGTGATTGCGTACGCGCTCGCGGTCCTCGCCGCTGCGCCAGTCGTCGCGCACGCTCAGCACGCGCTGGTGGGTCTTCCACTCACCGATCCCGCGTACACGCAGCTCGATGGGCTCATGCGTCAGGGATGCGCTGCGGCGCGCATCTCGCAATACCGGCCATTCTTCGTCGGCGACATCAGAAAGGCACTGAGGGCAGCCGAGAGCGACTCGGCGTGCGTGGGCACGCTGCTCTCCGCGCTTCGCGTTCGCTTTCCCGAGGACACCGCGCCGCGCGATACGACGCGCAGCCGGCTCTCCTTT
>Ga0193751_1002260_pt1 | contig 11755 bp, 7 predicted proteins | sample L1c2metaG_FD_143050 | JGI IMG/M metagenome (GOLD analysis project Ga0193751, IMG submission 143050) | Soil microbial communities from a riparian zone of the East river system, Colorado, United States - L1c2 | ecosystem: Environmental > Terrestrial > Soil > Riparian zone | place: USA: East River... | reverse complement strand
ACCCGGAGAATGGTTCAACGTAACGATAGATGTGGCACAGTCGGGAACATACGCGGCCGATTTCCTTTACACATCGAATCGCGGCGGCACAATATCAGTCGATGTGAACGGAAAGGACGCAATCGGACCTCTGGAGATCACCACAACAAATGATCCTGCAGACCCGCTGGCCTGGCGTCAATGGCACCATTGGAATCTGGCTTCGCAACTGTTCAAAGTGCGTCTGAGCAAAGGGAAAAATGTTCTCACCGTATACATATTGACGAACGGCAACATGAATCTGGCTTATTTCGACTTCAAACCAGTCCACGAATGAAATGGAAGTTGCCAGTCAATTGGCCATAAATTCCTATACAAAATGCTTTTGGAATGGCGTTTGGAGCGCAATCACCTGTTCATAACATCATCCTGGACATGATGGCGTGAGTGAATCTCGGAAATGCCTTGTCATGTAATGCCGTCGCCATCTTCCGGGGCTGACCCCGACGAATTGATGGAATGTGCGCGTGAACGCTGCCTGGTCATTAAATCCCGATTGAATCGCGATGTCGATCAGCGACATGCTGGTCTGGCTCATCAATTGTTTGGCGTGGCCAATGCGATGCTGAATCAGCCACTGGTGAGTGGAGGTGCCGAAAGAGGTTTTGAATGAACGGCTGAAGTGGCTGACGGAGAGTCCGCATTCGCGTGCAATCTCAGAAAGCCGGATCCGGCCATGCATGTTCTCATGAAGAAGCTCGGAGGCTCGTCGCTTTTGCCATGGCGCCAGACCTCCCTTTGAACGCCGTGCTGTTTGTTGGAGTACACCGTACTGCTGGAGAAGATGTGCTCCGAGGATGAGGCTGAATTGATCGAGAGCCAGCACAGACAGACGGTCGCTCCGCCCAAGGAACGGAAGAATGCTCTTGGTGATCTGGGCCACAACTAGATCGTCTTCGAGCACTGCCATGTGATAGTCACTTACCCGGCCAAAACCGAGATCCTCGGCAATGTCATCCAGTCCATTACGAGGGACAGAATAGTGAACGTAATCGAAGGCACTACCTGCCCAGCACCTTGGCTGTGAATCGAAATCGATGACATTGGAGCGAAACGGGTGAACGATGGATGTGGCAATCAGCTTGTCCGCTGTCCACACCTGATAGCTCGATGCTGGCAGAGACTTAAGGGAGATCGACACTAGCAGAGCGGGGACGGGCGATAGCTTTGTGATTCGGTCAGGGAGCCCAGCCGGCGACTGGAGCCGGGTGATCGTAAAAGTCCCTGGAGTACGAAACTGCGATGGAACGGGGGACTTTCCGTCCAATTGAATGAACGTTGTGAAGGGAGCTTCAGGTGACGTCTGCGGAGTCTTGTCTGCCTTCGGCGAAGCGTTCTTGTCCATCGCGACCTCCGTTTGCGCGACGACCGATCGTGCATAGCATGACAGGTTTCCCTCAGAATTGCACCCGTACAAGGCCGCGACGGCCAAGCGCGTTTAGAATCTCCTATGTGATTCTTCGCGATTAGCACCCATAAGTACCCTATCGTCCACAGATCCCCGATCACTCCCGATTGTGTCCGGATAGTCGGCAACACGGAAACTATCCAGAAACGCGCTTCGGGAAGTTGGCATCGTCTCAAGCCCAAAGTTAGCGCTCATTCGAGGAGCACACCCTACTTCCCGGAAAGCAGCGACTCCGCTGTCTTCCGCGCCTCAGCAAGATTTGGGGAGAAGCGGGCCACGCGCTCGAAGATCGCTTTAGCCTCGTCCGACCGTCCCTGCTGCTGCAAAGCCCGCGCCAGCAGCAAGTACCCAACATCGGTCGGTTGCACCTCCATCGCCCGTGAGTACTGGCGGACGGCTTCGGGGAGGTCGCCATCTTTCTGCGCGATTAAGCCGAGTCCGATCATTGCCATCGGGGCCATCGGCGCCATCGGCCCACCGGGCGCTAGCTGCAAGGAAATCTCGTAACACTGTTTCGCCTTCATCGACTCACCCATCTGGCGATAAGCAGATCCCAGATTGCCGTAGGCTGTAGCGCGAAGACCCACGTCGGCCGCATGGAGAGCCACCATCTGATACCGATCGATAGCCGCTGGTAGATTGCCGCGGCCATGCTCATAGGTGCCGAGATTCAGGTTGGCGGGCAGATCATCCGGACGGATGGCGAGCGCGGCGCGGAAGTGCGCGACTGCCTCTTCGGTCCGGCCCTGGCTGGCCAGAAACTGTCCCAGCGTGTCGTGTGCGACGTAATTGTTCTCGGTCAGCGCCAGCGTGCGAGTCCAGAATGACGGAATATCGTGCCAGTAGCCAACTTCACGGTAAGTCAGGACCCCCAGCACGAGCAGACAGGAAACGGCGGGAATGGCAAGCCATCTGGCGGAAAGCTGGCGAGCCTTCGCCCAATCGGCCGCCAGCCAGGTCAACATCAGAAACAACCCAATGAACGGAATGTAGGCGTAGCGATCCGCCATTGCCTGAGCGCCCACCTGTACCAGCCCGATCATCGGGAGAAAGCTGCCCAGGAACCAGAACCATCCGACAGCAAGATACTTTTGGTCGCGAGCGCGGAGAACCCAAGCCGTGACGAGCATCAATACAATCGCGCCCGCGCCTACCTGCCAGGCAGGATAGAGCCTGGTGGGGTGCGGATACAGCGCCACCAGCTTCGATGGCCAGAACGCTTTCCCCAGATAACCCACATACGAAATCACGGCTGTCTCCAGCCGCAAGAGCAGGCTGTACTGGGAAAAAGTCTGGACGGCGCCTCCGGCCTTTTGGGCCTTCATCGTCACCACTGCGCTCGCTGCCGAGAGCAGCAGGAGTGGCAGCTTTTCCAACACCAGCCATCCGCTCGACAATCTAGGCACGTTCCCGCCTTGCACTGCCGGGCCGGCCATAGCCGGAGGGCCAATCCGGCATAGCGGCCAGTAGTCCAACAGACAAAGCAGAAATGGCAATGTAATCACCTGCGGCTTGCAGAGCAGCCCAAGCGCAAAGCAGCATGCCACCACCGCGTATCGGCGGAGGTCAGGTCGGCGCGCGTACCAGACGTAGGCATGCAAAGCGAATAGAAAAAACAGCATGCTCAATACGTTCTTCCGCTCGGCTGCCCACGCCACGGACTCGACGTTGACAGGATGAAGCGCAAACAGAGCGGCAACCATCAGGCTGCGCCAGCGGAACCCCGTAGCGCTCTGCAGCAGGAGAAAGAGAAGCACAGCGTTGGCCGCGTGCAGCAAGACATTCACGTAATGATGTCCGGCGGGATTCAGCCCAAAAAGTTGGCAGTCAAGAGCGTGGGAAAGCCAGGTCAGCGGATGCCAGTTCGCCTGATCATAAGTTGTGAAAGCCCACTTCACTGTCGCCCACGTCAGGCCCGCCTTTACGTGAGGATTGTTCGTGATGTACTGATCGTCGTCATAGTTGAGGAACCCGTTGTGAGCCACGGGGCTGTAGAACGCCATCACAACGGCGATCGACAGCAGACACAACAACAGAGTGCGTCTCTGGGCCGATAGAAACAGCTCGGAGGAAGGCGATACTCCCGGTGCTTCCAGACATTTCGCTGCCGCGGCAGAAGAAGACGAACTCATGGCCATGACTATTGTGACTCAGCCATCAACGATTCGCGAGACATACTGCACGGCGCGAGTTCCGTTAGTCATTCGTAGTGGCGGGGCTGCGGGCGGAGTGAACCGAATGCCGGTAGAGACGGGGCTTGCCCCGTCTCAGACGCGGCAAGCCGCTTCTCTACAGGACATTCCGTTTACGGGCCGAGCGTTTATTCTGGGTTTTCCTGCGGCGTGGCCTGAGTGCTGACTTTCTCCAGCTCCGCAGGAGCGGACGTTGTATCGGCTGCCCCCGCCACGAAGAACTTGTGGTCGTAAAGATTGCGGTACATGAGTCCTGCGATCTCGGCCGCTTTGGGCCCGAAGGTAGGATGTCCGCCCTGCAGGAAGACGACCGTCACAATGCGTCCGACGTCGGTGTTAGCATACGAGGCAAACCACCCGTAGCGCGTGCCGGCGCGCGAACATGTCCCGGTCTTGCCTAAGATCGATTCTTCGTTAAAGTTCAAATGCACGCTGCGCGCGGTGCCATACATGACAGCTCCGGCCATGCCGTCGGAAAGTTCAGGAATCACCGGCTCGATGTCGAGATGACGCTTGACCCGGGGCTGGAAGTTCGCGACTTCATCGGAACTGTTCGGATGTTGCAGGTAATAGAGCGTGCCACCGTTTGAGATCGCCGTCACCAGCGCGCCCAGCTGCAGCGGAGTCATCGAGATGCCCTCCCCAAAAGAGCACATCTTGCCGACGCCGCCAAGTTTGGAAGAGATTTCTGCTTCTGGATAAGTCCCTAGCTGCTCGCCCGGAATCTGGTAGCCGGCAAGTTCACCGAGTCCGAACTGGTGCGCGTAGTATTGCACCTTCTCGAAGCCCAGCTTACGTCCAACCGCTTCGAAGTAGGCATTGTTCGAGTGCGCCAGCGCTTCCGTGAGATTCATGCGGCTGCGGCGCCCGAGCGGAACTTCCGTTTGCTCGTCGATCACGCCTTCGCTCAGTGCCGCTAGAGCCACGGAAAGTTTGATGGTCGAGCACGGCTGCGCGCCGCCCGAAAGTGCGAGCTTCTGGTTAACCATGGCGAGGACGCGTCCGCTGGTCGGCTCGATCGCGACCACGGTCCCGTTCATATTTCCCAGGGCATCGATTGCGGCCTGGCGAACCACGGGGTCTTCACCGGCAGTCACGTCACCTTCGGTGATATCGGATGCGAACGAACTGGTGTGGAAACGCTCGTAATAACGAGGGCGCCGATGGGAATGACGAGTGGCGGCATAACGCGAGCGTGGAGCCCGGCTCCGCGCCAGCGTTCGCATGCGCTTCTTCGCATGCTGATTCTCTGTAACCCCGCGAGCTTTTCTGCGCGGCGTGAGCGTGGGAGGGTTGACGCTGGCTGCGATGCCACTCGCTTCCAGCAATATTGCCAATCCTAAGAAAAATGCAATTCGAAGAAACCAGGCCCTAAACTTCACGTCACCCATCCCCGGTGGTACTCGGCCAATTTAACGCTTAGCCAGTCCAGAACTTATCTAATCCGTCTATCGGCCTAATAAAGTAGATGCAAGAACATTACCAATCGCCGTACTGAATGGCCACAATCTCTTGCAACTGTCCGATAGTAGGCGATTTACGTGGTTCTGCGCAACCTTAAAGTATAAAGTTCACCGCAACGGAATCTTGCCGGTAACTATATGAATAAATTGCATTTAATGTTTTTTCCGTAAAGGGACACGCACCTCGGTAATCTAAATCGCTTGTTACCTTAAGGGTTCTCGATTCTGCATCACTTTGCACATCCGAGTCGGCGCTGGGCCGAAAGGTCGACAGACTCCGATCCGCGCCACTGACTCGTCGCCGCAGGCCAAGAGCCCGTGCCGCTCTCTTTTCTGATATTTTCTGACGACGTATCCTCGTAAAACACAAATGTTGTGGAGGTCTGCCTCTTGCAAACATCGCTCGTGATTATTTCTTTCGCCGCCGCTCTCGTCGTCCCTCTCTTCGCCCAGACCCCCAAGCCAACACTCGAAGCCCGCCGAGCCGAACTCAATCGTCTGCTCGCCGATGAGTGGGAGTACACGCTGCGCACCCAGCCCGAACTTGCCACCCAGGTTGGCGACAATCGCTACAACGACCGCCTGAGCGATTTCTCCGACAAGGCAATTGCCGACGATCTCGAACATACTCGTCAGGCGCTCGGGCGTTTCGAGGCGATCGACGTCACCGGATTTCCCGAGCAGGAAAAGCTCAACCGCGCGCTGATGCTCCGCAGCTTGCATGAAACGCTCGACAGCGCGCAATTCAAAGATTGGGAGATGCCCGCGACGCAGTTTGGCGGCATTCACCTGGGATACGCTTCGCTCCCCTTCGATTTCCCTTTTCGAAACGTAAAAGATTACGAGGATTACCAGTCCCGACTGCACCAGATCCCTCGTGTGTTAGAGCAGGCTATGGGACACATGCGCGACGGGCTGCGCGACCACCGCATGCCGCCGAAGTATCTGCTCGAGAAAGTCTCCACTCAGGCGCAGCAGATTGCCGACGACCCGCTCGATAAAAGTCCATTCACCGACCCGCTGCGCAAATTTCCCGATTCCATCTCCGAAGCGGATCAAAAGCTGCTCCGCGAAAAAATCGAAAGCGCGGTGAAGAACGAGGTAGCGCCCGCCTACGCGAAATTCGCCAAATTCGTGCGCGACGATTACGCGCCTCACGGACGGCTCGATCCCGGCGTCTGGGCCCTGCCCGACGGAGAAGCCCGCTATCGCTTCGCCGTCCGTCATCAGACGACCACCGATTTCTCGGCCGATAAGATTCACCAGCTAGGCTTGAAGAGCGTCGCGGAAATTGAAACTCAGATGCTGACCATCGCCAAGGCCCAGGGATTCAGCGATCTGAAATCGTTCAACGATCACATCCGGCAGGATCCAAAACTGCACGCCCAGTCCGGGCAGCAATTGCTCGACCTCTACACGCACTATCGCGACCAGATGTACGAGAAGCTGCCGCAACTATTCGGACGCCTGCCGAAGAACAAGCTGGCCGTCATCCCGATGGAATCGTTCCGCACCGCCTCCGCTCCTCCCGCCGATTATTCGATCGGCGCTGGAGACGGCTCGCGCCCCGGACGCATCAACGTCAACGAGTACGCCCCCGAAAAAAGATTGCTGCTCAACGTCGAAGCCATCGCTTATCACGAAGGCGTCCCTGGACATCACCTGCAATTCTCTATCGCGCAGGAACTCACCGGCCTTCCTCCATTCCGCAAGTACAACCTCGATCTGAATGCGTATACCGAAGGGTGGGCCTTCTACTCCGAGCGCCTGGGAAGAGAAGTGGGCTTTTATCAGGATCCCTACAGCGACTACGGCCGCCTGCAGAATGAAATGTGGCGCGCCGTGCGCTGGGTGGTGGATACAGGCGTGCACTCCCAGCACTGGACGCGCCAGCAGATGGTCGACTTCTTCCACGCACACACCGCGATGGACGATGAGAACATCAATACCGAAGTGGATCGCTACATCGCGTGGCCGGCACAGGCGCTTTCCTACAAGATGGGGCAGATGAAAATTCTCGAACTGCGAGCGCGAGCGCAGAAAGAGTTGGGACCGAAATTCGATCTCCGTGCCTTTCACGACGCGGTGCTCGACCAGGGCCCGCTGCCGCTCGACATTCTGGAAACGAAGATCACCGCCTGGATCGCAACTCAGAAATGACCCATGCCCACCTGTAGAGACGGGGGCTTGCCCCGTCTCACTCCGCCGCAGGAGACGCGGCAAGCCGCGTCTCTACTGTACGTTTTCGGCTGACTCGCGATAAGTCCCGAATTTCTTCGCCACCGGTTTCAGCGTCGGATAAAACTGGACAAAGACATGCTCGACCGCTGCGTGATCTTCGTGACAAGTCCAACACCCGGCCTTCGGATTAGCGCTCGCGGATTTCGTATCTTCATCAAAATTGAAGTAGGCCCATTTGTCGGGAAAGCGACTTTCGTCTTTCACCTCGACGCCGATCCCCATCGAATCGGTCTGATAGTGTCCCGCTTTGTTGATCGAACCTTTACTGGTCGATCCACGATCTTCCACCACGAACATCGTCTTGTCCGGCCACTTGCCGGACTTCATAAACTCCCGGTAAGCCCACTGCGGCACGAAAACGTTGGTGAACATTTCGTGGCCGGCTTGCGCGCTGTAACTCATGCCCAGGCCGGAGGAGAGAAAGATCCACTCGCGATAATCGGCAGGGGGCAGGAGGCGATTGTCGCCGGTGTACTGCGGGTGTCCAGGCACAGGATCGGGTGAAGCCGCCACAAGAATCGTGGCAGCCAGGGCGACCACGACAACAACGATAAGAGAAGCCGGGATCAAGCGACGCATGGAAATCTCCTAAAACTTCGACGGCGACCGAATGGGAACGCTATCCCACGATACGCAATCGGGCAAGGAGAAGTTCGAATTCTGCGGCAGCTCACAATCACATTCACGGCATGTTATGCCGTGCGGCCGCGCACACTACATCACGTCGTTGCGTTTCCGCAGGAAAGCCGGAACGTCGAGATCTTCCGCCTGATAGCTGGGAGGAGCAGACCGCATCGCATCAAGCGAAATCACCTCGGCATGCGACGCATTCCCCGGTTCCCGAAACGCTACCGGCGCGGGATCTGGCTCGAAGGCCGCCTCCGGCACGAAAACTGGCTCTGGCTCGGCCACCGTTTCGGGTTCGTCGAAGTGATTGCGCTGGCGCGAAGCTTCTCTCGATACGTCGCGTGAAAACTCGCGCGACAGAATGACCGGATCATAGTTTTCGCGATGGCGCGAACGATGCATGTCTTCCTCTTTGAATCCGGTTGCGATCACGGTGATCTTGACCGCGTCTTTCATCTTCTCGTCCAGAACCGCGCCGAAGATAATGTTGGCATCTTCATGAGCCGCACCCTGAATAATCGTGCAAGCCTGCTGCACTTCGGCAAGCTTCAGCGAATTCGACCCCGTAATGTTGATGAGAATTCCGCGGGCTCCGTCGATCGCACCCGCCTCGAGCAGCGGCGAGGCAATGGCACGCTGCGCCGCTTCAACAGTGCGATGCTCGCCCGCCGCGGTGGCCGTGCCCATCACCGCGTAGCCCATGCCCGCCATGATCGCCTTCACGTCGGCGAAGTCGCGGTTGATGATGCCCGGGATGGTAATAATGTCGGAGATACCCTGCACCCCTTGACGAAGAATATCGTCGGCGATGCGGAAGGATTCGAAGAATCCCGCGTTCTCGGCGACCGCCAGCAACTTTTCGTTGGGGATCACGATGGTCGTATCGACCGACTCCATGAGTTCAGAAATACCGCGCTCCGCCTGCTGCATGCGGCGTTTGCCCTCAAAGGCAAAAGGCTTGGTGACGACGGCGACGGTGAGCGCGCCCATCTCGCTGGCAAGCGAGGCGATGATCGGCGTCGCGCCGGTACCAGTACCGCCACCGAGTCCAGCTGTGACGAAAACCATATCCGCGCCTTCCAGGGCTTCGATGATTTTGTCGGAATCTTCCAGCGCAGCTTTGCGACCGATCTCGGGATTAGCGCCCGCGCCGAGGCCGTTGGTCAGCTTCACCCCGAGTTGAATCTTGGTGGCGGCACGCGACATCCGCAAAGCCTGCAAGTCGGTGTTGGCCACGATGAATTCGATGTGTTCCATACCCGAATCAATCATGCGATTGACCGCGTTGTTGCCGCCGCCGCCGACACCAATGACCTTGATGCGAGCGTCGTTGCGAGCTTCTTCGTTAAAGCAGATGCGAAGTCCGTTGTCTTCCATAATTCACCTCGTAAAATCAGGTTGTCAGCTCTCAGCGCCTGGTTCCGACGTGTCCGTGTACTTTTGATTTTCCCCTGTGTTTCCCCCGTGTTCCCCCGTGCCCTCTGTGGTAAAGATTCTTGCCCCTCACCACAATCCCTAAGCGCCCTTCCCCGCAAACAGCGCCTTCATGCGCGACCCAAATCCCGGTTCCTGTAACCCGCGCGCCAGCCGCGCCCGATGCCCGTAATACGACATGCCCAACACCGTCGCAAACTCCGGCTCGGCCAGAAACGACTGCATCTTCGCCATCGGCATTGGCCAGGCAAGACGCGCTGCTTTGCGCAGGATGGATTCCGCCACGTCAAGAATGCCGGGAAGCCGCGAGGCCCCTCCGCTCAGCACGAATCCAGCGATGCAGTGCTCCAGAACGCCGGCGTGGCGCAGGTTGTCGCGCAGTAGTTCGAAAAGCTCGCTGGCTCGCGGCCCAAGAATCTCTCCCGCCATGCGCTGCGGCATCATGCGCGAAGGCCGGTCTCCCACAGATGGCACTTCGACTTCATTGCCCTCGGGGATGAGCGTTGGCACCGCGTTGCCAAAGTTTTTCTTGAGCGTCTCCGCGTCCGCCAGCCCCGTGCACATGCCGACCGAAAGGTCGCTGGTAAAGTGGTCGCCGCCGATCGGAATCACGGCCGTATGCGCGACTGCACCCTGCTGAAAAACGATCAGATCGCACGAACCAGCGCCGAGATCGACAAGGCAGACTCCAAGTTCGCGTTCGTCGGACCGCAACACGGAATCCGCGCAAGCCAGCGGCTCAAAAATAGTGTCGTCCACGTGGACACCAGCTCGGTTCACCGCGGTCACCAGATTCTGCGTAGCGCTCGAGGAAGCTGTCACAATGTGTACGCGCACTTCGAGGCGCGTCGCCATCATGCCCGTAGGATCCTGCACGCCCGGCTGATCGTCGAGAATGAACTCCTGCGGCAGCAAGTGCAGAATTTCGCGATCCCCCGGCAAAGGCACGGTGCGCGCCTTGTCCACCGCCTGGCGAATTTCCTCGCGTCCAATCTCCCGCGCCCTCGCGCCAAAAGTAATTCCGCCGTGGCTGTTCATCCCGCGGATATGCGCACCCGCAATCCCGATCAGCGCGTGTTCAATCGGAATGCCGGCCACGTCTTCCGCATGCTCCACCGCTTTTTGAATGCTGCTGACAGCCTTGTCGAGTTCAGTAATCACACCCTTACGCAGGCCTCGCGATTCGCTGACGCCGTGCCCCCGATAACGCAATCCGTGCTCGCTCCGCTCGGCCACCAGGACTGCCGTCTTGGCGCTGCCGACATCAATGGCGGTAATGAAATTGGGCTCGTGGATCGTCATAAGTAATGATCGTTAGTTCTAATGCTCGCTAGTTCTGCGGAGTCTCCTTCTGAATGCCAGCGCTCGGTTTCTTCTGGCCCGTAGCGACGGCGATCGACGGCGGTGGCGGATGCGACGGCGCGGTGCTCTTGTGGACAGCGGCTGCCACGGCATTTCCCTTCGGCTTTAGCGCGACTTGATTAGCTGGCGCTTGCTTAACCGGCGCCGGTTTAACTGACGCCGGTTTGACCGGAGCCGGTTTGACCAGAGCATGACGAACTGCCGCGCGATGAACTATCGCTTTCGACGGGGCTTTCGCCTTAAGCTTCGCGTCCTTCTTCGTCTGAATTGGCGGAACGGTATGCGTTGCATATTTTTCGTAGTTCACGAGCGCCGCGGTTTTCACTCCCGCTGCCATCGCCGCCTTGGCCGCCGCCGGCGTCAAGGCGGGCTGCCGAGCCATCCCGTCAAGATCGGGATTCACGATGATCTGGCCGTCATAGCGCAAGTCCACCGATTCGAGCTTGTCGAACTGTTGCCGCCACTGCTGCACATGCGTCACATACGTTTTGTAGCGTTGCAGATAATTCCCCGAGCCCAGATGCACCAGCACTTCGCCGTTGGCATCGGCGGCCAGCACTTTCACGTCCTCGGTGTCGGTGAGATCCACTTCGCTCAGTCCCTGGGAGTAATGAGCGCCGCTAGCGTCGAGTTCACGAACCAGTTCGTTGTAACTTTTCATCCGTGCGGCGCGGGTGGAGAGCGGCTCGCCGGCATTCATGCCCGCAATCACAGCAAACGAATACTTGCGCTTGCCGCCCGGACCAAGTTCCATCAGCATGCCACCGGCATCGATCAGCGAAATGTGCGATCCGACGCGAGCAAAGGCAACCGGCGTGCGTTCATGAATCTCGATGCGCAGTCGATTTGGCACGAAGCGCATCACGCTCGCCGATTCCACCCAGGGAATCTGCTCTAGCTGCAGTTTGCGTTGGGCCAGCGGGACGAAAAAGATGTTGCGGCCGATATCCTCGCCCATCACTTCCATGATGTGGGCGTGCGCGACGTGC
>Ga0193751_1002259_pt1 | contig 11759 bp, 14 predicted proteins | sample L1c2metaG_FD_143050 | JGI IMG/M metagenome (GOLD analysis project Ga0193751, IMG submission 143050) | Soil microbial communities from a riparian zone of the East river system, Colorado, United States - L1c2 | ecosystem: Environmental > Terrestrial > Soil > Riparian zone | place: USA: East River... | reverse complement strand
CCCGTTCTAGGCTCCCTTGATGCGCGTCGTCGCCGGCAGCCGGAAAGGCCACAAGCTCGTCGCGCCGCGCGGCCTCGACACGCGGCCGACGTCGGACCGCGTCCGCGAGAACGTCTTCAACCTCATCGGGCCGGTGGACGGTGCGCGGGTCCTCGACCTCTTCGCCGGTTCCGGCGCGCTCGGGATCGAGGCGCTGTCGCGAGGGGCCGCCAGCGCCGTCTTCGTCGAGCGCGATCCGGACGCCGTGCAAACCATCGAACGGAACCTCGACCGGCTGCGGCTGACGGGCGCGCGGGTCGTCCGCGGCGACGTCCTGTCGACGATCGCACGGGAGGCCACCGCGGGTGCGAAGTACGATCTCGTGCTGGTCGACCCTCCCTACGGCATGCTCACCGAGATCCAGCCCCGCCTCGCGCGCCACCTGCCACCGCTGCTCGCACCGGACGGCCTCCTCGTCGTCGAGACGGACGCGCGGACGGAGCCCGAGTTGCCGCTGCCCGTGCGCACGAGCCGCAAGTACGGCCAGACGCGGGTGACGCTCTTCGAGGCACAGCAATGATCACCGCGATCGCTCCCGGTTCCTACGACCCGGTAACGAACGGCCACGTCGACGTGATCACGCGCGCGGCCGGGATCTTCGACCGCGTCGTCGTCGGCGTCGTCGGGATGCCGCACCACAAGAAGCCGACCTTCAGCGTCGAGGAGCGGGTCGAGTTCCTCCGCGGCGCCCTCGCAGACCTCGGCAACGTCGAGATCGACGTCTTCCGCGAGCTCGTCGTCGACTTCGCGCACAAGTGGGATGCGAAGGTGATCGTGAAGGGGCTCCGCGTGATCTCGGACTTCGAGTGGGAGTTCCAGATGAACCAGCTCAACCGGACGCTCGCACCGGAAGTGGAGACGGTCTACGTGATGGCGAGCCCGCAGGTGAGCTTTGTCTCCTCGAGCGGCGTGAAGGAGATCGCGGCCTTCGGCGGCGACGTATCCGCGCTCGTCCCGGAGCCGGTGGCAAGGCGGCTTGCAGAGCTGTTCCCGAACGGGCGGCCGGGGACGCCGGAGCGTCCGGACGAGTGAGACCTTGACTGCACCGACCGCTCCGAGGGCTACACTGCGAAACCAATGGACGTCCTTGTTCTGATCGACAAGCTCGACGACCTCGTCCACAACGCGAAAGCCGTCCCCCTCACCGATCAGGTGCGGATCGACCGCGAGGAGATCTACGACATCCTCGACCAGATGCGCGCGACGATCCCCGAGGAGATCAAGCAGGCACGCTGGATCGTCAAGGAACGGCAGGAGATGCTGGCCGAGGCGAAGCGGGAGGTCGACCGGCTGCTTGCCGAGGCGCGGGAACAGGCTGTGCGCGAGGCATCGCAGACCGAGATCGTCAAGATCGCCGAGCGGCAGGCCGACGAGATCGTGGACGACGCCAAGCGCAGCGCGCGCGAGATGAAGCTCGAGATGGAGGACTGGGCCGACAACCAGCTCGCCTCCCTCGAGGTCAACCTCGAGCGCTTCCTCACCGCAGTTCGGCGGGGCCGCGAGCGGCTGCACGAGCGCTCGCAGGAAACGGTCATCGCGGGGCTCAGCGCCAACGGCGACGTCGCGGACGGCGAAGTCTTCTAACCGGTCGCAGTCTCGGTCGCGAGTTCCCGCGCGAGCTCGACGAACGCCTGCGCCGCCTGCGAGCGGTAGCGGTCGCGATGCCAGGCGAGGACGAGCGTCCGCGGCGGGATCCGCGAGCCGAACGGCAGCATCTTCACGTCGCGGTCGCGCGGGTCCACGACGAGCCGCGGCTCGATCGCGGCGCCCAGCCCCTCGGCGACGAGCGCGGCGAGCGTCCCGTTGTCGTCGGTGCGGAAGACGACGTTGACGTCCGGTACGCGGCCCGCGAGGAACCGCTCGGGCTCGTCGGTGCTGCGTCGCCCGATCAGCGGCAGCTTCGCCACCTCGCGCAGCGGCGGCGCCGAGTCGAGGGGCGCGAGCTCGGAGCCCGCAGAGACGAGCAGGACGTACGGATCCTGCAGCAGCTCGGCCCACTCGAACGGGCCCTCCCTCAGAGGCAGGTCGGCGAAGGTCAGGTCGAGCTCGCCGTGCTCGAGCAGGCGGAGCAGGTCGGTGGCCGAGCTCTCCTCCCGCACGCGGACGCCGACGCGCGGCCACTGGGCACGGAAGCGCCGCACGAGCGCGGGGAGGAGGCGGGTGCCGACGCTCTGGTAGATGCCGACACGCAGCGTTCCGGCCTCGCCCTCCGCGAGCGCGGCCATGTCCGCGCGGGCCGCGTCGATCTGGGCGACGATCGCGTCCGCGTGGCCGAGCAGGAGGACGCCCGCTTCCGTCACCTCGACACGACGAGGCCCGCCCGGGCGGTGGAAGAGCCGCTGCCCGACGATCCGCTCGAGCTGCGCGATCTGCTGGCTGACGGCCGACTGGGTGTAGCCGAGCTCGCGCGCCGCGCCACCGAACGAGCCGGTGCGCGCGACGGCTTCCAGAGCCGCGAAATGGCGCAGTTCGACGCCTAGCCATCCATCAGCGCGCATAATCGACATCAACGATAACTCAACTTGTGCTGATCGACCATTCTCGGCACCATGGAGCCATGAGGACGAAGGTCGCCATCGCGCTCGGAATCGTGTACGTCGTCTGGGGATCGACGTATCTCGCGATCGCCGTGGCCGACCGAACGCTGCCGCCGCTGCTGATGCTCGCGGTCCGGTTCGCGCTCGCCGGAGGGCTCCTCTACGCCTGGTCCGCCTGGCGCGGGGACGTCGCTGCTGCGCGGCCTGGCCGGCGCGAGTGGACGGCGGCCGCGATCGTCGGCGGGCTCCTCCTCTTCGTCGACACCGGCGGCGTCGCCTGGGCCGAGCAGCGGGTCGCCTCAGGGCTGACGGCTCTTCTCATCGCGACCGTGCCGCTGTTCACGGTGCTCCTCGAGCGCACCGTCTTCGGTATCCGGCTTTCGCTCGGCGCGCTCACGGGGATCGCTGCCGGACTCCTCGGCGTCGCCCTACTCGTCGGGCAGAGCGCGCACGTCGATCCCGTCGGCGCCGCTGTCATCCTCGGTGCTGCGCTCGCCTGGGCGGGCGGGTCGGCGTACGCGCGCGTCGCGCCGCTGCCGAAGGCGCCGTTCCTCTCGGCGGCGATGCAGATGCTGTGCGCTGCGGTGTTCCTCGCGGTCGCGGGAGCAGCGATGGGAGAGGTCGGCCGCGTGCATCCGGCCGCGATCTCGGCGAGCTCGGTCGCCGCCTTCGGCTTCCTCGTCGTCTTCGGCTCCATCGTCGCCTTTACGGCGTACGGCTGGCTGCTGCAGAGCGGTGCGCCCAGCGTCCTCGTCTCGACGTACGCTTACGTCAACCCGGCCGTCGCCGTCTTGCTCGGCTGGGCATTTGCGGGCGAGGCGATCGGGGGTCGTGAGCTCGCCGCGGGCGCGATCATCCTCGCCTCCGTCGGGATGCTCGTCCTCGCACGCGTGCCGCACGTGGAGGCGCCGCTGCTGCCGGAGACGGTCGGGCCATACCTTCGGCACAAGGAAGCGCGGGAGCGTCCATTCCCGCCGGCGGCGCCACGCCTGGCCGACCTTCGCCGCATGGCGCCCTGAGCCGGGCGAAAGCTTCCCTCTGAGCCGGACATAGGTTCAGAGTGAGAGGCGTGCCTCGTCCTCCGCTGGACCGGGAGGCGGAGTTCCGCCGCCTCTTCGCAGAGCACTACCGCCACGTGCTCGCGTACGCGCTACGGCGTTGCGAGCAGCGGGCGGATGCGGAGGACGTCGTCGCCGGAACGTTCGCGGTCGCGTGGCGTCGGTTCGCGGACGCGCCCGGGGAGGAGCTTCGGCTCGCGTGGCTTTATGCGATCGCAGCGCGGGTGCTCGCGAACCAGCGGCGCTCTTTCCGAAGACTGGCGGCTCTGCGGTCGCGGCTGCGGGCGCTGCCGGGTCTTGAGGCACCCGAGCCCGTCGAGGTAAGCGACGTGCTCGTAGCGCTCCGTGAGCTGCGTCCCGAGGAGCGGAAGATCCTCCGCCTTGCGACCTGGGAGGGCCTGACGAACGCCGAGCTCGCCATCGCGCTCGGCTGCTCGGAGAACGCCGCTGCGATCCGGCTCCATCGGGCCCGCAAGCGGCTCTCTGAGCGGCTGGAGAAAGAAGAGCCCGCTGCCGGACATTCAGTGGTTGGAGGCACGGAATGAGCGACCGCGACGTAATGGCACTACTGAGCGAGGCGAATCCGGTTCGGCTCGAGGACGTCTCGCAGTTGGACGCGACGCTGCTGGATTCGATCCTCGCCCGGCGCCATCGACCGAGTCGGCGCACGCTGCTTGTCGCGGTGGCAGTTGTCGGCGCGGCCGCGGCCGCGAGCATCGCCGTCTTCGCTTTCGGTTCAGTTCACAGGCAGCAGGTAGCGGGCAGGCCGGAACTCGTGCCGCCTCCGAAGAAGATCCCAATCTCGCTCGCAGATGCTTCGGCCGCCGTGGGAGCTCCCGTCGTCCTGCCGGACACGGCACTGGCCAATCGGTCGGAGGTGACGTCCGTAACCAAGGAATGCCCCGGCCCCGGTGGTCGGGGAACGGGCTGTGCGGTCACGATCACGGGGTGGTGGGGATTCGGGCAGCGACGGTGTCGGGGTGCTGTCTACCTGCGCGGCGTACCGGCGCTGGTGATCCCTGAGGACCCAAGACACCCGATCGCCACCGCCACCTACCTTGAGTTCGCAGCAGGCGGGACGACGATTGCGATCGTCGGCCATTACAGCCCAGCGAAGTTGGAGCCCGTCGCGCAGTCGATCATCGAGCGGTCGCGCTCTTAGCGGCGACACCGAGCCGCGCTACGGTGGCGGCATGACGACGTTCGACCTCCGCACGCTTCGGGTCCGCTCCGGCGACCAGGCGCGCGAGCTCGTCGAGATCGAGCTCGAGCCGCTCGTCCTCGGCGGCCAGACGTACGAGCCCCTGCCGAATCCCGCGCCCGCCGAGCTGACGGTGACGCGCGCGGCGAGCGGCACCGTCCTCGAGCTCGCGCTCGACGTCTCGCTCGAGGGCCCGTGCTTCCGCTGCCTTGCCGACGCCGAGCTGCAGCTCTCGCTCCGCCTCCGCGAGTACCAGGCGGTGAAGCCAGAGGGCGACGACGACCTGCGGACGGAGTACCTCGACGACGACCGGCTCGACCTCTCCGCCTGGGCGCGCGACGCGATTGCGCTCGCGCTGCCGGATCAGATCCTCTGCCGGCCGGACTGCGCCGGCCTTTGCCCCGTCTGCGGCAAGGACCTCAACACCGAGCCGCACGAGCACGTCGAGGAACGCGTCGATCCCCGCTGGGCAAAGCTCAGCGAGCTGCGGCAGGAATGACGAACGGCGTCGTCGTCGTGATCGCGACGAAGCCGAGCCGCTCGAGGATCGGGCGGCTCGTCGGCAGCGCGTCGACGTACAGCCAGCGGTAGCCGCGCTCGCGGGCGAGCTCCGCGCGCTTCGCGACCGTCGCGCGGTACAGCCCTCTCCCGCGGAACTCCGGCAGCGTGACGCCGCCGAAGAGGCCGGCGAACTCGACGCCCTCCTCGAAGTCGACGCGCCCGCCCGAGACCGGCTCCCCGTCCACGACCGCGACGACCGCGACGGCCTTCTCCGGCAGCTCGAAACGACTGCCGAAGACACGCGCCGCGAGCTCGACGAACTCCTCCGTCACGACCCGGAGCTCGACGTCGTCCGGCGGGGGCGGGATCGACGCGGCCTCGCTGACGACCACCGTCTCCTCGTCGTCGGGCTCGAGCCCGGCCTCGACAAGGCGCTCACGCAGCTCGCCGCCGTCGTGGGAGTAGTACTTCCACTCGACGTGGCCCGGCAGCTCGCGCATTCGCGCGACGAGCGGCTCGACATTGCCGTCTTCCGGCCGCCAGAGCACCGCGCTCCAGCCCTTGCCGACGAAGAGGGAGTCCGGCGCCGCGCGGCGCCGCATCTGCTCGTCGAAGAGCGCGAGGATCTCGGTCGTATCCACAGGCGCAGGCTAGCGACCGCCCGAGCGCACCCTGGCCGGCGCCGGCTCCCGCCGGGCGAAGCCCGGCTCCGCCGTCGCCTGACGCCGCTGGCGGGAGGGTGCTGCGCTCACGCCGCTTGCCCGTACCCGACCGTACTGTCCTGCGCGTCGCTCGCTTGCCCCCTTTGCCAGCGACGCCCCAGGGCACGCTCTGACGGCCGCTATAGTGGCCCGCTGCGATGGCCGTCCCGAAGCGGAAAACCTCGAAGTCCCGCCGCGACAAGCGTCGCGCAACGCACGCGATCGGCCCGCCGAAGGTCAACGTCTGCCCGACGTGCGGCCAGCCGAAACGCCCGCACCACGTTTGCCCGACGTGTGGAACGTACAAGGGCCGCGAGGTGGAGCCGCTCCGCACCCAGGCTCCGTAGAGTCCCGCCTCATGGCGCGGATAGCCGTCGACGCGATGGGCGGCGATCGTGGTCCCGAGGTGGTGGTCGAGGGCGCGCTCGCCGCGCAGGCCCACGGAATCGAGCCGGTGATCTTCGGCTCGGCGGAGCTCGACACCGGCGGGCTCGCGCTCGTCCCGACGACGCAGGTCGTCGGCATGCACGAGAAGCCCGCGGACGCGTTCCGCACGAAAGGCGAAAGCTCGCTCGTGCGGGCGGTCAAGGCCGTGGCCGACGGGGAGGCCGACGCGGTCGTGTCCCCCGGCAACACCGGCGCCATGCTCGCCGCGGGGCTCGTCCTCCTCCGGCGGGTGCCGGGAGTGCGCCGTCCTGCGATCGCGGTGCCCATCCCCGCCCGCAAGGGCCCGTCGATCCTGATCGACGCCGGCGCCAACGCCGATTGCCGCCCCGAGCACCTGCTCCAGTTCGCGACGATGGGAGCGGTCTTCGCCGAGGAGATCCTCGAGATCGCACGCCCGCAGGTGCGGCTCCTCTCGATCGGCGAGGAGCCGGAGAAGGGGAACCGGCTCGCCCTGGAGGCGCACGAGCTGCTCGTCGCCTCCGATCTCGACTTCCGCGGCAACGCGGAGGGCCGCGACATCCTCGAAGGCGCCGCGGATGTCCTCGTCACCGACGGCTTCACGGGCAACGTCGCTCTGAAGGCCGTCGAGGGGACGATCCGGACCCTGCTCGACTCGCTGCGCGAGGAGATAACGGCGAGCACGAGCGGAACCCTCGGTGGGTTCCTCATCCGTCCCGCCGCACGGCGGCTGCGTTCGCGCCTCGACCCCGACACGTACGGCGGCGCCTACCTCCTCGGCCTGCGCGGGCTCGTGGTGATCGCGCACGGCAACTCCTCGCCGACCGCGATCGCGAATGCCATCCGGCTCGCCGCCCGCGGCGTCGAGCACGACATCGTTGGCCGGCTCGCTGCCAGGCTGTCACGGGGAGGGCCCGACGAAACAGTGGCTGTGTCGCCGGGCCGCGCTGGCTCGCCGCGAATGCGGCGTCCTCAGTCGCGCCGATAGAACACCGCTATCGGCCCCGGCAGGCGGAGATTGTATGATCGGCGCGCTTTCCGGCCCCCGACAACGAACGAGGTGACATGGCAGCGTCGCGCGAGGAAGTCTACGAGCGGGTCAAGGAGGTCCTCACCGAGCAGCTCGGCATCGACGAGGCGGACATTACGGAGGAGGCATCCTTCCAGGAGGATCTCGACGCCGACTCGCTCGATCTCGTCGAGCTGATCATGGAGCTCGAGGATCAGTTCGGGATCAAGATCTCGGACGAAGACGCGCAGAAGATCCAGACCGTCGGCCAGGCTGTCGACTACGTCACTTCGCACCAGTAGCCGCGGACTCCGACCTCGCACAGCTGATCGACGCGCTCCCGCCAGAGCTGGCGGAGCACGTCTTCACCCACACGTCGTGGGCGAGCGAGCGCAGCGCCTCGTACGAGCGGCTCGAGTTCCTCGGCGACAGCGTCCTCGAGCTCGCAGTGGCGCACGCGCTCTACACGCGCCACCCCGACTTCTCCGAGGGGCGGCTCGCGAAGGTGCGCTCCCACGTGGTATCGCGTGCGACCTGCGCCGAGGTGGCGCGGAAGCTCGACCTCGGGGGGCGGCTCGTCGAGCGTGCGTCTGAGCACACGGAGGAGGAGCGCCGGCGACTCTCACGGAACCGCAACGTGCTCGCCGCGGTCATCGAGGCCGCGCTGGGGGCGCTCTTCCTCCAGCACGGCTTTGCGGCGATCGAGGACGCCGTCGTCGGCGCGTTCTCGGAGCAGATCGAGCAGGCCCTCACGACGCGTGTCGACCAGAAGACGGACCTGCAGGAGCTGCTGGCTCGCACTGGCAGCCATGTGACGTACGTGGAGATCTCGGTCGAGGGGCCGCCGCACGAGCGCAGCTTCACGTGCGCCGCCGTCATCGACGGCGAAGAGCTCGGGCGAGGCGAAGGCCGGACGAAGAAGGCCGCCGAGCAGGAGGCGGCCCGGGAGGCGCTCGCGAAGCTCGACGCTGCGGATTCTGACTCCTAACGCGTATTTCTGGCATCCTTCGCGCCTCATGGCCGAGAGGCGACCGACGAACTCGGAGCTGCGCCTGCGCCGACTCACGGCGGAGGAGCCCGATTCCGCCCAGCGCGGGATCTTCGAGCTCTTCGCCGAGGGCGACGAGCCGGACGACGCGGACGCGGCGCTGACGCGCGAAGCAGACGACGCCGAGCAGTAGCGTCCTGTCGCGTCGTTAGGTTCTGCGGCGGTGCACCTACGCGCCGTCAAGCTGCGTGGCTTCAAGTCGTTCCCCGACCCGGTCGAGATCCGTCTCGAGCCGGGCGTCGGCGTGATCGTCGGCCCTAACGGCTCCGGCAAGTCCAACGTCTCCGACGCGATCCGCTGGGCGGCCGGCTCCCTCAGCCCGACGGAGCTCCGCGCCGAGAAGCCGGACGACGTGCTCTTCGCCGGCGGCGGGTCGCGTGGCGCCGCCGACTTCTGCGAGGTCGAGCTCCTCTTCGACAACGCCGACGGGGCCCTGCCGGTCGACTACGCGGAGCTTTCGATCGCCCGCCGGCTGCACCGTGGCGGCGAGGGGCAGTACCTCGTCAACCGGGCCACCGTGCGGCGGCTCGACCTCGTGGAGCTGCTCGCCGACCTCGGCCTCGGGCAGGGGATGCACTCGATCATCAGCCAGGGCAAGGTCGAGGCGATCCTCGCCTCGCGGCCGGCCGAGCGGAGGGCGTTGATCGAGGAGGCGGCGGGGCTCGGCCGCTTCAAGGCCCGCCGCCACCGGGCAGAGCTCAAGCTCGCTCGCGTCGCCGTCGAGGTTGAGCGCGCCCGTGACGTTGAGGCGGAGGTTCGGAAGCGGCTCCGGCCACTCGCGCTCCAGGCCACGGCGGCGGAGCGGGCGCAGAAGCTCGGGCTCGAGCTCGCGCGCCTGCGGGCCCGCATCGCGCAGCTCGACCTCGGTGCACATGAGGCGCGCCTGGCCGAGCTCGACACGCGCCGGGGCGCGGCCGCCGCCGCACGTGGCGGGGTGGACGAGAGGCTTGCGGCGCTGCTCGCCGAGCGCGGGCGGGCCGAGGAGGAGCTCGCCGACGCCGCCGGCTCCCGTGAGCAGGCGATCCAGACTCTCTACCGGCTCCGGAGCGCGGCGGAGCGTCTGGAGCTGCGCCGGGAGTCGGCCGAGGCGGGGCTGCGCCGGCTTCGCGACGAGCTCAATCGCCCACGCCGGGTGCTCGACGCGCGTGTGCGCGCCGAGCGGGACGCGCTCGCCGACGAGATCCGCCTGCTCGAAGAGCGTCTACGGACCCTAGACCGCGCGCTCGCCGAGCGCGAGGGGCTGCCGCCCGCTGCACGTGCGCTGGCGAAGGAAGGCGAGCGAATCGCGCTCTCGCTGCTCGACGTGGAGCCGGGCCGAGAACGGGCAGTCGCGGCAGCGCTCGGCCGCTCAGCGTCCGCCGTCGTCCGCGACGACCCGGTCGGCGCGCTGGCCCTCCTCGAGCGGGCACGCGCTGCGGGTCTCGGCAGCCTCGTGGTGCTCGTCGGCCGCGATCCGGCTCAGCTCGTCGCCCGGATGCCCGTCGTGGCGAAGGAGGAGCTGCTCGCATCGCCGGTCGCAGCGGTGACGCCCGAGGGATTCGGGTACGACCCCGAGCGCGGCGAGCTGTGGTTCGCGGGCGAGACCGCGGAGGCGCTGCTGCTCGAGCTGCAGGCGCGGCGGAGCGGGCTCGCGGCCGAGCTCGAGAAGTTGCGCGCGCGCGTCCACGCGCCGATCCCCGACGCCGCCTATTCGCTCGAGCGGGATCCGGTCGCGGGTCGCAGCGCCGCGCTCGGCGCGCGGCTCGTGCGCGCGCTGGAGGTCTCCGTCGCCCGGTTCGAGGCGCCGCTGCGGGAGGAGGTCGAGGCGGGGGCGACGCGCAACGGCGAGCTCGGAGCCGAGCTGCGGCGGCTCGGCGCCGCGGAGGTCGAGCTGCGGCAGGAGCTCTCGGCCGCCGCCGAGGCCGTCTCCGCCGTCGAGGTCGAGGCGGCGCGGGTGGAGGCGGAGGCCGACGAGGCCCGACGCCGGCTCGAAAGTGCGGATGCCGACGAGCCCGCGGAGGGCGACGACCGCGAACAGCTCGTCTCGACCGTCGAGCGGCTCGAGCGCCGGCGCGAGACGCTCGGCCAGGTCAACCCCCTTGCGCACGAGGAATACGAGGAGGAGAAGGCACGGCTCGAGGAGCTCGCCGCGCAGCGAGCCGACCTCGAGGCGAGCCTCGCCGAGCTCGAGAAGCTCCGTACCGAGCTGACCGAGACCGTCGAGCGCCGCTTCGCCGAGACGTTCGACGCGGTCCGGCGCCACTTCGAGGACGTGACCGCGACCGTCTTCCCGGGCGGCGAAGGGCGCCTCCGGCTGACCGAGGCCGAGGAAGAGGAGGAGGGCGCTGAACCGGGAGTCGAGGTCGAGCTGCGTCCCGCCGGCAAGCGAGTGCAGCGGCTCTCCCTCCTCTCCGGCGGCGAGAAAGCGCTCGGCGCGATCGCCTTCCTGTTCGCGCTCTTCCTGGCGCGGCCATGCCCGTTCTACCTCCTCGACGAGGTCGAGGCCGCCCTCGACGACACGAACATCGGCCGCTTCGTCGAGCTCCTGCGCCGCTACTCCGACCGGGCCCAGTTTGTCGTGATCACGCACCAGAAGCGGACGATGGAGGCCGCCGACGTCCTCTACGGCGTGACGATGGGCGGCGACGGCGTCTCGCAGGTCGTCTCGCGGAGGCTGCCGCGGGAAGAAGCGAAGCTCGCCGGCGCTGCCTAGCTCAGGCCGCCACCACAGTGGTCCACTAGGATCGCCGGCGATGGAGGATCGTCTCGAGCGCTACGCGGAGCTCGTCGTCCGGGTCGGCGCCAACGTCCAGCCCGGTCAGGAGGTCTTCCTCTACCCGGCGGTCGAGCACCACGATCTCGCGCGCGCCCTCACGCGGCAGGCGTACCGCGCCGGCGCCTCCTACGTCCACGCGGTCTACCGGGACGGGCACGCGCGGAGGGCGATGATCGAGCTTGGGCCGGACGAAGCGCTGACCTATGCGCCCGAATGGGTGAAGGAGATGGCCCGCGCAGGCGCCGGCAACGCGATGATCGCGACTACGGGCGACCCGGAGCCGGACTTGCTCGCCGACCTCGACGGCGAGCGCATCGGCCGAGCCGTCGCGCAGGAGCTCGTGCAGATCCGGATGCAGCAGCTGAGCGAAAACTCGGTCAACTGGTGCGGCATCGGCGCGCCGAGCGAGGGTTGGGCAAGGCAGGTCTTCGGCGAGCCCGACGTCGAGCGCCTGTGGGAGAAGGTCGCCTACTGCATGCGGCTCGACGAGCCGGATCCCGTGGAG
>Ga0193751_1002258_pt1 | contig 11762 bp, 8 predicted proteins | sample L1c2metaG_FD_143050 | JGI IMG/M metagenome (GOLD analysis project Ga0193751, IMG submission 143050) | Soil microbial communities from a riparian zone of the East river system, Colorado, United States - L1c2 | ecosystem: Environmental > Terrestrial > Soil > Riparian zone | place: USA: East River... | reverse complement strand
TAGATACGCCAGGGTCAGAACTCAATCTTCCTCATTGAATTATCGGCGGAGATGAGCGGATCTTTACAGGGTGGGCGATCGGGAACTGGCCTCAAAGGGAAGGCGTCGAAGGGAAGCGGACCTGACGTGCCAAAAGCCGCTGGCAAGTGCGGATTCGCGCACCAGTGCTGTGCCAATGCTTCCGACAGGGATGGTTCAATTATCGAGGTAGGAATCGATCCACGTCTTAATTTTCTGGCGCCGTTGGTCGGCGGGGTCGAACTGCACTCCAAACTTCATGGCCTTGCGCCAGGTTACCGCCCCGCGAACGTTGACTCGGGGCAGGGTTATCAAAGCAAACGATACTTCAATGTTCGTGCCGGACGAAAACTCTTCGGCGCTGCGCACCGACAGGCCTCCAGCACTCATTTCGATGCTGGTCGCACTGACGCGGCGGCCGTCGCCGACGATCGAGACTTCGGTCATTACTGGAATGCGCACGTAGCGCCGCAGTTCATGTTGCACCAGCGTCCGCGTGGCGCGCACCAGCTTCAGCGCAGCCTGCCGCTCCAGAGGTTCTTTGAATACTGCGTTGATGCCATACTTGGAGTAACGCATCGCATCCCGGGCGTTGCCGCCTACCCCATAGATCACGCACCGGCTATTGGATGCGGAGTTCCGCACCGCGTCCATCACAGAATCCGCGCCTTCGCCCAAGCTCAGGACACAAGCCTCAAATTTTTCCTGCTTCAGGCGCTCAGCAGCGCCGGTCGACATGACTACCGTTTCAATGTTGAATTGCCGGAAGCATTCCGCCAGCAAGGCTCGAGTCGATTCATTCAAACCCACGAGCGCCGTTCGCGCGGCCGCCTTTCGGACAGTCGGGGCAGCTTCGAAGCTTGTAGCGAAAGCTTTATCCATGAGGGGGGAGAGACTTCACTTTCAATATCCATTGTGAAGGCGGAGCGCCGCTGTTGAAAGACACAAAGGTCTAGTTCCAAGAACCAAAGGCTCGCTCATCCTTCGGAGTGTGTACATTACGAGCGAAACATTTCTGAAATAGGAGACTTGACCGGCACATTCCAGCAGAGCGAAATTCCCAAAAGGGGAACTGGATTCAAACATTCCCGGCCAGCGTGGCATTAGGCTGGATATGCGCCTAAAACCGACGCGAGCCCCGTGCTGATACAGTTCTCCTAGAAACCCAGGCATCACGTCATTTACCATGGGCGACCAGTCCAAAAGTTAAGAGACTATAGATAGAGATGGCCGCAACCACCCAAATCAACCTTGAGCATGACAGTGGATACGCGGGTAAAGCGGCTGGTCCCTGCGCATTCGTGTTGTTTGGCGCGGCTGGAGATTTGACCAAGCGCAAGCTGGTTCCTGCGCTCTTCAATTTGGGGAAGGCCAAGCTGTTGCCCGACGACTTTGCCGTGATAGGGGTTTCCGTCGACGACTTGACCGTGGAAGATTTTCGCACCCAGGTGACCAGTTTCCTGCCGCCCGGGACTGAGTCGGCGGAGGAGTTGGAATGGTTCCGGAAGCGTTTGTTCTACGAGCGTGGTGACTTTGCCGATCCGAACACCTTTACGAAACTTCGGGAACGGCTCTCCGCCATAGACGCCGAGCAACATACGGAGGGCAACTATCTTTTCTATCTTGCGACCGCGCCCAAATTCTTTGCCCAGATTGTGCAGCAGTTGGGCACAGCAGCACTTGCCCGACCGGAGGATGGACATTGGCGCCGGGTGGTCATTGAAAAGCCTTTTGGACAGGATCTGGACTCTGCCAAGGCGCTGAACCGCGATATCAAAAACGTATTGCAGGAAAATCAGATCTATCGCATCGATCACTATCTGGGCAAAGAGACGGTGCAGAACATCATGGTCTTCCGCTTCGACAATGCCATCTTCGAGCCCATATGGAACCGGCGTTACATCGACCACATTCAAATTACGAATGCCGAAACCGTGGGCGTGGAGCGTCGCGGCGGCTACTTCGACACGGCGGGAACACTGCGCGACATGGTCCCCAACCATGTCATGCAGCTGCTCAGCTTAACCGCCATGGAATCCCCCGTATCGTTTCACGCGGATGCCGTGCGCAATGAGCAGGCCAAAGTCTTGCATTCGATTCAACCCTTGACCTCGGACGACGTTTTGCAGCGCAGCGTGCGCGGCCAGTATGGCCCGGGATTGCTCGGTGGAGAAAAAGTATCCGCTTATCGTTCCGAACAAGGAGTCGCCCCGGAATCACGCACCGAGACATTCGTGGCCCTGAAGCTTAACATCGATAATTGGCGCTGGGCGGGCGTGCCATTCTATTTTCGGACGGGCAAGCGGCTGGCGCAACGCCACACCGAGATTGCCATCCAGTTCAAGCGCACGCCCTTTGAGCTGTTTCGCCACGCGCCATTTCACAAGTTGCACACGAATACGTTGGTCATCCAGATTCAGCCGGTGGAAGCCATCTCGTTGAGCTTCGGAGCCAAGGTCCCCGGACCTCTGCTGCGGGTGGGCTCCGTGGACATGAGTTTTGAATACACGAAGTATTTCGGGGCAGACGCCTATACCGGCTACGAGGTTCTGTTATATGACGGCATGATCGGAGACGCGACTCTATTCCAGCGCGCGGATATGGTCGAAGCCGGATGGAAAGTGGTGGATCCCGTGATGGACGTGTGGCGAGCGTTGCCTCCCCGCAAGTTCCCGAATTATGCCTCCGGCAGCTGGGGCCCGGCGGAGGCCGATCAACTGCTCGAACTCGATGGCCGCCAGTGGAGGAGAATTGAACCATGATTCTTGTTGAACAATGATTCTTGCAGGAGAGATTGGCGCGACGCGCACCCGGCTGGCCGCTTTCGAAACCGAAGGCAACCGGCTGAAATGCGTGGTCGAGAAGAACTACGTGAGTCAGCAGCATGACGGCTTATCCGGCATTCTTGCTGACTTCATAAAAACAGAAGGCATCCCCGTTCACAGCGCGTGCCTCGGCGTGGCCGGCCCGGTGCGCGCCGGGCGAAGCAAGATTTCGAATCTACCATGGATCATTGACGCCCGCGAAGTAGCCAAACAACTCAAACTGCCTTCCGTCGGATTGCTCAACGATCTGGAAGCCTACGCGTATGGAATCGATGGCCTGGAATCAAAAGACTTCATCACGCTGAGCGAGGGCGCGGACGACGCCGACGGCAACCGGGCCGTCATCTCGGCCAAAACCGGGCTCGGAATGGCGGGGCTTTACTGGGATGGCTTCCGCCACCATCCTTTTGCATGTGAAGGAGGCCATGCCGACTTCGCCCCCCGGAACGCACTTCAGACGGAGTTGCTGGTTTACCTGCAAAAGAAGTACGGCCGCATCAGCTGTGAGCGTGTCCTCTCCGGCCCGGGGATCAGGAATATTTACGACTTTCTGCGGGATACGCACAAAGAAGAAGAGCCGGAATGGTTGCGAACTGAGATGGCCGCCGCCCCCGATCCTCCAGCGATGATCTCGAAACTGGCATTGGAGGGCAAGGCCGCAATCTGCGACCAGACCTTGTCGATTTTCGTCAGCATCTTTGGCGCCCAGACCGGTAACTGCGCGTTGAACTTCATGTCGACGGGAGGAATTTTCATCGGTGGCGTGATTGCGGCGAAGATCGTGCCCAAGATGAAGGATCCGGTGTTTTTGGAGTCTTTCCTGGACAAAGGGCGCATGGAAACGATTCTCAAAGACATGCCGGTCAAGATCGTGGCGAATGATGAATGCGGAATGATCGGGGCGGCGCGTTACACGCTCATTCAGAAAGCATTTCGCACGGCGAGCTGAACTGCGAAATGACAGAGTCCCCCACTCCGTTCGCAAGGAGGCTGTCATGCGGTGGACCCAAGTCTACGACCCACTGGGGCATTGGTGGCTCTCCACTTTAGTTGCGGCTCTGCCCATCATCGTTCTTTTCGGACTGCTCGCCGGTCTCAAGGTCAAGCCCCACTGGTGCGCCATTGCCGGTGCGTCAACCGCCGTCGCAGTAGCAATCCTCTTCTTCAAGATGCCCCCTGCGCTGGCTGCCATCAGCTTTGGATACGGCGTTGCCTTCGGCGTTTTGAAAATAGCCTGGATCGTTCTGGCTGCGGTCTATCTCTACGACATTTCCGTCGAGACCGGGCAATTCGAAATCATGAAAGAGTCGGTCGCTGGAATCACCGCCGACCGCCGGTTGCAAGTCTTGCTGGTTGCCTTTTGTTTTGGCGCCTTCATTGAGGGAGCCGCGGGTTTCGGGGCGCCGGTGGCAATCGCCGGCGCCTTCATGATCGGGCTCGGTTTCAAGCCCTTCCATGCCGCTGCCTTGAATCTGATTGCGAACACCGCGCCTGTCGCCTGGGGAGCCATCGGAACGCCGGTACATACGCTGGCGGCGGTCACGGCTCTGCCGGAATCCGATCTCAACGCCATGATCGGCCGCATTCTTCCGTTCACCGCGATCATCGTTCCCTTCTGGCTGGTAAGAACTATGGTCAGTTGGAAAGAGACCTTCGAAGTGTTCCCCGCCATCCTCGTGGTCGGCGGCTCGTTCGCTCTTACCCAGTTCCTCTGGTCGAATTATGTGGATAGCAACCTGGTGGACATCATGGGAGGAGTGGTGTCGATTATCGCCGTCCTCATCTTTCTGCGATTCTGGAAGCCAAAGAAAATATGGCGCTTCGACTATGACGATACGGCGTCGGCGCAGCCCATGCCCACGGCGGAGATCACCGACCAGGTTGGCGGAGAATGGGCGGCGGAGAAATTCGATGGAGTTGTCAAAGCACGCCTCTACACCGCGGCACAGGTCTTGAAGGCTTGGATGCCTTTCGCGACCCTGTCGCTCTTTGTGCTTCTCTGGGGACTGCCAAAGATAAAGCTCGCCATGAACCAGGCCACCACGCCGGCTTTTCGGGTCGTGCTTGCGAATGGCAAAGCCCGCCCGGGTCCGCCGGGCTGGGATGTGCCTTATCTGCACAACGCCATTTCTCGCGCCGTGCCGGTTGTGGCCAAGCCGACTCCCGAGGCCGCGCGCTACGATCTCAACTGGCTCTCAGCCACCGGCACAGGCTGTTTCCTGGCTGCGATCGTCTCCGGGCTGCTGCTTGGCCTGAGTCCTTTGCAATTGATCGGGATCTTTTGGAAGACGCTGGTGCGCATGCGCCTGGCCATGATCGCCATCTCATTCATGCTAGGGTTGGGCTACGTGACCCGCTACTCCGGGCTGGACGCGGTGCTGGGCCTGGCATTTACGCGAACGGGATGGCTGTACCCATTTTTTGGCACGTTCCTGGGATGGCTCGGAGTCGCGCTCACCGGCAGCGACACTTCCGCCAACGCGCTCTTTGGCAGCCTGCAGAGAATTACCTCTCAACAGCTTGGGATTGATCCGATTCTCATGTGCGCGGCCAACAGCGCCGGAGGCGTGATGGGAAAAATGGTCGATGCGCAGTCCATCACGATTGCCACGGCTGCGACCGAGCAGGTGGGCAACGAAGGAATGATTTTTCGATTCGTGGCGTGGCACTCGGTGGCCCTCTGTTCCATCGTCGGAGTAATCGTGCTGCTCTATGCCTATGTTTTCCGCTCCGCGGTACCGCACGGACTGACGTTCGTGAAATAACAACAGTCGGGACCGATGCACGAGAACATTCCTACTGTCGAGAGCGGATTAAAACGGTGTACAATCCTGCCGTTTTCCATGAAGTCGAGGAGGACGTAATGATTCTGGTGGAACCTAACCAGCGAGGTCCCCGTGTCGCCCTGATCCAGATTCTGTTGAATCGTGCCGGCAGCGAACTCAAGGTCGATGGGATTTTCGGACCAAAGACGCGTACTGCCGTGGTTGACTTCCAGCGCAGCCAAACCATTGGTCATGACGGCGCCGTGGGACCGACGACCTGGTGGAAGCTCCCGCTCGGAGACAACACCAAAGTAGTGGATGTCGTCGATATTGCCGACCCCGGCATCGGCGCCGCCGTAGTCAAAGAACAGCAAAAGGCGGGTGGTAAGCCGATCCAGCTCGGTCTGATGTGTGGTGGCGTCGAGCAGATGGTCAACGATGTCGTCCGTCGCGCCGGCACTCAGCAAAAGGTGGCGCTCTTGCGGATCACCGGCCACGGCAACCTGGGGCGGTGGTTCACCGTTTCCGTTGGAGACGTGGTTGATTTGAAACCTGCCGACTATAAGGTCTGGTCCACTGAGTATCACAGTTACATTGACTGGAGTCACATCGACGAATTGGCCGACGAGCTTTCCACCCTGAGCGACTACTTTGCGCCCTACGGCATGATGGAACATGGCGGCTGTTCTCTTGGTGGCAAGTTGGAAACCCGTAAACTGATGCACCGGCTAGCCGACTTGTGGGACGTCCCGGTCTCTGCCGGAGTGGGCATTCAGCACAGCGTCCTGAATTTCGATGGACAAGTCTTCACCGCCTATCCTGGAAACGGTACCCTCGAGAGCTGGTCCAAGAAATTTCACGACGCGTCTTATTGAAAGTTGCACATACGCTGTTGGATTTTTGCATCATCAAACTCGCGCGGAGGAAACAAATCTTTTCGATGAACAACAAATTCCTTCAAGACGATTTCGAAGTTGCTGTCCGGTAAGATCGATGCAATGCCATTCTTTAGCCGCGATCCTTGCCCGCCCCGCCGATGACATCCTGCCCCGCGCTCCTGTACATTTCTCATGTGAGCCGTTGAGCGCAGCCAGTGCCGCGTCAAGGCGTTCGACCTCTCTTGCTGCCCGATCCCGTTCCGCCTCTGGCCTATAACCACCACTCTGGTGAAATTTGGCCACCAGAGCGACGCGAATCGCGGCTCGTCCAACCTTCCCAGTACCCAGTTAAGCTGCTAAGAAAAATGCAATTAGAGGAATCGTCGCTGCCCACTCTCCATTGGCACTCGGCCTGCACTCTTTTAACAACAGCGTACTCGTATTATCCGTCAACTGAGCTCTGGCCAGAAGAAGACCACTGTCACAAACCAACTCTAATAGGGGGATGCCCCGCCAGTTTGTATGGGTCGAAGAAGGGCGCTTTCACGGCTTTGCTTGCTCGGAATGCTCCTGGCGGTTTGAGCCTTCTGCTGCGCCCACGGGTAAGTCTTTCGATGAAGTGATGCAGAACTTCGAGTTGCAGCGCGACAAAGAGTTTACTTCCCATGTTTGCGCTGATCACCCGAGAACTATGGGAACAAAACGCTCAATCTAATTCAAACTTTAGTAGTTCACCTCGCTGCGCTTGAGGGGCCACTCTTTAGGCACTCTGGGGCGTATTTCGAGATTTTGTTAAGAGACCGTTAGGGAGACTAATGACTGACCAGGGTACTTCAAGATCCCAGAACATAAAATATCCACACTGGCAGCGCGAGTTTGAAGCTGCACTTCTCGAAGGGGACCCGCAGACGTTGCGGCAGCGTGTGGATGCTGCAGAAACAGCTATTTTTCTGCGGTCGCAAGCATTGGTCGGGAACGCTCAGGGACACGCGGAGCAGCAAGCCATTTCTGACGCTATACGGACTCTGCGGGCCATCCAGAAGGAAAAGCTGGGCTATCCGGATTGGAACAAATAGTAGCAGCCAGCCCGCCGGTTTTAAGCATCCAACCTCCGCTATAGTGGCAAACCAATGGCTAAGAAGCGCGTTTTACTTGTGGATGACAACTCCGGAGTGCGTTCCTTGGTGCGCCAACTATTTGAACTAGAGCCTGACTATGAAATTGCAGGGGAAGCAGAAAACGGGCAAGACGCGGTTGAGAAAGCTGAAAATCTCAAACCTGACCTAATCATCCTGGACCTTTCTATGCCCATCATGACTGGGCTCGATGCAGCACCGCTGCTCAGGAAACTTTTGCCCGATACGCGGATTATTTTGTTCACGGTCCAACAAGGAAGCGAAGTTGAACGGCTAGCGCGTGCGGCTGGGATACACGCGGTTGTTCCAAAGGATCAGGCAGCGTCCAGCCTGATTCTCCAAGCTCAAGTCTTGCTGGCGTCGGTAAAGCAGGAACACCACCCTGCCAAGCTTCGCAACGCGAGTTAGGGACTCAACACGGAGCAGCTTCCGTCATTATGCCGACGGAGAACCAGGTCGAGTGTTGGTGAACGATCCGCAGAAAGCCGATGGATGTCCCCAGGTTTTCCCAGGTTCCCCGGAAGGAAAAGCTCAGGTCGTTCCGCAGACTCTAGTGCACATTCAAGTCCGCAGCGCGTGGAAAAACTGGTCGCGGGGAGCTGACTGCGTACGCTAAAATCGCGGCATGGCAAACGACACTGTCAGCTATTTCCTCAGGGCCAACGCCGTGCGGTATCTGCTCGCGATGTTCCCCAACGGCTGCCCCTCGTGGCGCGAGGCGGACGTCCAGACGGCCAAGCTGGAGCGGATGGCGCTGGAGTTCAATAAGAAGTTCGGCTTCGCCCTGCCGAACGGCCTCGGTCGTGCCCCGGAAACCAGAGCCCAGCGAAAGAAGAGGGGCGTCGAGACGCGCAAGCTCGACCAGCAGGCCAAGAACGTGCACGGGCTCATGGGCGCGATGATCGAGGAGATATATTTCCTGCAGGACCCGAAGCGGAAGGAGCGCAAGGGGGAGCGCAAAAAGCTCCGCTTGGCGATGGACGAGGCGAACCGCTCTTTCGAGAAGGTGCTCTATGAGTCCTCGCAGGAAATGCGCAAGCATGTGCTGGCCGCGCTGGCGGAGCGGAAGAGTCTCTCGAAGTAGAACATCACACTCGTCATGGCGGCGATAGACTTCAATAATGTGCTGGAGCGTTCAAGAGTTAGCTCCGTCGAGATGGAGGAGTTGATTTACAAACGCCAGCCCTTCCCGCTGCAGGGCGACCGCCAGATGCTTGTCGCAGGGCACTGGGCCTTGATGGTGGACTACCACAGGTCCGTCCTATTCCTGCTGAAGCCCGAATACAACCTGTGCGGGGGCGGCTTCGCGCTGGCAAGACCGATGGTGGAGGCTCTCTTGCGCATCCACGTGGTGGCGGAAGGTAGCGAGTGCGACGTGAAGTGCATCAAGGCGGACAGGTACCGCACGAACTTCGAGGACGTGGCCGAGGAGCTAGACGAACTCTTCAAACTGGAGTTCTTCGTGAAGACCTTTAGCAGCGAAGTGCGCAAGGCCCTCCACAGCTATACCCACTCCGGAGCGATGCAGATCGCACGACGCTTCAATGGGAACGCGATCAAGCCGTCGTACGCGGACGCCGAGAAGTGGGACGTGGTGAGGATGTGCACGCTGGCGTTCGCCATGGGCACCGTGATCGTGACCGGGAGACTTGGCTTTGACGCGGAGCGCGTGAGAGCCAACGAGATCTGCTCCGAGTACGCGAAACCAGAATAGTTCTACGTCTTCGCCGCGAGCTTGCTCTCAAGCAGGCGGGTGGCCCAGGCTTTGATCTGCCTGCCATCACCAACAAAGTGGGTGCCCCATCCTTGCGTATTTTGCAAGGGTGGGAGGTGATGCTGTCGGTGCCACTTGATTTGTGATATACCGCGGCGTGATCAACAAACTTGCGCCAGCATCCCCGACTCCCGCCCTTCGCAAAGAACGCGAAGGACGGGGCACCCAGTGTGGTGGTGATGCCAAAGAGATCTCCCAGGCGGCGCTCACCCTCTCGAAGGACAAAGCCTTGCGCAAGAAGATCGGCGAGGCGTCGTTCGAGCTCAGAACCTCAGCCGGCTCGGGTAAGTCGTCTTGCCTTTCTCGTCGAACACTAGCTTGTACACCTCATCGAAGTAGGCGTCGGTCAGCTCCTCGGCCACTTCGATTGCACTGGAAATCCACTCCTGCCATTGCTTCCGAGTCTTCCGGTACTCGGACTCGTAGAACGCCTTGAATGCCTTTTTGACCTTCTTTTTCGGCATCATCGTGTACAAGCTGATCGTCTGCAGGCGGTCTATCTTTGTGTCCGACAGCCTCCACCTGTGCACGTGACTGCCCCGGATCGCGATTCCTTTCTTCATGGAGTCGATCACGAAGTCATTTAGCACATCGCATGAGACCTTGATCCCCGGTAGACGCTGGTCTCCCCTGTGCTGGCGCTCGATGAAGACTAGGAGCTGCAGCAGCCTCTGCTGCAGGATGTAAAGTTCATGGAAGAAGGCCTCAACGTGGAACTGGAGGTGGCGGTGCTTTGCGATCGCGGAGTTTCGATAGGGGAACCGCCCCACATAGAACTCGATGTCCCTCATCGTGTCGAGCGACCTACTGATCTCCGAGGAGTGGTGGTGCAACCATTGGCTGTACCTCGTGCGTCCGGTCGGCTTGTTCGGCGGGCTGGGAGGCCCGAGCTCGAACATGTCCTTGTGTATCTCGTCGAGCAGGAGCTTGGCCTTCTTCTTCGACCGGAACCAACGCATCATGTCCGGCATTCCCTCGACGACGAGGGCATGCTGAAACTTTTCGAGCCCCTTTAGAGACGAGAGTTCGCTAGCGGCCATCGCCGCTATGCTACTCCTTGGCCCCGCAGGGGCTGGCCCACTTTTGCGGCGCTACGACTGAGGCTGCCCCACGCTTCGCGGGGTTCGAAGCGTGGGCACCACGGACCTCGACCGCCATGTTCGTCTCATAGACAGCCGGACCGGAACTTGGGGAACCTGGGGCATGGAAACTTGGGGGACGTTCACCGTTTTTTGTAAGGAAGCGTCCCGTCCGCCTTCTGCTCAGTCTTTTTCCACAGCCTTCCACAGAAAAAAATCCATTGCCTGTGACGAACAACCTTGACCGAGAATACAGGGAGCGCACAATGGAACCGTGCGCAGTGGCAAAAGTGGCGACGTATCGGCGATGGCGAAATCCAAGCAGACAGCTAACTCTCTATTCTGGAATATTTTGCGTGTAAGTCGTTTATCCGCAATATTTTGCCGGGTCGAGGGGGTATCAAAGTCGGGCAAGTCCGGCAGAATCAATAATTTGGACGCGTTAGCCCAAAAAAAATACTCGATATGAAGCTGCTCAAAACATGGCGGAGAGGGAGGGATTTGAACCCCCGATACCCTTTCGGGTATGCCGGTTTTCAAGACCGGTGCCATCAACCACTCGGCCACCTCTCCGCGCTCGCGCATGCGAGGCGACGCGTGACCCGTCGCCTGCTTAGTTTACAACAGGCGTGTTTGCAAGAGGCACGTTCCGTCTCAACGATTGATGACTGCGCCGAATGCTCGGGAATGGAATTCCATGACTTCGGCAAAGTGCGACAGGAAGTACGTGAGACTGTGATCGCCGGGGTAAGGACGATATTCGTGCCGGATACTTTCCTTTTGCAGTTCGTCGTGCAAGGCGGCTGCTCCTTTTTCGAAGCCATAGTTATCATCCTGGCCGCAGTTGAAATAGATTGCCACCTTCTTCAAAGCTACGGCATTTCTTTTCGCCAGGACAAACGGGCTGTTCTCGTTCCAGTGCCGGACGTCGATCGGCCTGCCGAACACCGCGCCGAGTACTCCCGCCAGAGGCGCTCCTGTGCGCGACGCGGAGTCCAAGGTTTGCGGCGATTCGGTGATCAGAGCGGCGCTCTGCGCGCTCACCGCCGAGAACAGTTCGGGATGTGCGAACGCGAAGCGCAACGCTCCGTAGCCGCCCATCGAAACTCCGCTGATGGCGCGCCCAGCGCGGCCGGGACGGATTCGATATTTGCTTTCGATATAAGGCAAGAACTCCTGCAGGAAAAAATCGCTGTAGCGCACAGAACCGTCGGCCGAGTTGATATGAGCCGAGTTGATATAAGCCGAGTTGATATAAAAAGACCGCCTGCCTTCGGGTGCGACGAT
>Ga0193751_1002257_pt1 | contig 11763 bp, 9 predicted proteins | sample L1c2metaG_FD_143050 | JGI IMG/M metagenome (GOLD analysis project Ga0193751, IMG submission 143050) | Soil microbial communities from a riparian zone of the East river system, Colorado, United States - L1c2 | ecosystem: Environmental > Terrestrial > Soil > Riparian zone | place: USA: East River... | reverse complement strand
GTGCAAAACTGCAACCAAAACCTGCGCCGTTAGTGAAGCCTGGCGAAGGCGCGCGAATTCAGTTGAGCGGCATGCGGAGGATCATTGCACAACGCCTGGTCGAGAGCCTCGGTCCGGTTCCACATTTTTATCTGACGATCAACATCGATGCCGGACCGCTCATGGCTGCACGCGAGGAATTGAAATCGGCGGGTGAAGGCACCGATACTGCAAAGATCACTGTGAACGATTTCGTTTTGAAAGCTGCTGTGCAAGCCGCGGTCAAAATTCCAAGAGTCAATGCTTCATTCGACGGCGATGCGTTCGTGCAATACGCCGATGTTGATCTTGGCATTGCGGTCGCGATCGACGATGGACTTTTGACTCCGGTGATTCGCGCCGCGCAAAACAAATCGCTCCGCGAAATCAGCGAGCTGGTAAAAGACCTGGCCAGCCGTGCGCGCAACAAACGGATGAAACCGGAGGAATTTCAAGGCGGCACCTTCACCGTCTCGAATCTTGGCGGCATGGGCATCGACAGTTTCTCGGCCGTCATCAATCCGCCACAGGGCTTCATTCTCGCTATCGGGAAGGTCACGAAAGGCCCAGTCCTCGATGACTCCGATCAAATCGTCGCCGGTCACCGCATGTCGATCACGATGAGCTGCGACCATCGCGTTATCGACGGCGCGCTCGGAGCGGAATATCTCAAAGAACTCCGCCACTTGCTCGAGAATCCCGCGCTACTGCTGGTTTAAGGCGAACGCCCTCGTTACGTCACAGCTCGACCGCCGTTGTTTCCCAAGTCATGAAGTCATCCAACGTTTGTCGCGTTCTTCGCACTGCTAATGCCAGGACGGTGGCGTCATCAAGGAAGCCGATAGCCGGAAGCGCATCGGGAATTACATCGAGCGGATTCACGACATAGATGACAGCGGCGATGATCACGACCAGCGTGCTCTCGTCCAAGTTGTGGTAATCGCCCCGGTAATAGGCGCGAATCAAACGCAGCATGGTTTGAAAGTACGGCCACGTTTCCTTGAAGGGATCTCTCGGCATTGAAACGGCCTCCTTCGCCGCCTCCTGAAAGAGTGCACGCAAGCGTTGTGGATCCTCGATGTAGGACTTCGCGCTCTTCACCGCTTCCGCGAACTCCGCTTCCAGCCGCTCTTTCAGAACATGAGTGCGATCCTCCTTTGTTTTGACGGAAGGCTTTCTTTTGTGGGATTTCGTTTTCGTCTTCGCTTTTCTCATCTACCGGCAATCAAAGCAGCTCCGTCTCCCGGTGAGAAGCGGATTTGCGGACGTAAGATCGAAAAACGCGCCACCGGCGCGTTGCTATAGCGGATTACGGCTTCGTCGCCAAGATCAGCGGCGAAGGTCCCGGCGCTTCGAGTTTGCGCACTTTCTTAAAGCCGGCCTCTCCGAGCCAGCTTTTGATTTCGTTGAAGCTGAATGCGTCGCCTTTCTTGGTGTTCACGAGCATGGTAACAGCGAATATGAGAGCGGGCAGCGGTTCGGTGCGATCATCGTTCACGAGCCAGTCGCCAATGGCGATCGTGCCTCCGGGTTTTAACGCCCCAAAAGTTTTCTTCAGTAGGTGACGGCTGCGGTCTTCACCTTCGCTGTGCAAGATATGGCCCAGAGTCGCGATATCGTAGCCATTCCCGAAATCGACCTCGCCAATGTCCCCCCCGATGAACTTGAATCTATCCGCGACGCCGAACTTCTGCGTGATTTCCCTGGTCGTCGGGATCATGCCGGCCCAATCGATCGCTGTTACCTGAACCTGGGGTGATTTTTGCGCGAAAGCGATTCCCCAAATCCCAGAACCGGCCGCGACGTCGAGCACGCGTGTCGGTTGCTTCGCCTTGGTCACTTTCAAATGATCAGCCAATGCCTGCGCGCTAGCGTAACTCATCGGGATAATGTTTTCGACAAGTTCGGAGAAGAATTCCGTGCCCGGATGTTCTTCGTTACGCGCTTCCGCCGGGGCTCCCGTACGGACGATATCATCGAGCTTGAGCCAGAGCGGAATCAACCGCTTCATGTTCATCGGAAAGAACCCGGCGAGGGTGCCAGGTTTGCCGCTGACGAGGAACGCTTCGCTTTCCGGCGTAAGAGAATATTTTCCTTGTCCATCTTGCTTCAAAAGCTCGAGGCCAACCAGCGCGTTCATGATTGCGCGTAAACCTCGGACGGCCGCGCCTGTCTCTTTGCTAACTCCATCGATGGTCTTCGGTCCGCGTGCCAGCGTATCAAAAACCTTGTTGCTAACCGCGGCGCCGATGATAAGCGGCTGTGCATAAGAAGAGCCAAACTGCATCAGACGTTCAGGAGTGACCCGATCTTTTAACGGAGCTTTCATCGACATGTTGCTTTGGAATTTTTGAAATCGTAAGATCGACAAGTAGCGAGCGCGCGTAAGTTGGCAAATCGACTCAAATGGCCGCCGATAATTCTCCGAATGAAAGAAGACCGGGGATGCTTTCATTCGTGATTCACGCGACGCGCGGCGTGATTCGCGACCAAAACACGAGGCGCAAAGCCATGTTTATGCTGATGGTGACGGCGCTCGCGCTTTTATTTTCCGGTTTGACCTTTTTACAATCGGCACTCAACGCTCGCGAGCACACCGTCTGGTTCATCTTGTTCTGGGCGATTTGCGCATGGCTAACCTTAACGGCGCTTTTGCTGGCGATTTTCGATGTGCTGATTCTCAAAGCCGGGACGCGCAAAGCGCAACGCGAGTTGCGGGAGAGACTGAAATCGAACTCGCCAACATCGACAATCGACGAATAATCGCGGCGTGAACAATGGCGGTTGGAGAACGCGTGAGCAAATGGAAGCGACCGAGCTCACCACGCTCGCGCCGTTTGCGCAAAAGTCCGGCGAGTCGCGCGGGCGGAAATATCCCGAGCCGAGTCACGCCTATCGTACGGAATTTCAACGCGACCGCGCGCGGATCATTCACTCGCGCGCATTTCGCCGGCTCGAATATAAAACACAGGTTTTTCTCAATGGCACGGGCGATCATCTCCGCACGCGACTGACCCATTCCATTGAGGTCGCTTCGATCAGCCGGACAATCGCGCGTGCGTTGGCGTTGAATGAAGATCTCGCGGAAGCGATTGCGCTGGCGCACGATCTCGGACACGCGCCATTCGGCCATTCCGGCGAAGAAACCCTGGCGGAAAGCATGCGCGATCACGGCAGTTTCGAGCACAACCGACAAAGTTTACGAGTGATTGAGCTACTGGAGGCGGCGTACCCGGATTTTCCTGGCTTAAACTTAACGTTCGAAGTGCGCGAAGGCTTGCAAAAGCACCAGGCGTTTTACGATCCACCATCGCCGGACAAGGAGAAATATCGTTTTCCATCGCTCGAAGCGCAGATCGCGAACCTTGCCGACGAGATCACCTATTACAGCCACGATCTGGATGATGCGGTGGATTTTGAAATTCTCACCGCCGCCCAGCTGGAAAACGATTCGGTTTGGCAACGCAGCCATCGCGCGGTGATTTCTCGCTATCCGGATGTACACGAGCCCGAGCTGCACAAGCTGATCATTCGGGACATCATCGACGTGCAAGTGCAGGACGTGATCGCGACCAGCGCCGAATCGATCGCCGGAGCAGGGGTGCAAACTGCGGACGACGTGCGCAAACTGGAGAAGCCGCTCATTCGTTACAGCGAAGAACTATTGAAAGCGAACCGCGAACTCCGGAAGTTCCTTTATGAGAACGTTTATTATCATCCGCGCGTGGCTGAGGTGAACCGTCGCGCATGCGAGATGCTACGTAGGGTTTTCGAGAGGTATATTGTCGACCCAAGCCAGTTGGGCGAGGCGGCTACGAAACGGATCAAACAAGAAGGATTGTATCGCACCGTCTGCGATTACGTCGCGGGGATGACCGACCGGTATCTGATCGAGGAATACGCGAGAATTACAGGGGAGTGAGGCTACGCGGTCGCACTGCCGATTTCGTCGCGCAAATACTGGATGAGAAGCCTGAGGCGCTGATTGAGAGAAAATTCTTCCAGCATATCTTGCCGGCGCAGCGGATCGTTGACGAAGGTCGAGGCCACCAGGTCGGTAAGCATTTCGATATCGCCTAATTGCGAGAGGTACCGATCGATCTTGGCGGGAAGTCGCCGCCCGTCGCGTTTCAATTTTCCATAAAGCTCGAGAACTTTTTCGGCGAGCGCTTCGGTTTCAACTGTTGGCGAACTGCGCGATTCGATGACGTCGATGTTGGCAACCGGGAAAGGGATCTCCTGTTCGAAGCTGGCCAAGCGCACGCGTCTCAAACCTTGGAGAATCAAATTCGAGGTGCCGTCGCCCCGGCCTACGCAAGCGCGAATCAAACCGACGGTGGCGAGATGAAAGAAATCCTCCGGCGCATGCCATTCCGGGCAACTTGGCTTGAGCAGTGTAACGCAAAACATGCGGTGATGACGCAGTGCATACTCGAGCATGTCGCGATAGCGCGATTCGAAAATGTAAAGGGGGAGCAGGGCATGGGGAAAGAGCACTGCGCCGGGCAACGGCATCACCGGGACTTTGTCCGGCAGTTTTAAAACCGACTCCATCTCCAACAATATACTCTGCCAAGTTTCGCGAGGAAAACGTTGACTCGCTTGGCGCCGGCTCGTTTGGCCTACCCGTTATGTCACGGCTCCCGCTGGCTCCATTCAATCTCCAACCCGTCCTTATGAGGCTTTAGCGCGGCAGGCACTCAATCTCCAACGCCGAATCTCAGCAAGCGATGGTTGGCCCGCTATCCGGCCGGAGGCGATGCGCCCGTAATTTAAAACCGAGCCATGTTGCATGAGTTCCCGGCGCGCTTTGCGACCAAGCTTGCCCATGCCCATCGCGCTGACGGCGAGGTCGACATTCTTGTTTGCAACGAATTCGACCAAGCAGGTGAGTTGGGTTGATATGTCCGTGCGAGTCGCGACTTTAAAAATATCGGCGCCACATGATTTGGCGGCGCGTGCCATGGCACGCAAGCTGGCCGCGGCAGGGGTGGATTTGAAGTCATGCACCGAAATGATGCGGCCTACATTTTTTCGGCCCGCGAGATCGAGCAAGGCTTGAAGGGCTTTGGCGGAGCGCAATTCTACATCGAGATACCGCGCGCGGGGCAAGAAGCGCAAAAGCAATTCGCGGCGCTTCCTCAGCGACAAGTTGTTTGCGCCGCCTTCGCGCGGATGACGCGCAGTGATAACAAGTGGCGCGCGCAGGACCAACAATTTGTTTTCAAGTTGATCAACGATGTGGAAAAGATGATCGAGCCTCAGTTCGAACAGATCTGGCGGTTGCCGCATTTGAGTCGCGAGACGTAAATCGGTGGGCGAGGCGATCACGCCGACGATAAGCGGGAATTTTGGCCGGACTTTGACCGATCTGCGCTCTGTCATGTGCTTAATCATTCTGGAAATTAGAGGACGGGAAACTGGCCCTCTTCTAGCATGCTCGCGCGAAGACGGGAATTAAACACGCAGCTGCAACAGTTGATCGATCCCGGCGGTGATTATGGGGCTGGGCGCGAAATAATCGGGTACTATATATAGAGGACCGTCTGGCCGGCTTCGTGCCAGGTCAATCCTGCGGCGAATGGCGGGCGAGCATCCGTTCAAGATATTTTGCTAAAATATCGAATTCGATATTTACCGAATCGCCTTGTTGCGCCATGTCGATGTTGGTGTGGCGTTTGGTGTGCGGAATGATCCAGACAACGAAACTTGTCGGCAGGATCTCCGCAATGGTGAGACTGATGCCGTTGATCGCAATCGATCCCTTGTAAGCGGCGTAGTGCCCAAACACGGCCGGCAATTCTATTTCGAGGCGATGATCGCCACCGTCTCGGTCACACGAAATGATCCTTGCCGTACAATCGATATGGCCCTGGACAAAATGTCCACCGATGCGGCCGTCCGCGGGCAGCGCCCGCTCGAGATTCACAAAGCTGTCGCGTCGCAGAGTTTTTAGATTTGTGCGGTCGAGCGTTTCATCGAGAAGGTCAAAGGTGAGCTGATCCGCGCGCCGCGCGCTGACGGTGAGGCAGCAACCGTTCACAGCGACGCTTTCGCCCATTTCGATCTCTCGTGCGATGCCCGGCGCCGCGACCTGGAGCTGCGTCCCGCGATCCGTCGCCCGGATCCCAAGCACGCTGGCCACTTCTTCGATCAAACCGGTAAACACGGCGGTACTCTTAGTGCCGGAAATTAAACCAGCAAACAAGATAGGCCACCGCGCCCAAGATCGACAACTTGTTTGCGCCGGCCGCGCAGGCATCTTAATTCCTCGGCAATTGTGCGCGCTCGATTACTTTTGAAGTTCGCGATCTGCGCCGCGTTGATCGCGATGACGTGGACGGTTTTCGGCCGGACGTTTGGATACGGTTTCGTTAATTACGACGACCGAGTTTACGTCGCCCAGAATCCGCAGATTCAGGCCGGGCTGAACTGGCAAAACATTGTCTGGGCGTTTACTCACGTTCATTCCAACAACTGGCATCCGCTCACGACGATGTCGCACATGCTGGACTGCGAGCTGTTTGGCGTTCGGCCGGGATGGTTTCACCTGGAAAATGTGGTGCTGCACAGCATCGGGGTGATATTGCTTTTTCTTTTGCTCGAGCAAATAACGGCTGTTGCGAGCTCGCCGCTGGAGATATCCGCCGCGCCCGAGACGGGGGCTGGCAGGCTTTTCGCGAGCGCATTTGTCGCGGCGCTCTTTGCCATTCATCCACTGCGCGTTGAATCGGTGGCGTGGATCTCGGAGCGCAAGGACGTCTTGAGCGGAGTTTTCTTCATGCTCACGCTGCTCGCCTATTTTCGATACACCCGAAAACAAACTGCCGGCCGGTACGTGGTCGTCGCGATTGCTTTTGTCTGCGGTCTATTGTCGAAACCGATGCTGGTAACGTTGCCAATCATTCTGCTGCTTTTCGATTATTGGCCGCTAAAGCGTTTCGCCAGCTCGTCGGGTGGAAGACTCTTGCTCGAAAAAATTCCGTTGTTCATTTTGTCGGTGGCTTCGGCCGCGGCCACAATCATCGCGCAGAGCAAAGGAGGCCTGGTTCCTTTCAAGACGTTGCCGTTGGCGTGGCGAATGACGAACGCGCTGGCCGCTTACGTCATTTACGTTTGGCAAATGATTTGGCCGACCGATCTGACGTTGGGCTACCCGCGTCCGGGCAGGCTGCCGATCTCGCAGACAATCGCGGCGGCGGCATTGCTGATCGCGATTACAGTGTGCGTTTTTATTCTTAGAAAGCGAAACCCCTATCTGATCGTGGGCTGGTTTTGGTACTTGATCATGCTCGTCCCCGTAATCGGCTTGATTCAGGTCGGCGCTCAACCCCACGCCGATCGCTACACTTATTTGCCGCAAATCGGTCTCTACATTGCGTTGGCGTGGGGATTTCTCGATCTCTTGCGGCCCTGGCCGTACCGCGGACCTGTTCTTGGCGCAACGGCCGCGCTCATCTTGAGCGCGCTTGGTTTGCGCGCCGCGGACCAGGTTTCGTACTGGCACGATGGCGAAAGACTTTGGCGGCACGCTTTGGCCGTGACATCTCAAAATCAGGTGGCCCATCTCGGTCTGGCTGGGTACTTCGCCGACCAAAAACGTTTTGATGACGCGATAGCGGAGTACGAATCTGCCGCCAAAATTGGCAATCCCAATCCGGATGTGGAAACGACGCTCGCCAATCTGCTTCTGGAACAAGGAAGCATCGACGAGGCGATTCGCTATTACCGCCGTGTGGTCCGAATGCAGCCGTCCGGTGCGCTGGCGCATTACAATCTGGCCGTCGGTTTACATCGTGTGGGCCAGCTGCCCGAAGCGATCGCTCATTACAAAAAGGCGCTCGCGATTGATCCGAAATATCCGGACGCAGAATATTTTCTAGGCGAGGCCCTGTTGCAAAACGGCCAGGAGGACGAAGCCAAAGTACATTTGGAAAAGCGGTGACGCTGTGAACTGCCAATCGTGAGCATGAAACAATCTTGGCGCACGCTGGTCGGCGTTGCGTTCTTTTTAGCCGCGCTCACATGGGCGGTGTTTGGGCAGACGATCCATCACCAATTCATTAACTACGACGATCCGCTTTACGTGTACGACAACGCGCATGTGCGCGCAGGACTGAGCTGGCACGGAATCGCGTGGGCGTTCACGCACATTCATTCCCAAAACTGGCACCCGCTGACGACCATTTCGCACATGCTTGATTGTCAGCTGTTCGGCGTGAATCCCGGCGCGCACCATTTGGTCAACGTGTTTTGGCACAGCGTCGCGGCAGCGCTGCTTTTCGTTTTGCTGGCGCAAGTGACCGACGGTTCGAGTTCGACGCGGGCCGAATCCGTCCGATTGGCGGACCGGACTGGCGGTATTTGGCCGAGCGCATTCGTCGCGGCGGTCTTCGCAATTCATCCGTTGCGGGTCGAATCAGTGGCCTGGATCGCGGAACGCAAAGACGTACTCAGCGGCGCGTTTTTCATGCTCACGCTGGTCGCGTATTTCCAATGGACGCGAAAACCAACTCTCGGCCGTTACGTTGCAATGTCGATCTTGTTTGCGTGCGGTTTGATGTCCAAACCGATGCTGGTGACAACGCCGATCGTCCTGCTATTGCTGGACTATTGGCCGCTGGAACGTTTTGCAAAATCGACAACCGCAAAGCTGGTCATCGAAAAGATTCCATTGTTCGCGTTATCGATTGGTTCAGTTGTCGCAACTTTATGGGCGCAAAATTTCGCGCTCGGCTCGACTGAGTTTCTGCCGCTGAGATGGCGAATCACGAACGCGATCTTCAGTTATTTCGAATATATCCGACAAATGTTTTGGCCCGTCGATCTAATTCCGTTTTACAACCATCCGGAAAATCGATTGGAGCTTTGGAAACTTTTGCTCTCGGTCTGTGTTGTGATCGCATTAACCGCGATTGGGTTTATACGCCGGCGCAAGAATCCGTATCTGCTCGTCGGCTGGTTTTGGTACGTGGTGATGCTCGTACCGGTGATCGGAATTGTGCAGGTCGGTTTGCAGGGACATGCGGACCGGTACACTTATCTTCCGCAAATCGGTTTGTACGTTGCGATCGTCTGGCTCATCCGCGATCTGACAAAATCGTGGCGGCAGCAAAGAGTGATTCTCGGCGCAGCGGCGGCGATCATTCTTGGCAGCTTGTCGATCTTATCGCGGAAGCAAACGACGCATTGGCGCGACACCGAGGCGCTCTGGAGTTACACGCTCACGGTCACGCCCGAAAACGATGTGGCGCACGCCGGGCTGGCCGGAATTTTGTTCGTGCGAGGCCAAGTTGACGAAGCGATCCGGCATTACGAAATCGCGTTGCGTCTTCGCAGCGGCAACGTGGCCGCGCAATTTGGTCTGGCGCGAGCGCTGGCCAGCAAGCAAAAAGTTGACGAAGCGATTTCGCATTATCAAAAAGCACTCAGCATTCAACCCGACAACGCTGCGGCGAGCAACGATCTCGGCGTCATGTTTGCCAGCAAGGGCGAAATTGGCAACGCGATCGCGGCCTGGCGGCTGACGCTGTCATTCGATCCTGACAACGCCGATGCCGCCAATGATCTCGCCTGGGTGCTGGCGACATCTGCCGATCCAAATTTGCGCGACGGCAAGGAAGCAGTCGATCTTGCGCGACGCGCGATTCGGTCCGGCGGCGAGAATCCGGTAGTGTTGCGCACACTCGCAGCTGCGCTGGCGGAGAACGATCAATTCGCGGAAGCGGTGTCGACTGCGGAGCGAGCCAAGAATTTAGCCACGTCGCGAGGCGACAGCGCGATGGCTGCGAACTTGCAGCACTGCGCGGAGTTATTTCGTCGTGGTGAGCCGCTGCACAGCACGCAGGTTTCGCATTGATTTCCGGCCCATATCTGAATCGCGCGCATTTCGATGCCGAACGTCAGCAACCAGTATGTCGATCTTCGGCGCGCCGGTTTGCGGCCATTTTTGCCCTTCGGAGCGGGCCGAAAAATACCCAAAAATTCTTTAATTTTTTTCTAGGCAGCGGAGAGGAAATCCGATAGAACGGCAAAAAACGGGGGTCGTGGCAGACAATTACGCCACCCTGTCCGTTCAAAATATTTTCAAAAAACTGAAAAAAAACCTTGTCAGGTTGCAGAATCTTCAATAATCCCTAGCGCAAACCTAACCAAACCCATGGAGAAACAAATGACTAGAAACGTGCTAAAAACGTTGGGACTGATTCGCGTCGCTTTTGTAGCGTGCGTCGGATTTCCTTTAATAATCGCATCGAGCGCTCGCGCTCAAGAGGCCACACCGGCGCCGCCAGGACCGGGCGGGACGGAGGCCACAGCCGAACGCGTGATCGTGACTGGTTCGAACATTCCGACGGCCGAAGAAGTCGGACCGAACCCGGTCGACACGTATCGCCGCGACGACATCACTCGGCTTGGCGTACGTACGCCCACCGACCTTATCCAAAGAATTCCGGCAGTATCGGGTTCTAACCTGGGTGAAAACGTCACCAACGGCGGCTCTGGAGGCGCTACGCAGGTCAACCTCCGTGGCATCGATCCAAAGGAAACCCTGATCCTGCAGGACGGCCGCCGTCTCGCCGATGTCGGATTTGCCGGCTCCTTTGTGGATTTCAACACGTTTCCGCTCGGATTAATTGATCATATTGACATCCTCAAGGATGGCGCGTCGCCGATTTACGGCACCGATGCAGTGGCTGGTGTGGTGAACGTATTTTTAATCCACCGTTTTCGTGGCTTAGAAATGTACGCCAGTTATGGCAACACCAACCTCGGGTTTGCCAATGACATGGGCCAGGAGACCGGGTATTTGCTTGCTGGCACCGGCGACGACAAAACCAACATCGTTGTTTATGCCGGGCTTTTTAATAGCGCGTCAATTCAAGCGGCCGACGAGCCGCTCGCACACGACGGCAACTTTGACGCTTTTAACGGTTTCGATCTCCGCAGCAGTAACTTCCCTGGGAGAATCGCCGGCGGTGGTTTCGATACAAACGGCGGGTTTCACTCCGCGACCCGGTTTTTCATTGGTGTTGAAGGGTTGAAGAACTCTGGTGGTCTGCTGACGCCAACCCCACACTCTTCGGCAAACCAGTTCGACAATTCTCAGTTCGTGACTGCCGCTTCGATAACGCCTGAACGCCAAGTCTTTAACTTCGGGGATTTTGCCTCGAGCGTAGCTGCAACCGATCGTGAGTATTTGTACGGTTCGTTTGATCGCGATCTTTGCGATAAGTACCTGACCGTGTTTGCCGACTTCAAATACTTCCGGCAATTCTGGGATGGCCAACTTGCGGCCGCGCCGTTTACACCTGATCTCTGGGTCGATTCTGCGAACGGACTTTTCATCAGCTCCCAGGGCATCAGTGTGCCCACTCAAAACGCGTTTAACCCATTCACGGTGGCGGATTACACATCGGTGGGCGGATTTGATACGCGCTTCCCCATCAATGCGGCGAGTGCCGCGCCGGCGGGGACAGAGTTCACTACGGGTGTAAAGTTTCGTGGTTTCCGGGACATCGGCCGGCGTGACGATAAAATCACAACCAATAATTACGACTTCACCGGCGGTTTCAGAGGGAACCTGGGAGAGTTCGCCAACGCCTGGGACAAATTGAAGACCTGGGAATGGGAGATCGGTGTCCGTTGGAGTGAGGATAATCGTACCGAGCTCTTCGGTCTCGTTCCTAACAATTACAATATGCGCATCGCCTTGCTTGATACCAACCCGGCAACCGCGTTCAATCC
>Ga0193751_1002256_pt1 | contig 11764 bp, 19 predicted proteins | sample L1c2metaG_FD_143050 | JGI IMG/M metagenome (GOLD analysis project Ga0193751, IMG submission 143050) | Soil microbial communities from a riparian zone of the East river system, Colorado, United States - L1c2 | ecosystem: Environmental > Terrestrial > Soil > Riparian zone | place: USA: East River... | reverse complement strand
CCAAATTCTGCTGGATCTCATCCAACGTCTTCACAATGGCATGATTGGCCGCTTTAGCCGAGTAATTATAGTTGGCGGACTCGATCTTGACCCAACCGGGGACATCGGATTGATCCAGCTTAAAAACATGTTGGCTCTTGATGAAGCGGGCCCCCAATTTCTTAAGGGCTCTTGTGGTTGCTGATCTGAAGATACCTGAAAATGTTCCGGAGGTATATTGAATGATTCCTGATTTTAGATCCTTGCGCAATTCGTCCTCCGGAGCATTCCTCAAGAAGAGAGTTTTCCCTTGAGGATTTCTCTCTTGGATGATAGCCATAATGGGTTGAAACAATATCGCTCGGAAAATGGTAGCGAGCTGGCGCTCGATGTCTTCGTAGTGAACTGGTCTCAAAGAAGCGGGTTTTATCATGATACCGGTTTGTTGTGTCCATTCTCATCCAGCATGAAAGGCCTAAGCTCCACTTTATTTTGAATCTTAGCTCCGTTCACCACTATCTGCTTGGCAAGTTCCAGCATTCCCAAGCAAAGAATCTTGTCTTGGATGGGCCCGCTTATCATCACGTTCTCACCGTCGAATATGATTTCAATTTTAACCAGTGGCTTTGTCATGTAACTGTCTCCTCCTCTTTTTTGTGCTTCCCGTTTCCATTGGGTTCCGGTTTCATACCGAGCTGGTTTAGATCTTGCGGACTCGGATGATCGTCCAGCAGTCCTTGAGCCGCGCACGTTTCCACAGGGACCAACTTATCCTTTTGCATGATTTCTCCGACTTCTTTTGAGTCGAGAAGTCCTCGATCATAGAGGGCCAGGCTCCGGTTCGATTTAGAAGTTTTAATGTTTTCTTCGTCAATCGAGGAAAGCACACGTAAAGGTCTGTAGGAGAAGTCAATATCCACCTCGTCTGTTCCAAATTTTAATGTACAAAGCAAGTTTAGTATTTGCTTGATTGGTTTTCTTAATCTTTGTCTAACTTCGGACTCAACCATCGCATTATAGTTTTCGATGTCGTCCTCACCAGAACTAAATCCACTGGCTGATAAACCAAAGATTTTTGACAGAGGCATCCGAAGCGCGGAGGCGACCCCGATCCGATTCTCTTTCATCACTTCGGCCAATCCAGAAAATGTTATTTGCTTCTGCTCATACTCATCCATCTTGTCCATGACAAGAGCATTGTTGAAATTTTTCATCTCGTTCATGAGCTCTACTCTCTCCCTGGTCTTCTGAGTGCCGGAGGCGGTCATGAGTTGATTCCTGAAACCTTCAAACCTGTAAACATCCGTCTTTGCGACTTCCAACAGATCGTAAAGCACGTTCTTGGTTTTTATGTAGGCGTTAAAATCTTCTACCATGCGCTCCACTTCAGACATGCCCCAACCCTGCAACTGCCACCGGATGATATAGGGCGCGGCCTTGCCGCTCATCGTCAATATGCGCGATTGATGAATCCTCTCTCCGTAGAAATAAACGTGCTCCGAGTTCTTGGCCGCGGCCCACAACCAGGGATTAAGCTCCACTTGACGATCACCCGGTTTCCACATGCTCATGAGCTCCCAACGATTGCACGGATACAGATCAAGCTCTTTTAAATTCTTCATGGATAACGGAGTGGCCGGGTCTTGGTTGGTATTGATGATGATTGCGCCACCGCCGTATAATCGTGCCCAGATCGTGGCCTCGCCGATTGTTTCGAGGATTCCGGTTTCCTCTATTGTGTCCTCTAGCTCACCCAGCTCATCAACACTCAATTGGTCGGATGTTAATTCGAGTCCACCTCGAAGCGCGTCCAGCACGGGCATGTCGATGGCGGTCTGAATGACCCCGTGGGTCTTGTACATGTAGGTCAGCATGGTCCAGTTGATTGTCAACGGAGCGTAGATGTTGTTCATCAAGATCGGATTGAACGAGGTGAGGTTGGTTTGAAGAAAGGCGCTTTGAACGAGACCGCCAAAAGAATTTTGCATGGAAAGGTTCGTGTCGCTCTGAAGAGCTTTGATCTGTCCAGACAGACGCTTGTTGGCGTTCTTGAGTTTTTGGATCTGGTTTAGTTTTCTCAAACGAACTCCCATGTTCCTGAAGTGTCATCCAAGCATAACAAAACTGCATCTCTGAGGTCGTCATTCTTGGGATAATTCGTGGTCAACTGATGGATCAGCTTATCTTTTATTTTGGGTTCTATGTTCTTGTTTAAATGAACCTTGCCGTTCTCGAAATACCTGGACTTGTTTATCAAGTTGGTGATCTTGTCCTTGACCCATTCCACACGGTGAACCGGAAGATTTGTCTTGCGGATCACTTCGCTGGCGTAATCATCGAAGGCTCCTATTGCTTCGATCTCAACAGTTGTCACCTTCTCATTGGGTGGACGCTGAGCATTCAGGGTGATCAACTGGTCAATCCTTTCGATGACCGTCAGCTTCTGGCCGTCCACCCAATCAATCCAAAACTCGTTTCCTTCCTTGGCGTCCAGCCAGCCTGTTTTAATCACAACCGCCGTCCCGGTGTCGTCAGCCTCCTTGTCCTTGCCGACCGAAGGATCATTGCCCATGATGACGGCCAACAGGACGCGCGTGGACCCCTTGGCGAGCTCTGAACGTAGCTCAATAGGGTCATACTCCCAATTTTGCAACCAGGCTCGTTTGATGATGGAGGTTGTTTCATCCCGCCGTTCATTCTGCATTTCCCGGTAGAAGATGACGGATCCCATCCGATCCTTGTCCTGGATCAATGACTCAAAGGTGTTGAGCTCCGGCCAGAGGACAATCTTCTTATCCCAATCCTCGATGGCCTTGAATGTGGCCGACTTAACCCCTTCTTTGTTTTTGAGTTTCTCCAAAATGTCTTCGTTGTTGATGGCGGTGCCCTGCACATGAAATGAACATCTCCGGGACTTGGCCCTGGCTGGATAGAGGGATCCCCACAACCAATCGTTGACCTTCTCCGTTGAAACTGGATTGTTGATATCTTCCTCGTTGTATAAATCATCGGCCACTGTGTAGTCGGGTCTGATGTTCCGGTAGTTGATCCCGCGGATGGACTGGCCTGCGCTGATGGCGGTGAAGATGGTGTTGTTCTTCAAAACAAACTGATGATCGGACCAGCGATCGGTTCCCACCAGATCCCCGTATATTTCTCTGAACTCCTCGTTTCTCTCAAACTCAATTCGAATTGTGGAGTTGACCGCAATCGCTTTTACGTTTGTGGCCTGAACATTCAGGTAGTGTTGGAATAGGTCTACCTCTTCAACCGCTTGGAAGATGGGGATCAAGAAGGCTTTGATGATGGTCTTGGCGTGATTGCGGGGAGCTTCGGTGTTGGTGAAGTCATCCATCCGAATTGAAATTAAGTAGTCGTGTAGTTTGTGACAGAAGGGAAGATAGAACTTATCAGGGAACAAACAGGCTCCCCAGGTTAGAATGTCTTTTTTCTTTGCGGACCTACGGGCCAGCTCAATCCGTGCCTGACGGGTGATCTCCGCCATGACGATTGGATCATTCGCTAGGATTCGTGCCGTTGGTTTTAGAGTGCGGTATTCTTGCGAGGTCTTTGATTGTGTTGTCATCAATCCTGCTTAAATCAATTGCGGTGTGAGTGACTTGGAAAGGACCGCCGCCTTGTCCTGTGTGCTCCACATGATACCACGAGGCGAACTCCGCCCTCCATCTTCGTTCCAGATCCCATGCCGCGGCTTGCCATTTGGTGATGGAGGCTTTGGTGATGATCGCCAGGTTTCGTTTCTTCCTGCGGAGCATCGCTTCCTTTAACTGATCGATCAACTCTGGATACTTATGCTTCCATGCCATAAATGTGGAATCATCAACTCCGGCCAACTTTGCTGAGTCGTCTTGATTGAGTCCGAGCTCAAGATTCTTAATTATTTCTTCAACAACTTCCGGGGTATATTTGGAGGGGCGACCGCCCTTGTTCTTTTCCATTGGTGGTTTATAAGTATACGTCTTTAATACTTAAAGGCCTTAAAGGCTTTAAAGACTTAATAATTATTAATTAAGAGACATAGTAGAGGACATTGATTCGCCAGATGATGTTGGCGACGGCGGGGGCGATGATGGATGTGATGATTCCAGGGGTAACTGATTTGATTGGGGCGGTGAGCATCCAGAGTTTGGGGAAAGCGATTGAGCCGACGCTTTGAGCGGTATCGAAAGTCCAGGCAAGGGCTCCGGGGAGGTTGGTTGATGTGACGATGATCGGGGTGGCGCTTCCGTTTATGTTGGCCGTGGCATATTTGGTGAACTCAATCTGAGTGATGTAGTGATTGAGCCCGGCCACGGGTGGCAAAATAGCGGTAACAGCCTGGCCCACCGTTCCGGAGATGGAAATTATTTTATCAGAGGGGGACGGAGTATCGGTGAGAACCCTCCACGCCATCTTAACTCATGCCCAATATCTTCACCACGATGTTGGTTGCTGTTCCCAGCGTGATACTTGCGCATCGTGCCCTGAAATAAAGGCAAGGTGAATCGAGGGCTCCTGTCCACACCATTTGCCCGTCGCCGACTGCTCCCACGTGGCTCAAGATTTCAGTGAAATTCACTCCGTCTAATGATCCATCAAGTCTCACATCCCAAGAGGTTGGGACCGCTCCGGTGCCCTTCACCTGAATCCCATATTTACTTAAGGGAGAAGCCGATCTGTCTACTGTTATTCCATTGCCAGCGGCCGCGAAAGTATCTGACCTTGTGGCGAAGTTAGGAGTCGATTGAACAACGATGGCTGGTTGGTCAGAGGCAAGGACGACTCGCTGAGTACCGTCATCAGATACTCCCTGGTTGGTTGAGACGGGGATGCCGCCTATGTTTCTGATATCAACTACGGATATTGGGTAATTTGAATCTGACATGGTTATGTCCTCCTGATTGCGGCTTGGTTATATATTAATTCTAAACTAAATTACAATAAAAACCAGGGATGAATCTATTTAACTTGATGAGTGGCCCACGCATCGAGTGCGGATTCTATCTTGGCACGGTGAACTTTGTGACCACAGAACACACAACCGATACAAACCATTGCGTGGGTGTAGCAATCGTTGGAGACATCTTGGATAACAACATAGAGATTGTCGGGCGGGCACCCATTTTTACATTGTTGAACCAGGATAACTGAATCATTGACGTGAACCGGATGTTTGTGGGAGTCCGTAAAATCAATCACTCCACTGACGAACTTGTGTCCGCTGGGGTATATATTTTGGCGGAATACTTGACGATAACAATACATTCTTCGCATGTTTCTGTGATATGGAAAGGATTTCCAATTTGAGGCCGATGAACCTTTTCTAACATTTCCACCAACTCTTCAATTTCCATTTGCATGACCCAATTTTTCTTTCCAGTCACGCCGGTTTGTTCTTCGAGTTCCGAGTATCTGGTTTTTAGGGATTTGATCTCTTGGTCTTTTCTGTCCAAGAGTGCATTTAATTCTGTTGGAATAATGTGAGACCCCTGACAATCAGGATTTATTTTAAGCATTTCCATCTCTTTGTCTTTTTCGTCGAGGAGTTTCCGGTAAGTACTTATTTTTTCAATTAATTTTAAATTAGCGTCTTCAGCATTTTGCCATTGTTTTTTTAGTTTTTCTATCTCTTGGTCTCTTTCACAAAGTAGGTCGGCGAACAATGCGAACATCGAAAAAATAACTGCATCCCGATCCCTTACAGAAAGTCTGTTCGGCAATTGCGCCAATCGAATTGCGATTTTACCTTGGATATTTTCTTCCGTATCGGACGGCCTCAGCTTCTCACTTTCGGTTGTCACGTTGAATGAACCTCATAAACAGGGACATATTCAATGACGTAAACCATTTCGTTGGTGTCAACGATATGATCAACGGGCTTCTCGCTTTCGTTTGTCATTTCACTTTCACAAAGTTAGATCCGTCATAACATCCATCCAATTGATTTCTAACCAATTTTTTATTTTTGCCTCTCCTAACCCAGCGAAGAACCAAATAACCGTTTTTATGGCCTCTGACCATTGCCTTGGCATCTGCTCTCGCTGCAAGAATTGCGGTTCCAAGATACCTTACCTTGTCTCCGCGTTTTAAAATTCCCTGCAAATGAAATTGACCGCAATAACTACATTTGTGGAGTCTTTCAGCTTTTTTCATTTCTCCTTCTCGCCCGGGCCGGTCATTTAGGATGTTGTTTCAGGATGCAGTGGACGGTCATGGTTTTTGTTCGAGAAGAGAAATAATTTCTCTGGCAATATCACCGCCGCATTGCTTCCACATAAACTCACTGGGCATTCTCATTCCATGAGACATTGCGATTACCGCACATTCCTTAACCGCATCCTGCCAGCCTTCAATAAAACCTTTCGCCTCCGCCAAATCAACGCTGTCTATGTCGCCTGGGATCACGCCGTGTTTGATTATTTCTTTGGCTTTTAAGACGTTCACTTTTTTGTCTCCTCCAAATACCGTATTTTGATTATCTCCATAAGCGCAGGATCTCTGTAGTCGAAAACGTCTTCTATGTTCAAACAAATAATTGGTTTTTCCGTTAGCTTTTTAATTATAAGTTTCTGGTAGGAGTCCATAACCACTATCTCATCCGCCCACTTCAACAAAACATCAGTCATCGGAATCAATGCGAGTCCTTTATCAATCCCGCAAGCTCTCGTATTAAAGTTAAACGGCTCATTCGATAAAACAAAAGCGCAAGTAGGCGATCGAAGCATACCGATGGTGCAAATGCAGAGAACTTTCTTATAGTCTCCTTGAAAAGGATTATTAACATTGACCATTAAAACCTCCCCTTGTCCTCATCAGGAACCCATGTATCCGAATCCCACCCATGGGGAGGAACCTCCGGAGGATTTCCAATATGAAACAAATTTTCCCACTCCTTTACCCATGATTTGTGGATATGCTTAAGAGTCGATTTTTTATTGTGATAAATCAAATAAAGTCCGTCTTTAATCTTGAACATCATAGCCATCTCGTGGACATCGCCAAAGGCGGCTTCAATTGTAGGGAATGAACCGTTGCCGAATATTTTCTTGAACATGTCTACCACGGGCATGTTTTTCAATTTCATAACCTTGACCCAGAAATCGGTTGGCCCTTGGAAGATGGGGATTGAAACCTTCGGGGAAAAAGAACCGAGGCTGGGCGGCTTATATGGTCCTAAGTTCCCCGATCCTCTTTCAGGATCTTTCCAACTATCACCGGAGTCTCCATTCCCCCCTGAAGGCGGAGGAGGCGGCTCTTTAATGAAGAAAACTTTCTCCCACCATACCTCACTCTCGGATGAAACTTTCTTGACTATGACTTTTCCCCAGTTGTACATGAGATAAGTTTTCTCTTTTATTCTTATGATGAAATAGTCGGGCATCTTTTTGTCGCTTTTTACCTCCACGGGTTTTAATTCTTTGAACGTCGCGAAATATCCTTCGGCGTCCCAACCCACAACGTAAGTCTTTCCCTGTAGGTGGACGGTTTCGTATTTGGATTTCCCTAACGGAGTGAAGTAAAAAGGGAAGGGGGACAATTCTCTCATGGCTTCATGCTCTTCAACCATCCTCGCTTGAATAGAAAATTGAACCGGTACAGCCATGAGGGTTGCCATGATTGTCGCTGTTGAAAGGATCACTATTCACATCCATCGCATGTTTGCGGATACCCTGCGCCTGCTTCATCTTCCATCCACTGCCCGCATAACTGACAAAAATCTCCATTCAGAATTTGATCGGCCATGATCTCTTCTGGTTCTGCCTTTTTCTTTTTGTCGTCCATCTCTTTGCCTCCGCACATTAGATTTTTTAAAATTGTGGGCGGTGGCCCCTTTTCCAGCACTTACCAACCACCGCCCAAATGATTGGGACCGTTAAAATTTTCTACTTACAATAAGGGTTTGCAAAATAAAGTTTTCTCATTCCCACATACATATCATCCGGCACTCTCTTGGGAAGCTTAATGGTCCCATCTCTTCCCTTAAATCCCCCACACCGGCATTTACGGAATATGTCTTTTCCGTTGTTGACTGCGGCGTATTCGAATCTGTGTTGATGTCTTTTTTTAAACAATGCCATCGAGACTTTTACAAGGACATTCTTTGATTGCACACTCCAAAGATTCTCTTCCGTATTCCGCGTGCAGGTCCACATTGTGTCCGCAGGTGCATAAGATGGGGTCGTTTTTGACTTTTTCCCACAATTCTTTTAATGTTTTCATCGATTCCCATCAGTAAGTGCGAGTACCATATCCGCGACTTCCCCATAATCTTTCCAACGATCATGGTTAATCGAAGAGTAAAAACTAATCTGCTTAAGCGCACGAATCAATAATTCATTCCGTTCTTGCAATCTGTCCATGCCGTGTAACGAAAACATCTTCCCGCATTTATAACAAGAAGCCGTGCTTGTCGAATCGCACAGCATCGACTTGCCTGAAACCTTATTGCTCATAGGTCTCCTTCGGCCATGGCGATTGCATCCTTTAACATCAGGTAAGGTCTATTGTTGCTGACGTTCGTTTCATGTCCCATAATCTCAAACGCCACTTTCGCCGCTTCCAGAAGTGCCTCATGAGAATTTACTGCACGGACAATGAAGGCGGCTTCATTCCTATCTCGAACGCGAATGAATGGACCGGCGTCCTGTTCAGTATGATAAATAAGCCACGAGCCTTTTAACGTGTCCCATTTTATATGCCACGGCCTCGGCGTGACCTTTTTGCTGACCTCAGCAATATGGTTTGATTCTGGTTTGGGTTTCATTTTAGTTCTCCTTTAGCGAACGCACTTACGTCTTTAACAACGCGGCATCCCAGGCGTTTTGTTTCAGTGTCGCGCCTGTACCAAACAATAGGCTTTCGGCCTGTTTGCCTTGATCTTTGGTCCGGCCATAATCAACGTACTCCGTGACCGCGTTGAATGCCGCCCAGTAGGTTCCTTTAACTCCATGAAGGTCATTGCCTCGCCCCTTCTCAAATAACAATGACACCTCATCAATGATGTTTTGAGCCCGTGTGGAGTACTTATCATCCTCATCCTTCTTGATGAGTTTGGAATCAACAAAGTATTTCTCCAAATCCAGGATTGTTTTAACCGGAACTTTGGATAACCTTTGAGCGGCTTCTTCAAACAAACTGAACCGTTGATTGACGATGCCGATTTGATCCTGAACTTCTTTGACCCGTAGACCCATGTTGGTTGTGTGGCGAAGCGATACGCGGTTGGTGTCGGCCCCCACAGCAATGTTCAGGGTGTTTTGACAGACGACTCGAATCGGGGTGAACATCATCGTAACGGATCCGGTGCCGTCGTGGCGGTTGGTCAGAAGAAGGAATTTTTCTATGATGTCATCCTTCGTCACTTTGATGATCCCTGGCAACTTGGCTAGGAGCCAAATACGCTCGCCAGCTCCAAGGGCTCCGGCCGTGTGGTACATCGCTTCCTTGACGCCGACAACGGCATCGAAGAACGAGAAGGCGGAGGCGTTTTGAAGGACGGTGTAAACATCGCCCACAACTCCAAGCGGTGTGTGCGTGTCCATCCGGACGGTTGCGAATTTGTCGGCCACCGGAATCATAACGCCGTCCACATCAGCCATGACCGGGAACTTTTCAACCTTCCAATTAAGCCCGGCCGCTTCTATTGCTTCCGCGCTGGTCAAGTTCTTATCAACTTTTTTCCCAAGACCATGCCACGGTTTTTCTCCTGAGTACATCATGCTGTTTATGTTGTGAGCCATTTGATTGTCTCCTTGCCCTCATGGGGCACCAACCAGATTACTTCTGTAAATCTATGAAAGCATGTATGGTCCGCTCGTAGCCGTTCATCGCCAAATAGCTTTTATGGCCGACGTACTTAACCTCACCCGTTAATGGCGTATTGAGTGGAAGGGATGATTTTGATTTTAGGAAAACGGTGAAAAAGATCGTGTTGAGTCCGTCACCGGACACATACATTGGTTGAAGAAGATAACCACCTTTTATTTTTTGAACCACTATCATTCCATCAACTGCGTATCCTTTCCCTTCTTCTGGTTGGTCCGGAGAGTTAACGAATGAGACAACAGACGCATGGCCCCACATTTCTTCTTGAATCCTTTTGTCGGGAATTGATGCAAGGTCGGCCACTTCTTGTTGACGCACTTGAATGGCATTACAATCGGCACCGTCCGGATTGAAGTCGCAAGCATTTGGAGCCTGGCCCCGGACCGGCATTTGAGCAAAGGACCGGAGAGAAAACATCAAGAGCAACACCGCCGCTTTAGCAGTGGCCCTCAATATCTTTTTCCCGCCCTTCACCCATTTATCAAAGGTTGGCGTCTTTGGAATTTCGATACCCGCCGCTAACAACTGATCGGCTCCGACATTTCCATTAACGGGCAACGATGGATGATTTGATTCTGTGATGAAGTAGGATGGCGAGGCGGGGATTTCCTCGTAAGGATCGTTGTAATGGGCGAACACCACGTGAATGGGTTTCATGATCTCCTCCCATTGGCGCTCACCCTGCATTTCAAAGATGGAAACCTGGTGAGGGCTGAGTCCCCGTTCAAAAGCAATATCGCGACCGGTGAGGATAATGTTCCTTTCGACGGCGGTGAGAGATTTACCGCTTCGGCGAGCTCGTTCAATGATGATGCCGTTGCGATTGAGGAAGTCGTGGATCATCGGATTGCGGATCATGACCGAACCCCCTCAAACCAGCTGTCAATAGTTTCTGACAAGTCCAGTAGATCGAGGTCGGGTATTCTGATGAGGGCTTCGCGGATCAATTTTTGAAGGTGCAACGGGTCGGCGTTTGCGGCTTGGTTTAACAGGCGGTCAATTTGCTCTTTTCGTGTCTTCATAAGGTCTCCTCTTTTGAAGTTTGTTTTGTTCCTACCTTATAAGTCTATATGAGAATGGCTCTGTTTAAAAGGCCTGTTACACCTGTGAACGAGTGAATCAACGCGTATTCCATAGGTGATCCAGCTTTAATAATAAATTAATCCAGATCAGCTCGTGGCGCGTAGTTGATCACGTCTGTTTTTGGGGTGGAACCGAACAGGTCTTCTTTATCGGAATCCTTCACCGAATCCTTGGCCGAGCGGTTGGCCTTCTTGAAATTGAAATCCGTCAGGCATCCCCTGATCTTCTGGTCATAGGCGTGGGCTGTTTCGACGTCGATAGTGCTGTAATCATGAAACGGAGCGACTTTCTCTTGGTGTAGATCCGAGGCCAAACGAGCGGCATGTTGTTTGATATCTGTCTCCCTGTCCGGGATTCCGTAGTGGTCTTTGAGGCTTGGCAAACGGTAACGCTGTTGGATGGAAATGGTTTTGATATAGCCGTCTCGGATCTCCAGCTCTTGAAGATCCCGGAGCTGATCATCGGATAACCGATAAACTTCCATCGCGCGGTGGAGGTAGTTTTCCATTTTGTCTCCCTTGTTTTTCAATCTTCCAGGTTGATGCGTGTTTGACAACCGTTTCCAATGAACACGAGAATCCTTTTCCTGTCAGACTCCCGTGGACTTCTTCGATGCAATCCGCCGCGGTCTCCCAATTACCAAGAAATTCAAGTAAAAGTTTGGCTGATTTGGAGCACCTTGAAAAGTTTATTTTATCCCACGGCTTGTCGTCCTTGTCGTACCCTTCGGTGATTTTCCACACGAGGACTATCTTCTGGATGTCGGTTAGTTTCTTTTTGGCTTGGTCTGTGGCGGGGAGGGGGTTGGCTTTGCGTTCGTATCTTTTTTCGAGTTCGTCTGCAACTTGGGTGGGTTCGTCCGGTGTGGGATCGGCTT
>Ga0193751_1002255_pt1 | contig 11768 bp, 9 predicted proteins | sample L1c2metaG_FD_143050 | JGI IMG/M metagenome (GOLD analysis project Ga0193751, IMG submission 143050) | Soil microbial communities from a riparian zone of the East river system, Colorado, United States - L1c2 | ecosystem: Environmental > Terrestrial > Soil > Riparian zone | place: USA: East River... | reverse complement strand
CGTAAGAGGGTCGCGCACCGTTTCGAGCGAATTGGCCGCCCGCCACGCTCTGAGCCCGTCGATCTCGGAAGTCTTGTGGACCGCGTCGCGACCTATTTCCGAGCCCGCGTGCCGACGCTTGCGCAGCGCGTAACCGTCGCTTCATCGCACCAGGGTGAGCTCGTTATCCAGGGCGACCCGGTGCTGCTCGAATGGGCGCTCGAGTCGCTTGCCAAGAACGCGATCGATGCGCTCGCCGGCCGCGACGGGCGGGTGGAGATCTCGGCCGAGCCGCTGCCGGAGGGAAGGGTGCGAGTGCGTGTATCCGACGATGGTCCGGGAGTTCCGCGGGAGATCCGGCACCAGATCTTCGATCCAGGGTTCTCCACGAAGCAAAAAGGGTGGGGCATTGGCCTGTCTCTGGCGCGGCGCATCGTTCGCGACAATCACGGCGGCGACCTTCTGCTCGTGCCTTCCGAGCGGGGTGCAACGTTCGATATGGTTCTCGAGGCGGAGCGCGAATAGCGACGGTTTCTCCGGACGCCAGGACTTGGGATCGCCTTGCAGTTCGGGCTATCTTGAGATGATGCCAGAATCGACAAACGTCGCTACTGCCGAACGCGCTGAGCCGCTCGCGGGGCTCAATCCGGCGCAGCGTGAAGCGGTTCTCCATTTTGAGGGTCCGATGCTGGTGCTCGCGGGAGCCGGCTCGGGTAAGACGCGTGTTCTCACCACGCGCATCGCCAGGCTAATCGAGCACCACGGCGTCGATCCCTCGCGCATTCTCGCTGTGACATTCACCAACAAGGCAGCGGGTGAGATGCGCGAGCGTATCGCCCGCCTTCTCGGCGAAGAGCCCAAGGGGATGTGGAGCGGAACGTTCCACGCGATCGGGGCGCGAATCCTTCGCGCGTCGGCGCGCCTCGTAGGTCGCACGCCGAGCTTCACGATCTACGACGAGGATGATAGTCTCGGCGTCGTCAAGCGAATAATGGAAAGCCAGGGCGTCTCGCCGAAGCAGTGGAGCCCAAAGGTGATTTCTTCGCTCATCTCCGATGCCAAGAACGCGCTGGTTCCTCCGTCCGAATACGAATCGCTCGCTATGGATCCGGTATCACGGGCCGCTGCCAAAGTGTACACGCAGCTTGAGCAAACGCTGCGCGGGGCGAATGCCGTCAGCTTCGACGATCTGCTGGTGCTGCCCGTCGAGATCTTTCGCAAGGATGAACACACACTCGCTCGGTACCGCGATCGATTTCAATTCATCCTCGTCGACGAGTATCAGGACACCAATCGCGCACAGTTCCAGTTCATCAAGCTCCTTGGCAGCGCACACGGAAACGTCGTGGTTGTCGGTGATGACGATCAGTCCATTTACGGGTGGCGCGGAGCGGACATCCGGAACATCCTCGATTTCGAGAAGGAATTCACGTCGGCGAAGCTCGTGCGCCTCGAAGACAACTACCGGTCGACGCCGGACATTCTCCACGTCGCGAACGCCGCGATCACACAGAATGTCGGTCGCAAAGGCAAAACTTTGCGCGCCACGCGTGACGCTGGTGAGGCAGTCACTCTCGTCGCCGCGCTAGACGAGCGTGACGAAGCGGACTTCGTGGTCGAAGAGATCAAGGCTCGGACGAGTCAGGGGAATCGCTCGCTGAGCGATTTCGCTGTGCTCTACCGGACGAACGCACAGAGCCGCGCACTCGAGGATGTGCTGCGGCGCGAGGCAATGTCGTATCGTCTCGTTGGATCGGTCCGCTTCTACGATCGGCGTGAGATTCGCGACCTCATGTCGTATCTCAAGCTGATAGCAAACCCATCCGACGAAGAAGCATTCCGTCGCGCCATCTCGGTTCCCAAGCGCGGTATTGGCGATACGACTGTCGACCAGCTCGCGACCCGCGCCAAAGCGTTGGGCATTCCGCTATTCGAGGCCGCGCTCCGTGAGGATGTTCAGGAGTCGCTAAGGGTAGCCGCACGAAAGGCGCTCGCAGATTTCGTTGAGGTGATCTCGAGCCTGCGCGACCGCGCAACGGATACGAGCGTCGATGTCCTCATTCAGGATCTGATCGCCGAGATCAAGTACGTCGATCACATCCAGGCAGAGGGCCCGGAGTCGGCCCGTGACAGAATCGAGAACATCAGCGCGCTCATCAACGGAGCTGCCGAAACGGTGATCGATGATGGGGGAGAGGTTGGTCTTACACCGCTAGACCACTTTCTGCAGCGGGCGATGCTCGTCGCCGGGGCAGACGCGCTGGACCCAACCGCAGACGCTGTGACGCTGATGACGCTGCACAACGCGAAGGGGCTCGAATACCCGGTGGTGTTTCTCACTGGACTCGAGGACGGACTCTTTCCGCTCTCACAATCGTTCGACGATCCTCCCAAGCTCGAGGAAGAACGGCGTCTCTTCTATGTCGGAATCACGCGCGCCGAAGAAAAACTTTTCCTTTCGTTCACGGAGATGCGGCGCCGGAACGGCGAGCTCCTGCCATCTATCAGATCGCGATTCCTCACAGAGATCGCGGCCGCCAACCTCGAGGAGAAAAAGACTTTGCGCGTTACGGCGATGGGTCGCGGCACCTCATCGAGGGGAGAAGGCTTCCGCACCGGCGAAGGGTTCCGCAGCGGCGCGTACCCCGCGCGTCGCACCCACGATGTTCCTTCGTGGCGGAAGACAGCCATTACCGAAGCGGAAGTTTCTCAGGACGAGCCGCGATACGTCAAAGGCGAGCGTGTGAAGCACAAACTGTTCGGCGACGGATCAATCGCGGAGCTCTCGGGCGTCGGTCGCGAAGTAAAAGCAGTCATAGACTTCGACGACCAGAGCGTCGGAAGAAAGACGATCAAGCTGGCTTACACGACGCTCGAGCGCGGGCAGGAATAATGTCCGTCACCAGGGACGATGTCCTTCACATCGCGGAGCTCGCGCGACTCGGCGTCGATGCACACCGCGCCGACGAACTCGTCAAGGAGCTGAGTGCGATTCTCTCGCACATGGAAGTGTTGTCGCAGGTAGACACCGCGAGCGTTGCGACGACCGCTGGAGTTGGCGCGGGCGGGACTCCTTTGCGCCCAGATGTTGGTGTGGCTCCCCTCATGCGCGAAACGCTCGCCTCGATGGCACCCGCGATGCGCGACGGCTTTTTTCTCGTTCCCAGACTCGCGACGCACGAGGACTCCTCGGAGAGCGGAGCTTGACCATCGAGAACTACACGCAGCTGAGCGCGGCGGCCATCGCGTCGGGCGTCCGCGCCGGTGAGCTCACGCCTCACGATCTAATCAGCTCGTCGTTCAAGCGGGGTGCCGAAATCGGGGCCGGACCAGAGGAGCTCAACATCATCCTTTACTCGGACGAGAAAGCGAGTCGCGCGGAGGCGGAAGAGACCGCGACGCACCTGAAGAGCGCCGAGGATGTCGGGATCCTGGCGGGCGTGCCCATCGCAATCAAAGACAACATCGCGTCGTTCGGCCTACCGACGACGTGCGGCTCGAAAATCCTGCGGGGCTATGTGAGCCCGTTCGAGGCCACGGCCATCACAAGGTTGCGAGCGAATGGAGCTCTCGTCATCGCGAAAACGAACATGGACGAGTTCGCGATGGGATCATCTACCGAAAACAGCGCGTATGGTCCCACCAGAAATCCCGTCGACGTGCGCTGCGTACCCGGAGGTTCGTCCGGCGGATCGGCTGCGGCAGTCGCAGCTGGGATCACGCCGATTGCTCTCGGATCGGAGACGGGTGGCTCGGTTCGCCAACCCGCTGCGTTCTGCGGCGTGGTTGGAGTCAAGCCGACCTATGGTCGGGTCAGTCGATACGGACTCGTCGCCTTCGCGTCGTCACTCGACCAGATCGGAGTCCTCGGCCGCACCGTGGACGACGCCGCGCTCGGGCTCGAATGCATCGCCGGATTCGATCCGCTCGACTCGACAAGCTCAGACGCCGATGTGCCCATTTATCGTCTGGCCGCTCTTGGCAAGCCCGCACCAGAGGCTCGAAACCCCGACACGGAAGCGATCCGCATCGGGCGCAGCCCCGTACCGCTGCCGCCACCGCCGTCGCAAAACACGCTCGAAGGCGTCGTGATCGGCAAACCCAGGGAGTATTTCCCCGATTCGCTCGACGGCAGCGTTAGAGATCTGTGTGAGCGCGCGCTCGATCGAATGCGGTGGATGGGTGCGACTGTGCGCGACATCTCGCTGCCGCGGTCACCGCTGGCGATTCCGGTCTACTACATCCTTGCACCGGCCGAGGCGTCGTCGAATCTCGCGCGCTTCGACGGAGTGCGGTACGGACTGCGCGTCGACCCAGGAAAGGGCCTCAGGCCGATGTACGAAGCGACGCGCTCGGAAGGCTTCGGCCCCGAGGTCACTCGCCGCATCCTGCTCGGCACTTACGTTCTTTCCGCTGGATATTACGACGCGTATTACAAGAAGGCTCAGGCTGTGCGGACGCTGATCGCGGATGATTTCCGCGCGGTGTTCACCGGCGGGGTTGACGCGATCTTTACTCCGACGACGCCGACGACCGCTTTTCCGATTGGCGCGATCAGCGATCCATACGAGATGTACCTGAACGACATCTTCACAGTCACGGCAAATCTTGCCGGGGTGCCCGCGATGTCGGTTCCGATTGGGAGAGTGCGGCGACTGCCGGTCGGTGGACAGATCATCACGGCACACTTCGACGAATACAAGATGTTCCGCGTGGCGTACGCTCTTGAGGCGGCCCTTGGCGCCGAGGCTCACCAGTGAGCGGGAAGTACGAGATGGTGGTGGGCCTCGAGGTGCACGTGCAGCTCAAGACGCGCACAAAGGCGTTTTGCGGATGCTCCGCCGATTTCGGCGCACCTCCGAACATGAATACGTGCCCGGTATGTCTCGCTCTACCCGGCGCTTTGCCAGTTCTGAACGAGCACGCCGTCGAGCTTGCCGTGCGCGCTGCGCTCGGCCTTGGCTGCAAGGTGAATCCGATCTCTGTTTTTGCGCGCAAGAATTACTTCTATCCCGATCTCCCCAAGGGTTATCAGATCTCGCAGTTCGACCAGCCGTTGGCGACAGGCGGCTCAGTTATGATCGGAAAAACCGAGAAGGGCACCGACATCCAGATTGGGATCACGCGTCTCCACATGGAAGAGGACGCCGGGAAATCCATCCACGATCGCTATCCCGGCGAGATCGCGATCGATCTCAATCGATCAGGTGTGCCCCTCATCGAGATCGTCAGCGAGCCCGACATTCGGACGCCGGCGGGGGCTGGTGCCTATCTGCGCACGCTGAAACAGATACTTCAGTATCTCGACGTCAGCGATGTGAGCATGGAGGAGGGAAGCCTTCGCGTCGATGCGAACATCAGCGTGCGTCCCCCCGGACAGGTGAAGCTCGGTACCAAAACCGAAGTCAAGAACATGAACTCCTTCTCCGCAGTCGAGAAGGCGCTCGCGGCGGAGTACACGCGTCAATGCGCCCTGCTCGATTCGGGCGGAAGAGTCGAGCAGCAGACGCTGTTATGGGACGGAGCGCGCGACACGGTCAGACCGAGCCGCACCAAGGAGGGAAGTCACGACTACCGGTATTTCGAGGAGCCCGATCTGCGGCCGCTCATGCTGGACGCGAAGTGGATCGAGCATCTCGGATCGGAGCTACCGGAGCTCCCCGACGAGAGAAAGAAGCGGCTCACTGAAGAGTACGGGCTTTCAACGGTTGAAGTGGAGCAGCTCACTGCCCACTCTGACCTCGCCGAGTATTTCGAGGGCGTGGCGCGTGCGTCTGCCGATGGGAAGGCTTCTTACAACTGGGTGATGGGCGAGGTGCAGGCGGCTCTGCGCGCGTCGGGGGAAGAGATCTCTCGCTTCCGCGTTCGTCCCGCCGATCTGGCGCAAATGCTCAACCTGGTCCGCGACGGGACGGTCAGTCACACCGCGGCCAAGACAGTATTTGCAAAAATGGTTGAGACAGGCAAGCCAGCGGCGCAGGTAGCCGCCGACGAAGGTCTCCTGCAGGTTGGCGACGAAGGTGCGATCGCTACCTGGATCGAGGAAGTCTTGCAGGAACATCCCGAAGAGGCGACGCGCTACCTCGGCGGCGAAAAGAAGCTGCAGGGAGTGCTGGTCGGCTTCGTGATGAAGAAATCAAAAGGCCGCGCCGATCCGAAGCGTGTGAATCAGCTGCTCTCGACTCGCGGCGGATAGAGCGGCTCAGACAGCTTTACCGCGTAGTGGAGCTGACTGGGCGGCATCCCGAAGTGATTCTGTGCCTGCTCGAGAACGTGCTCCTCTCCTCCTCTCCGAAGCGCCGCACGCCGCACCTTCTTCGCTTCACGCAACGGGACGGTGCCGGCCGGATCGAGCTTGTACGGCTCCGCGTGATCGAGACGCGTCATCAGATCGACGATGTAGTCGAAAGCGCGAATCATGTAGCTGCCTACTTCGCGGTCTGTCAGATCCCAGCGACTTTTTTCTTCGACCAGATGAAAGATGCGCTGCCACGACTCGGTATCCGCGACGTACACCATTCCGCGGAAGATCCTGCGATTTGTGGGCGTGCTGAATATCGTCGGGCTCAGGATCCGGTCGAGGTGCTCGTCGGAATGCGTATGGTCCCGAAGAATCAGCTGCTTCGCGGTGCGACTGAATCGCTCGCCGATATGCGTATCGAACCGGCTTTCCCAATAACTGTGACCAAGCGCGGCCGTCGACGAGGTGATGGTGAGCTGATGCGGCACGAAGTAGTTGTGCGCGACTGAATCCGCCGCGAGGTGGGCGAGATAGCCGAGAGCAAAGGCGCGGAGCGGCTCGGAGTCGGCGTTGTCGTGAATCTCGAAGCCGACATTCCACGAATGGCAGTGCCTGCCCGCCGCTGCGTACTTCTTCGCGATGCTCGTGTCCGCCGCTATCGATCCATAGAGGAAATCGTATGGAAACGCGGCGAGCAGCTCGGAGATGCTCGACGGCAGGAGCGGAAGGGAGCGCATAACCGCTTCGCCCAGAAAAATGTGCGTGCCGGGCGTCCACGCATGCGCGACCGCCGGCGTCAGCATCAACGCTAGCAGTACGGCCAGCGCCAGGCCGCTGGCCGAGGCTGCGCGCGATGTGGCGCGCCCCATTGAGTGCGCCTTAGATCCCGATACGCTTGCGCTGCCGACGAACGGCTTTGCGAAGATCGTTCAGCTCTTCCTTGACGACATCGTTGATGGCGTCGCGTGCGGTGTCGACATAATCGCGGACCTGTTCGACGACGTCGTCGACCGGAATGCGATCAATCAGCTCTTCTCCGCGGTCCACCGCTGTGCGAAAGCCGCTCCTTACGCGTGGACCCGCCCAGCGCGCTCCTTCGGCCGCGCGTCCGCCGGCCCACCGAGCACCTTCAAGTCCACGAGCACCTGCCCACTTCGCTCCTTCGGCTCCAGCCAATCCAGCGAGCGCAGCGCCGCGTCCTGCGTACCGTATGAGTGGACCGACTGGACGCCGTCCAGAGGGACCACGTCTAAGTAGCAGTGTTACTCCGGCACCGACTGCCGCGCCAATCAGCGCTGCGGTCAGAAGGTCGTATTGCTGCTCACGTTCCTCGTCCACTTCCTCTGGGGCGGACGCGCGGGCGCGGTTTCTCCCAATCGTCGGCTCTGGTTTCGTCGTAGTCCCCATCGAACAACTCCTCCTGGTCAAATGCTTGATTGATTCCGGTCTGTACTCCGCGAATTGTCGACGCGGTGGTCAGAAACGCCGACTCCGCCTCTTCCTGCACGACATCCAGCAGTGCATTCAGCTCGTTCATCCGGTCTTCCGCGCTTGCGACTGCCTCTTGCAGACGCTGATTAACCGCGGCAACGGTCTGACTCACCTGCTGGACATCCACGCGGATCGACGTCGTGATGTAATCGACGTTGTCGGCGATTGCGCTCGCGTGCCGCATCAGCGGATTTACGTCGCCGTAAATCTTGTCGAGCATATCGCTGATCTTCTTGTAGCTCTTTCGGAAATTCCACGCCGCCGGCACAAGCGCCGCCGTCAGGACGATCACCGTGATGGTCATCACTCCGCTGGCCGTGCTGGTGATCTTCTCCCACAGGCCCGGCTCCGCTACGACCTGTTTGGTGTAGATGGTATCCGGTAAAGCACGAGCGACCTGCTGAAGCAGCTCGGCGCCGCTGATGATCCAACCTGACATGCGCCCTCAGGTGTGCAAGTGAGAGGCCAGCTACAGATGGGTTTTGGGGTACGGTACAAAGAGTGCTCTGTACCATATAAATTCGCAACACGATCTCCGCCCCCAACGCCTGCTTCAGGAGCAAAATGCCCGCTGTACAGTTCGTCGTCGAGGGAGGTAGGACTCTCAGCGGCTCCATTCGCCCGTCTGGAAACAAGAACGCGGCCCTGCCGATTGTCGCTGCCGCGCTGATATCCGAAAAGCCCGTCCATCTCGAGAACGTGCCCCGCATCCGCGACATCGAGACTCTCGTCGAGCTGATTCGCTCGGTCGGAGCCTCGATGGAATGGGTTGGACAGAACTCGCTCGACATCCACGCCAAGGACCTGAGTCCGAAGGATCTGAACCCGACGCTCTGCGCCAAGATTCGCGCGTCGATCCTCCTCGCGGCCCCGCTCCTTGCTCGCTGCGGAGAGGTGACACTGCCGCCGCCCGGCGGCGATGTGATTGGACGCCGCCGTCTCGACACGCACTTTCTCGCCCTCGAGCAGCTCGGCGCCAAGTTCACGCACGGAAAGATGATCGAGATGCGAGTCAACGGATTTCGCGGCGCCGACGTTTTCCTGGACGAGCCAAGCGTAACCGCAACGGAGAACGCGCTCGTCGCGGCATCGGCCGCATCGGGAACGACGGTACTCCGAAATGCGGCCAGCGAGCCCCACGTCCAGGATCTCGCGCACTTTCTCATCGCCTTGGGCGCGAAGATCGAAGGCGTCGGCACGAACACCATGACGATCCATGGTGGCAGCGCACTGGGAAGCAAGTCGGTTACGCACCGCATCGGGCCCGATCACATCGAGGTGGGCTCTTTCATTGGCCTCGCTGCCGTCACCAGGTCGGAGCTGAGGATCGAAAACGCCGGCATCGAGCACCTTCGCTCGACGCGGATGGGATTCTCGCGCCTGGGCATCGAGTGCGTGGTAGATGGCGAAGATCTCATCGTGCCGGCTAAGCAGTCGCGTCAGATCCAGTCCGACATGGGCGGTCACGTTCCGAAGCTGGAAGATCAGCCGTGGCCGGCGTTCCCCGCGGATACGATGTCGATTGCAATCGTGACCGCGACGCAGTGCGAAGGCCTCATCCTCATGCACGAAAAGATGTTCGAGTCGCGCATGTTCTTCGTCGACAAGCTCGCCACGATGGGCGCCCGCATTGTTCTCTGCGATCCGCATCGCGCTCTGGTGAACGGTCCCTCGCGTCTTCGCGGCGCGTTTCTCGAGTCGCCGGACATCCGCGCAGGAATGGCGATGCTGCTCGCCGCACTCTGCGCCGAAGGCACGAGCTTCATCAACAACGTCGGTCAGATCGAGCGCGGTTACGAGCGGATCGACGAGCGCCTGAACGCGCTGGGCGCGTCGATCACGCGCGTCGACGATCGACGCCACTAGCTGTGAATGAGGTACCGAAGGAAGTAATTCCCGACTTCGAGAGCTGGGGCATTCGCGCGTTCACTACAACTCGTGACGCCGGAACCTTCAGCCTCGCGAGCACGGAACCCGTGGGCGAAGTGATGAGCCGCTGGACGGCCCTCCAACGTGAGGTCTGGGACTCGGCGCGAAGGCTCGCGTCGATCAGACAGGTTCACGGAACGCGGGTGCTTGTCCATACGGGTGGCTGGGAAGGCTGGCTTCGCGCGGCGGAAGAGGCCGACGGACACATTGCCGCAGAGCGGGGAATCGCGCTCGCGGTCGGCGTCGCCGATTGTGTCCCGGTATTCATCGCCCACCCGTCCGGTATAGTGGCGCTCCTTCACTCGGGTTGGCGGGGAACCGCGGCACGTATCACGACGGAAGCAATCGCGGCGTTGGCTCGGTACGGCCTCGCGCCGGACGAGCTCGCGATCCATTTGGGACCTGCGATATGCGGCCGCTGCTACGAGGTCAGCGCCGAGGTGCGCGAGCAGCTCACCGGCCAACCAGTAACGCGTGCCGGCAACGTGGACCTCAGGTCGCTCATCGCCGAGCACGCGACTGAGACCGGAGTGCAAAAAATCACCGTCAGCTCGTACTGCACTCGCTGCGACAACGACCGCTTCTTCTCTCACCGGGCTGGCGATGCGGGTCGCCAGATCGGAGTGATCTTCGCTGCGCACCAATCACGGAGCGATCTCGCGTCCTGAACTGCCGCTCGGGCTGGCCACACTGACGGAAGGGGTTGCGCGGAAAACGCGGATGAAGCGGACAAATGCGGATCGTTCCGAAGGGCGTTACGGCTCCTTTTGGGGGGCCGGGATTTTTGGGAACTGCCGCTCGGCTGGCGTCAGCCGCCGCAATGATCTCTCGGTTTAGTTAACAAAAAAACAACACCAAGAGATCTCTACGCCGCACCGCAGTATCCGCAGTTTTCCGCCCCATCCGCGTTTTCCGCGTAACCCTTGGGTCATTGTGGCCTGCAAAAGGAGCCCGGCGAACCGAACTCATACTCCAAAGAGATGGGGCTCAGCTTGACTCGCCTCAGCCACCTTTCTACATTGTATAGGGCGTTCAACTCGGCGGCCAACACTGATGTGGGGATCCCCCCACATTTTTTTGTCCTCAGAATGGACCTCGAAGGTAGATGAAGGGAACGCTGGAAGATGTTGTAGCGTCGGAAATTAAACCGCTTGGGCTAGAGCTTTTTGAGCTGAAGCTTGGCGGCAGCAAAGGAAGGCCGGTTCTGGACGTTCGAATCGAGCGCGAAGACGGCGAGACCGTCACTGTCGAGAATTGCGCGACAGCGTCGCGGGCGATTGAAGCAAAGCTGGACGAAGAGGATTTCGGGGGCAGGCAATACGTGTTGGAGGTGTCGTCTCCGGGCGTCGAGCGGCCGCTGAGAAATGCAAACGACTGGCGTCGGTTTATCGGAAGCAGCGCCGTCGTCACGGCGAACGTGCCGGGCGATCCGGCGGGACGCAGAACGGATGAAGTTGAGATCGTAGGCGTCGAAGGAGATGCCGGCGAAGAGATAGCCATAGTGCATGATGAGCGCGGCATTGAGCGGCGCTTTTCGCTTGCCGCGGTGGAGAAGGCGCGGCTGGCGTTTCACTGGAAAAGGTAGAGGTACTGAGTATGGCGGCTTCAGTAGAAATCCTGACGGCGATCCGCGAGTTGACCAACTCGAAGCAGATCGATCGCGCCGAATTGCACGGGCTCCTCGAGGACGGCATCAACGCCGCCCTTGCAAAGAAGCACGGGCCAACGGTGCAGGCTGAAGTCGACATCGACGAGAACAAGGGCGCGATTCGTATCGTGCTCCTGAAGACGGTCGTCGAAGAGGTCACCGATCCCGCGAGCCAGATCTCGCTGGAAGAGGCGCGGTTCGAGGACCCTGACTTCCAGATCGGCGATCAGATGGAGATCCCGGTCGATTTCGCCGAGTTCGGACGCACCGCTGTGCAGGCCGCGAAGCAGCGGATCATTCAACGCGTCCGCGAAGGCGAGCGCTCCAAGATCCGGGACGAGTTCTCCAGCAGAGTCGGAGATCTTCTCTCCGGAGAAGTTCAGCAGATCGAGCGCGGCAAGCTCGTCATCATGCTCAACAAGTTCCGCGAAGCCGAAGCGATCATTCCGTATCGCGAGCAGAATCACCGCGAGCACTTCC
>Ga0193751_1002253_pt1 | contig 11784 bp, 11 predicted proteins | sample L1c2metaG_FD_143050 | JGI IMG/M metagenome (GOLD analysis project Ga0193751, IMG submission 143050) | Soil microbial communities from a riparian zone of the East river system, Colorado, United States - L1c2 | ecosystem: Environmental > Terrestrial > Soil > Riparian zone | place: USA: East River... | reverse complement strand
ATCCGCTGCTTCATACCAGGATCGATGATGTAAATGGCCCACAACTGGCCGCGCCAATGCGTGATTGGTTCGCCCAGATTCCGTGTCGCCGTTCATGCTGAAATATTCATTTGATGCATTTTAAGTTTGGCCGGAAAAACCGGCAGGGTGGCCCATATGGAAATAGGTGCGGGCGCGAGTGACCTGTCAGTCACAGTTACGGAAATCGGTTAGCCCCGCATGGAAATAGTCGAATGATGCCAAGGGGCCGTATGGGAAGGTTTTTAATTGTTAGCCAGCTCAACGCCCTGTTATCTCTGAAAAAGTGCATTCCTGCTAGGATCGCCAATAAAATCAGGGGTTTTTGCGATTTCAGGCCCTCCGTTCCATGTCGCACCGTGTCGCAACTGTTCCCCTCATGTTTCAATGAGTTACAGATAGCGGCGGTAGGTCCGTGCGACATAGATGCTGGGATCGAAGCGATGGGCCCGCACCGTTAAGGAGCCAACCGTGTCCTTGCGCGTTCCTCTCTGCCATGATCCAAGGAGCGTCTTATGGAACAACCAGGACTAGATCAGCGCCACCGCGACAAGACTAGCGAGATCAGCAAAAAGCACGGCAACACGCTGGTCCGCACGCTGCGCAAGATTTACGGCACGACCTTCGCCGCAGGCCAGCCTGAAACAGCCAAGCTCAGCGATGTGATTCAGCAACTCAACGATACATCGCTGGGGCAGTTGATTCACGATCACAAAAACGGTCATTTGGAAAAGAGGATCAAAGGCGCGGAAAAGTGAGGCGCTCCCACAACCGGACGCCCGCGGCTTTCCTCAATTCTCGAACACGAACCTTTCAGACCGCGCAGCGGCCTCATGGGTGGCCTCCCCACTCGTATGTTAGCAACCCCTACAGATGCTCAGCTTGCGATCGAGTGGTTTATTCGCGCGAATAACGGGGGCAGACGAACGACGAAGTTCGCGGCTGGATAAGGTAGCGGTTCTCCGGTTCCCTCTCCTTACGATCGGCATTGATCGTGGCGACGGTCGGCTGGAGACCATTGGAGTCGTAGAGGGCACCACAGGCACCGCGATGCTTGGCGACGGTGGCGGTTGAATCTTAGCCGCATTGCCAATGCCGCTCGGGTCATTGGCCGAATTATTAACACCGCCGATGCTGCCTGGGCCGTGGGGGATACCGCTAACGCCGGCATCCCCTGCTCGTTGTGCGAGAGATTTGATGGGCGCCATCAAACTGGCGACGAATGCTAGGGCTAAAAACGCCGATTTGCCGAACATTGATCACACTCCCGGGAAGAGTGTCTAACAAACCGACAGGTTTGCCGTTCCTCATCTGGATTTCGGTAGCCAAACAAAAAACCGCCGGGGCCGAGTGGTCCCGCCGGGTGGCGAGACGCTGCCGATTACGCTCTCTGACGCTACCGTCCGGACTCTGCACCTACGATTGCAGCTCCAGATGAGTCTTTTTTGCGGAACGATCCAGGGCACTGAGCCTTACCTATTCAGAAGCTCAAATCACCCCGAGATCAATCTAATGAATATTCTACCTGTTGACCGCGCGTTGAGCATATACGGCGCTCTCGCAGACCGTTCCGAGAGGAAGGGGGTTCGCAAACGGCTCTCCGAGCACCTCATGAAAAAGTACATCGAGGGCGAAAAAGACGAGCACCGCCTGACGGTGGAAGGGCTATCATATCTTCACAACCTGGATCGGGAAATCGATTCCCGAAGTTAGTCGCCCGAAACGGGATTATCCCTTCAGAGCTTCGCGCTGTTTCCGCAACGAACCGCGCCGCGTTATTCTCGCCTTCGCGGCCCGCAATGCTTCGGTTCTTGTTGGCTTTTGTTTTGGTTGTGACGCCTTCTTCACCCTTCCGACCGTTGGCCTTATTGGCAGCCCTTGTGAGGTCATTATCGAGGCGCGCTGGAGGGGTTGCGTTCTCATTGGGCCGATCGTCGGTCTGTCTTGGGGCATGGTGGTTAACGCGTTGCTGCCTCATTCGTTCAAAGGCAGAATCCGCCGACCCGATTAAATCCATCCTTCAACGGCCGAAAGGCGAACAAATGAATACTCGAACCCCTGCACCGAAGGTTAAGGATTATTCTGTTGTTCCGGGCTCGCTGGGACCTCGCCGTGATTTTCGCATTAGCGTCGGCTTAAGGGAGGGTTGGGACGCCGATGGCCGTGTCTTCGACGTTTCGGAGGCCGTCCGTACCGCCCGCGCCTGGATGAAACGCCGCGTGGAAGCGGGGCAGCCGGCCCTGTCCGGCATGTTCACCCGCGCCGAAGTCACCTATGCCTGGCCCCGCCCAGATGGCACGGTCGGTTCGGATCGCGAACCCGTGGCGCTGTTCACTGGCGAAGCCGTCCACGCCTATCTGGGTCAGCTGTCCGACGACATCATCGAGGCGATGTTAAACGAGCTGTCGATTGAGCTTGGCGCAGCCCTTGGACAGGAGCGAATTTATGTAGCGTTCGCTGACCGGACATGGATTTTGGATGCTGGGGAACGTTAGGAAGAGAAGCGAATTTGGTGGCTTCCTGACGCCCGCGGCGGTACACCGCTCTCGATCATGGGGGCGACCCCCGTAAGCGGTCGATACGACCGCAAAGACCCTCCCTGCTCCAACCCGAGCGAAAGCGACAAGGCCGTTTCAATGAGTGGATTCAAGGAACCTAGCCTCGCCGATCGGCAGAAGGCGGCACGCGAAGCCAGGCAAAACCTCCTGAACAAATTTCGCAGCCAGCCGGGCCCCGACGATCCCGCGGTCAAGCAGCGGCAGGCGGAGCGGGAAGCCTCGGTCGCCGGGCGCGCCCAGGCCAAACTGGCCCGCGATGCCGCCAAGGCGGAGCAGAAAAAACGCGAGGCGGAGGCGGCAGTGGCCACCGCGGCAAAGCTCGCCCGCGAAAAGCAAGAGGCTGCGGCACGGGAGGCGGCAGTTGAGGCCGAGCGCAAGGCGGCGCGCGACGCGCGCTATGCCGCCCGAAAAAAACGCAAATAGACGACGGATCGGTCCCCTTAACTCCCCTGATACGACAAGGCCCGCCCCTTGCGGAGCGAGCCTGCAAGAGCATGATCCGGAAAAGCGGAAACCGGTTTTCCCTTAGCTAACAAACGCGGAACGCGTTTGCGCGGAGATCATGCTCAAACTAAGGAGATGAGATCATGATGCGATTTAGCTTAATCGCATCATGATCTAGCGAACACGGTGGGGAGGCTTACTTCTTCATTTCGTCCTTCTTCATCCCGTCATCCTTCTTCATGCCGTCGTCTTTCTTCATGCCGTCCTTGGACATCGCGTCCTTCTTCATGCCGTCATCCTTGGACATGGAGTCCTTCTTCATGCCGTCGTCCTTCTTCATCGAATCCTGAGCGAAGGCAGCGGGAGCGAGCGCTAGGCTGAGCGAAAGCGCGGCGGCCGAAATTCCAAGCGCAATACGGGTGGTGATGGTCATGGATAGGTCTTCCTTTTTGAAACCGGTTTGCAAAGCGACTTATGCCGCTGATGTAGGGACGATCTCCGGATCGCGTTTGTTACGGCAACATTGAAGAAAATTTCCCGCTTCGACCGGCATTTTTCCGTCTGGTTAAAGGCGGGTGACCGTAAAAAAGTGAACTTGGCGCCTCTCGTCCAGCAATTTTGCCACAGTTTGCGTCGCACCAATGTCGGCCCGCCCGAGCCGTCGAACTTTCATCTTTAGAGCGAATTGAGGCAAGGACAGGTTAAGTGCCATCGGCGTCGGCCCACGACCCGATAAAATTCGCCCAGGGAGGGTTTCATGTTAACGCGTCGCCACGTCCTTGCATCCACACTTGCCGCCCCCGCCATCCTGCGTTTCGGGACCGGTACCGCCAAGGCGGCTACCACCTTGAAAATTTCGCATCAATTTCCCGGCGGGACGATCGACAAGGGCGATTTCCGCGACCGGCTCTGCCGGCTCTTTGCCGCCGAAGTCGCAAAGCGCAGCGGCGGCGAGATCGCGGCCGAAGTCTATCCGAACTCTTCGCTGATCAAGACCAACGCGCAATTCTCGGCGATGCGCAAAGGCGCCCTCGATATCAGTCTTTATCCGCTTCCCTATGCCGGCGGCGAATTGCCGGAGACCAATATCGGCCTGATGCCCGGCCTGGTCTCGACCTATGACCAGGGCTTGAGCTGGAAGAAAAATCCGGTCGGCAAGACGCTCACCGACTTTCTCGCCGACAAGGGCATCGTCATCTTGAGCTGGGTCTGGCAGGCCGGCGGCGTTGCCAGCCGTTCGCGGCCCATTGTCGCCCCGGAGGACGCCAAGGGACTCAAGGTTCGCGGCGGCTCGCGGGAAATGGACATGGTGCTGCAAACCGCGGGTGCAGCCGTGCTGTCGGTGCCATCCAACGAACTCTACGCCGCGATGCAGACCGGCGCCTGCGATGCCGGCATCACCTCCTCCACCAGCCTGATCTCATTCCGCCTCGAGGAAGTCGCGAAATCGCTGACCTCAGGTGCGGGCGCCTCTTATTGGTTCATGCTGGAGCCGCTGTTGATGTCGAAGTCGATTTTCGACGCCCTGCCGAAAAAGCATCAGGATATCATTCTCACGCTCGGCGCCGAGCTGGAAGCCTTCGGCCGCAAGGGAGCGCAGGACGACGACAAGGAGGTCGCGAAGGTCTACGAAAAGGCCGGCGCCAAAGTCAGCGCACTCGACGCTGCCACCGTAGGCAAATGGCGTGACATCGCCCGCGCTACCGCATGGAAGGACTATAGCGCGAAAACCGCTGTTGCCGCCAACTTGCTGAAACTCGCATCCGACGTCTCAGCATGATGCACGGTCCAGTTTCGGATCAAAATATTCGGGCGACAGCCACGACGAGCAATAGCCTGGTCGGGGCGTTCGAACGCGCGCTTGCGTGGTGCAACAGCCTTATCGTCGTCATCGCAGCGGTGGCGCTGATCGCGGCCTGCGCGATCCTCAGCTATAGCGTGCTTGGCCGCGCCTTGTTCCACAGTCCGAATTATTGGCAGGATGAGGCGGCGGTATTTCTTCTGGTGGGCGCGACCTTCATGACGTCGGCCTATGTGCAGCAGCAACGCGGCCATATCGGCATCGAAGCCTTTGTCGGGCTATTATCTCCGATCGCCAACCGGATCAGGCTGTGGCTGGTCGATTTAGCAAGCTTCCTGTTCTGCGCGTTTTTCGCCTGGAAATCCTGGACGCTGGCGCATGAGGCCTGGGTTGACGGCCAGGTCTCGAATTCGATGTGGTCGCCGCCGCTCGCCATCCCCTACGGCCTGATGGCGTCAGGCATGACGCTGTTGTGCGTACAAATCCTGCTCCAGATCATTGCGCCGATCGCCGGGGCGGCGCGGCGATGACCGTCTTCGGGATTGGCGTCAGCTACGGGGTTGCGACGCTGTTTGCGATGTTTTCCGGCATGCCGATCGCTTTCGCGCTCGGCGCGGTCGCGGTGGTTTTCATGGGCATCTATATGCCCGCGGCCTCGCTCGATACCGTGACGCAAAATGTCTATGAGGAAATGGCCTCGATCACCCTTCTGTCGATCCCGCTGTTCATCTTGAAGGGCGCGGCGATCGGTAAATCCCGCGCCGGCCAGGACCTGTATTCGGCGCTGCATGCCTGGTTGCATCGGGTACCCGGCGGGCTCGGCGTCGCCAATGTGTTTGCCTGTGCGCTATTTGCGGCGATGGCGGGATCGTCGCCCGCCACCTGCTCGGCGATCGGCTCGGCGGGTATTCCCGAGATGCGCAAACGCGGCTATTCCGGCGGCTTCGCGGCCGGCATTATCGCCGCCGGCGGCACGCTCGGCATTCTGCTGCCGCCCTCCATCACCATGATCCTGTTCGCGGTCGCCGCGGAAAAGTCTCTCGGGCGGCTGTTCCTCGCCGGCATTGGCCCTGGCCTGCTGTTAGTCACGCTGTTCGGAATCTACGCGGTGATCCGCTTTCGCAAGGAATATGCCGCCGCCAGCGCGCTTTACGCGCAGACGGGTACAAATTCGGCCATTCTGACCCGCGACGAATTTACCATGAGCGAGCGCTTCAACGTGCTGCCGCGGGTGCTGCCGTTCGTGCTGTTGCTGACGGGCGTGATGATTGCGCTTTACGGCGGCTATGCGACGCCGTCGGAAACCGCAGGCCTCGGCGGGCTGCTGGCGCTGGTGCTGATCGCCTTGATCTACAGCGTCTGGCGGCCTTCCGATCTCGCGCCGATCCTGAAATCGACGATCCGCGAATCCACCATGCTGATGATGATCATCGGCATGTCTTTGTTATATTCCTACGTCATGAGCTATCTGCACATCTCGCAATCGGCAGCCGAATCGATTGTCGCGATGCACCTGCCGCGCTGGGAATTACTGGTGGCTATCCTCATCATGGTCGTGATCCTCGGCTTCTTTCTGCCGCCGGTATCGATCATCCTGATGACCGCGCCGATCATTCTGCCGCCGCTGCGGGCGGCCAACTTCGACATCATCTGGTTCGGCATCGTCATGACCATCGTGATGGAGATGGGCCTGATTCACCCGCCGGTGGGCCTCAATATCTTTGTCATTCGCAACGTCGCGCCTGACATTCCCTTGCGCGACGTCATCTTCGGCACGCTGCCGTTTGTGCTCCTGATGATGCTGGCGGTAGCGGTGTTGTGCTTCGTGCCGGGGATTGCGACCACCCTACCGGACCTGGTGATGGGACCGGATGGGGGACGGTGAGGGGCGCCCCTTCTTCGTCATTGCGAGGAGCGGAGCGGACGAAGCAATCCAGCTTTCTTTGCGGCTCCATGGATTGCTTCGCTGAGCCTGTCATCGGGCGCGCATTCGCGCGACCCGTTGGCTCGCAATGACGGCAGGAGCGCTTATTTCAGCCTCTTGGCATTCAACGCCACGGCTACCCGGCTCACCGGCGCTCGCCCGATCAGCCGGCTGATCTCGTTGGTGGCCGCCACCAGCTTCGGCATGTCGACGCCGGTCGCAATGCCCATGCCCTCCAGCATGTAGACCACGTCCTCGGTGGCGACGTTGCCGGTCGCACCCGGCGCATAGGGACAACCGCCAAGACCGCCGGCGGCCGAATCGATCACGCGCGCGCCCTCCTCCATCCCGGCATAGAGATTGGCAAGCGCCTGGCCGTAGGTATCGTGGAAGTGCATCGCGAGGTGGGCCATCGGCACGCTGCCGGCCACGGCGCGCAGCAGTTCGCGCGCCTTCCGCGGCGTGCCGACGCCGATGGTGTCGCCGAGCGAGACTTCATAGCAGCCGAAGTCCCATAATACCCGCGCGACATCCACCACCGCCTGTGGCTTGACCTCGCCATCATAGGGACAGCCGAGCACGCAGGAGATGTAGCCGCGCACTTTGATGCCGTCGGCCTTGGCACGCGCGATGACCGGCTTGAAGCGTTCGATCGATTCGGCGACCGAGCAATTGATGTTGGCGCGCGAAAAACCTTCGGAGGCCGAGCCAAATACCGCGATCACCTTGGCGCCGGCCGCGCGCGCGGCGTCATAGCCCTTTTCGTTTGGCACCAGCACGTGGAATTCGCTGTCGGGGTGATGATTGACGCCCCGCAGCACAGAAGCCGAATCCACCATTTGCGGGATAGCCTTCGGCGACACAAACGCCCCGACCTCCACCGTGTGCAACCCGGCGCCGACCAGTGCCTCGATGAAAGCAATGCGTGCGGCGACGCTGACCGGTGTCTTCTCGTTCTGAAGGCCGTCCCGCGGGCCGACTTCAACGATGCGTACCCTGTCGCTCATGTCGATCTTATCCGCTGGCCGGTTCGATCTCGGCGAGTTCCACGCCTTCGTCGACGATATCACCGACCTTGCATTTGATCACCTTCAGCACACCCGCAAACGGCGCGCGCAAGGTCTGCTCCATTTTCATCACTTCAAGGGTCAGGATGGGCGCGCCCTTTTCCAGATGGGCGCCCTCCTCCGCCAGCAACGCCACGACCGTACCCGGTAGCGGGGCAATGATCTTGTCCTCGCCAACCTGCTCCTCGTCATCGCCGCCGAAAGGATCGACCCAGTGCAGGTCGAAGCGGCCGTTGCGGGTTCGAAGGTATAGTTCATGGCCTTCGATGATCGCCACGACATGGGATTTTATGCCATGGAGCGTAAGGTCGATGCCGCCGGCCGCATTGGGCACGGCGATGAAGCCGATTTCGCGCTCGCCGATCAAAAGCGTCTCGGGGGCCCTGCCGTAGCGAAGGGTCACCTGCTGTTCGGCCCCCTGCCCGTGGCGGAATGTAAATACCCGCTGCCGCCGGCCGACCGGCATCCAGCCGGCGGTTCGCCACGGTGAATGCGCTTCTGCGCGCGAAGCCTTCGTTTCTTCGCTTAGGATGGCGGCAACCGCCGCGCCGAGTTCAAGATCGTGAGGGACCGGCGGGGCCGGCGTCAGATTCTTCAGTTCGCGTTCGATGAAGCCGGTATCGATGGCGTTGGCGCGCACGTCCGGATGGGTCACCAGTGCCGACAGGAACGGAATGTTGGTGACGACGCCGCGAACATCCGATTCGGCCAATCCCCGATTGAGCCGATCGAGCGCCGCATCCCGGGTCGGCGCCCAGGCAATCACCTTCGCGAGCATGGCGTCATAGTGCGGCGAGACCGCATCACCCTGACGATAGCCGGCATCGACCCGCAAGCCGTTCGACGGGTCGGGGGTATGCCAGGTGCGTATCTTGCCGACCGAAGGCATGAAATTCTTGTGCGGATTTTCCGCATAGACCCGCGCCTCGACGGCATGACCGTTGAGCGCGATCTGGTCCTGCGTCAGCGGCAGCTTTTCGCCAAAGGCCACCCGCAACTGCCATTCCACGAGATCGATGCCCGTAATCAATTCGGTCACGGGATGCTCGACCTGCAGCCTCGTGTTCATTTCGATGAAGAACACGTCCTTGCCGTTGGAGACGAATTCGATGGTGCCGGCGCCGACATAGTCTACCGCCGCGGCCGCCTTGCGCGCGGCGGCGCATACCGCCTGGCGCTGGACAGTGTCGAGCGTCGGCGACGGCGCTTCCTCGACCACCTTCTGATGCCGCCGCTGCAATGTGCATTCGCGCTCGAACAGCGACAGCAGATTGCCGTGGCTGTCGCCGATGATCTGCACCTCGATATGCCGCGGGTTTTCGACGAATTTTTCGATCAGCACGCGGTCATCGCCGAAGGCGGCCTTGGCCTCGCGCTTGGCGCTGACGATCGCCGCCGCAAGTTCGCCCGCCGAATGGACAATTCGCATGCCGCGCCCGCCGCCGCCGGCTGACGCCTTCACCAGAATCGGAAAGCCGATTCTACTGGCGGCCGCGGCCAAGGTCGCTTCGTCCTGGGCTTCGCCGTGATAGCCCGGCACCAGCGGAACGCCGGCCTGTTCCATCAGCAATTTCGAGCCCGATTTCGAGCCCATCAACCTGATCATGGCCGCGGTCGGGCCGACGAATACCAAGCCCGCGTCGAGGCAGGCAGCTGCGAATTCGGCGCTCTCGGAAAGGAATCCATAACCGGGATGCACCGCTTCGGCGCCGCTCCTGTGCGCCGCCTCGATCACGCGCTCGATGTTGAGATAACTGTCACGCGCCCGCGCCGGGCCGAGCGGGACCGCCTCGTCGGCCATCGCCACGTGCATCGCGTCACGGTCGGCCTCGGAATAAACCGCAACGGTGCGCAAGCCCATCGCCTTGGCGGTGCGGGCCACGCGGACCGCGATCTCGCCGCGATTGGCGATCAGGAGGGTACGAAATCGCCGATACGGCCTAGTGCCCGCCTTCCGAAGTTCGTCAGTCATCGCGGCAACCTCTTACACGAACTTCGGAAAGCAAAGGGCACTAGCAAAACTATTATTCTAGTGCCGCTTTTCGATCTGACGTTCCCAAGACGAAGTTGCAGCATTCGCTGCAGGAACTTCAGATCGGCGGCACTAGCACGATCCATCATCACATCCTGAACAGGCCGAAACGCGTGGGCTCGATTGGCGCATTGGACGCGGCCGACAGACCCAAGCCCAGCACCAGCCTTGTGTCGGCGGGATCGATGACGCCGTCGTCCCACAGCCGGGCGGTGGCGTAATACGGACTGCCTTGGCTTTCATATTGGGCGCGGATCGGAGCTCTGAATTTGTCCTCCTCTTCGGCCGACCAGGTCCCGCCTTTGGCTTCGATGTTGTCACGGCGGACCTGGCTTAGAACCATGGCCGCCTGTTCGCCGCCCATGACCGATATCCGCGCATTCGGCCACATCCACAGGAAGCGCGGGCTGTAGGCGCGGCCGCACATGCCGTAGTTGCCGGCGCCGTAGGAGCCGCCGATCACGACGGTGAATTTCGGCACGCCTGCAGTCGCCACCGCCGTCACCAGCTTGGCGCCATCGCGGGCGATTCCGCCGGCCTCGTATTTCCTGCCGACCATGAATCCCGTGATGTTCTGCAGGAACACCAGCGGAATATTGCGTTGACAGCACAGCTCGATGAAATGCGCGCCCTTCAGCGAACTCTCGCTGAACAGGATTCCATTGTTGGCAACGATGCCGACCGGATATCCCCAGATGTGAGCGAAGCCGCAAACCAGGGTTTGGCCGTATAGTTTCTTGAATTCGTCGAACTCCGAACCGTCGACCAGCCGCGCGATGATATCGCGGACGTCGAATGGTTTGCGCCCGTCGGCGGAGACCACGCCATAGATCTCCTCAGGCGCAAACAGCGGTTCGCGCGGTTCGCGCATGTTCAGTTGGGCGCGCTCGGGCCGATTCAGCGTGGCGACGATACGCCGCGCAATTCCGATCGCATGGCTATCGTTCTGCGCGTAATGATCGGTGACACCCGACTGCCTCGAATGCACGTCGGCGCCACCTAATTCTTCCGCGGTGACGACCTCGCCGGTGGCGGCCTTGACGAGCGGCGGGCCGCCGAGAAAAATCGTCCCCTGATTGCGCACGATGATGCTTTCATCCGACATCGCCGGAACATAGGCGCCGCCTGCCGTGCAGGAGCCCATCACGATCGCGATCTGGGGAATGCCCAGTGCCGACATCTGCGCCTGGTTATAGAAGATGCGGCCAAAATGCCGCTCGTCCGGAAAGATCTCGTCCTGTTGGGGTAGAAACGCGCCACCGGAATCGACCATGTAAACGCAGGGCAGATTGTTCTGCCGCGCTATATCCTGCGCGCGAAGATGTTTCTTCACCGTCATCGGATAATAGGTGCCGCCCTTGATGGTGGCATCATTGGCGACAATCACGCATTCGCGTCCCGATATCCGTCCCACCCCAGTGACAATGCTCGCCGAATGCACGTCGCCACCATAAAGACGGAAGGCCGCCAATGGCGACAGTTCGAGAAACGCGGTGCCGGGATCGATCAGGAGGTCGACGCGCTGGCGCGCCAGCATCTTGCCGCGCGAGGTATGCCTGATACGCGATGCCTCGCCGCCGCCGCCTGCCACGGAATCGAGTTTCTCGCGCAACTCGGCGACCAGCGCGCGCATCGCCTCGGCATTTCGGGCGAAGTCAGGCGAAGCGGGGTCGGTACTGGATTGGAGCGGCATGGCTTTCTGCAGTTCTTATGGTGCGCCGCAATCTGCGCAACGCAGTTGCGCCATGGTGTCATTGCGCCACAGCCTTACGCAACCCAGAACTTTCGGCCCAAGCGGGAGGCCGGGATAGCCCTTGGGATGGCACCCCTATTGTCTTATTTTGTCGAACGACCGTCCACGAAGTCCGCCGATTCCCAGGATCAAGTCCAAAGCCAGGTTGGCTCGAAAACGCTCTAACAGTTCGCTGAAAAACTGGAAA
>Ga0193751_1002252_pt1 | contig 11788 bp, 13 predicted proteins | sample L1c2metaG_FD_143050 | JGI IMG/M metagenome (GOLD analysis project Ga0193751, IMG submission 143050) | Soil microbial communities from a riparian zone of the East river system, Colorado, United States - L1c2 | ecosystem: Environmental > Terrestrial > Soil > Riparian zone | place: USA: East River... | reverse complement strand
GCCAGGATGCCGCGACGCGTCAAACCATCATCGACCAATTGACCGGCGGCATCATGGAATACGACGCCGAATACCGCCAGCAGGATCAATTGGGCCAAGCCGGCTCGCACGCCCGGCATTAGAGCATGATCCCGAAAAGTGGATACCGGTTTTCGGATAAGATCATGCGCAAACAAAAATTCTAGACCACCGCCGATCAAGAGCGACCTGAATGGGCAAAGATCGACTTGCTGCGTTCAGCGACGGCGTCATTGCCATCATCATCACCATCATGGTGTTGGAACTCAAAGTGCCGCACGGCGCCGATTGGGCGGCGCTGCGCAGCGTAGCGCCCAACTTCGTCGCCTATGTGTTGAGCTTCGTCTATCTCGCCATCTATTGGAACAACCATCACCATCTGCTGCACACCGTGACGCGGGTCGACGGATTGATTCTCTGGGCCAACTCGCACCTGTTGTTCTGGCTGTCGCTGGTCCCGGCGGCGACCGGCTGGATGGGCGAGAATTTTCTGGAGCCGCTGCCGACCGCGATCTATGGCGCGATCCTCTTGATGCCCGCCATCGCCTATTATCTGTTGCAGAAGGCGATCGTGCATCAGCAGGGCAAGCATTCCGTGCTGGCGAGCGCGCTCGGCCGCGATTTCAAGGGCAAGATTTCGGTGCTGCTCTATGCCGCGGCCGTCGTGCTTGCCTTCGTCGATGCTTGGCTGTCGATTGCGATCTATGCGCTGGTCGCGGTGATGTGGCTCATTCCCGACCGCCGGATCGAAAAGGTGCTGCACGAGGGCTGAGGAGAATTTCGAAAATGCCAACTCGAATTAGCGTGCGCCGCGCGCTTGCAGCAACCGCCGTGATGCTGGTCTGCGCAGGGAGCCACGCCGGCGCGCAGACTTATCCGGCCAACAAGATCACCATTATCGTCGCCTTTGCGCCTGGCGGCATTGCCGACACGCTGGCGCGGCTGATCGGCCAAGGCTTGAGCGATCGTTTGCATCAGGCCGTGGTGGTCGAGAACCGCGGCGGCGCCGGCGGCAATATCGCCGCCGCCAACGTGGCGCGCGCCGAGCCGGACGGCTACACGCTCCTTGCCACCACCACGGCGCTCGCCATCAACGAGACACTGTTCACCAACAAGGAATTTTCGGCGAACGATTTCAAGACCGTCGCCATCGCGGCCAGCAGCCCGGAAGCGCTGGTGACCGGCGCGAGCAATCCGGCCAACAATCTCACCGAGTTTCTTAAAAACATGGGCGGCAAGACCATCAATTTCGCCGTGCCCGGCGTCGGCACCGGCTCGCATATCGAGGCGGAATATTTCTTCAAATTTTTGGCCAAAGCACCGGCGCAGATGATTCCGTTTCAGGGCGGGGCGCCGGCGATCAACGCGGCAATCGGCAACCAGGTCGATCTGATGGCGACCACGCTCGGCGGCGGCGCCGCGGCGCAGATCGAAGGCGGCAAGCTCAAAGGTCTCGGCATCGCCGCCGACAAGCGCGCTGCCGTCACGCCGAACGTGCCGACTTATGCCGAGCAGGGTTTTCCAGGTTTTACCGCCGCGTCCTGGGTCGGCTTCTTCGCGCCGGCCAAGACCGATCCGCAAATCCTTGCCACCCTCAACGGCGCCATCAACGCCATCGTGCAAACGCCCGAGGTGCAGAAAAAACTGACCGACATGGGGTTTGATCCGATCACAGGACCGCCGGCGCAAGCCGACGCCATGTTCAAGGCCGAAGTGGACAAATGGGGCAAGATGGTCAAGGCGCTGAACCTCTCGATCAAATAACCGCGCGTCGTCACCTTGTCGGCATTTGGAACTTTTCCCCTGCGGCTGCGTTGAATCCGCCTAACGTCGCATCTTTAGGACGGAGGAACAGCCATGCCGGCACTCTTCGGCTTCATTCTTGGAGTGGTGGTGACGATTACGGGCGCGTACCTTTACGATGCTTCGACCGGCCGCGCCGCCAATGGCATGTCGTCGACCGCCACGGCACCGATGGTCAATTGGAACGTGGTGTCCGACGACTGGCATGCGTTCGCGACCGGCGTGCAAAACACCACGACCGATCTGAAAAACAGGTTGGAACGGCACACCGGCTAATACCTTCAGGCCGCCGGCGTCTCGCCGCGCAGGATCTGCGCCAATAGTGGCATGTCGATATTCCCGCCCGTTAGTATGAGGCCCGCGCGCTTGCCGGCGTAGCGGGCTTTTTCCTTGAGCAATGCCGCGAGCGGCGCAGCGCCGGCGCCCTCTGCCAGATTATGCGTCGTGGTGTAATAGATGCGGATCGCTTCGGCGATCTCATCCTCGCTCACCGTAACGACGCGCGCCGCGCCAGTCTTGATGATCGCAAACGCTTCGGCCTGCGGGTCGCGGCACGCTACGCCGTCGGCGAACGTTTGCGCCGAGTTCGTCGGCATCGGCCGCCCGGCAGCGAACGACAGAGCAAAGGCCGGCGCGTTTTCCGCAACGACGCCGACGATTTCGGTCTTCAGTCCGAGCAGGTCGCGCACGGTGATCAGGCCGCAAATGCCCGAGCCCATGCCGATCGGCACATAGACCACGTCGAGATCGTCGAAGCTTTTAAACAACTCGAGCGCATAGGTAGCGACGCCCTTGACCAGGTCGCGATGGAACGACGGCACGAAGTGATAGCCGCGCTCATTCTGGATCTGCGCCGCGACGGTGCGGCTTTCATCAAAATCCTTGCCGCCGGTCACCAGCTCGCCGCCGAAGGCCTGCATCGCCGCGTTCTTCTCGCGCGAATTGCCCTCGGGGACGACGATCACCACAGGCACGCCGTTGCGCGCGGCGGCGAGCGCGATCGACTGGCCGTGATTGCCGCGCGTCGCCGTGACCAGTCCCTTGAGGTTGCGATCGCCGCGGCACAACGTGTCCACATAGACCAGGCCGCCGCGGGCTTTGAACGATCCGGTCGGCGTGTGGTTCTCATGCTTGACGACGACGGTGGCGCCGACCCGCTCGGCGAGCAGCGGCCAAGCATAAGCCGGCGTCGGCGGCACATAGCTGCGAACGGTCGCGGTGGCGGCGGCAAGTTCGTCGAGCGTGAACAGCGGCATCGTTCTCAATTCCGCGGCCGGAAGACGACAAAGTGCGACATCGAGAAGTTGACCAGAAAACTCGCCAGAATTGCGACCGCTTTCGCCAGCCAAACCGGCAGCAGCAGAATTTCCGCGGCGAACAGAAGCGTTGCCGTGTTGACGAGCAATCCGACGACGCCGGAAGCCACGAACGTCAGATAAGCGCCCAAGCGCAATTGCCGTCCCGACTCGGCCGCAAAGGTGATCGACGAGTTCATGACATAGGAGCCGGTGACGGCAATGCTCCAGGAGATCAGGTTGGCGATCACCAGGGTCGTTGTCGTGGCATCGCTGCATTGGCAGAAGTCGTTGAGCGAACCGATGGCGAAGAGCCCCGCCGACGATCCGCTCAACACCGCGCGCGCCAACAGGAACACGCCATAATCGACCAGCGTATTGACGACGCCGATCATGGCAAAGCTCAACGCCTTGACGCTGACGCCGCGGTTGCGCCAGGCGTCCAACAGCATGGCGCGAGCCGAATCGAAGCGGGAAGCGCGGGTCATTGCCGTCACCGCATATCACGTTCAAAGCGTTCCGGCAGCCCGAACCGCGACCTTGTAGCCACGACAACGTGAGACGATTAAGCTATAGATAGGTCTTTGAAGAATCGAAGAGATGAGCCTCGACCAAAGAAACGCCCTGCGCGACCGTGGCGCCGCCCCGTCCGGCGCCGCCGCGGGCCTGTCGATCGTGGTTCCGGCTTACAACGAATCGGCCTCGCTTGATCGCGTGCATACGCGCCTGACCGAAGTGGCGCAAAAGCTTACCTCGACCCGCGCGCTCGCCTGCGAAGTCATCTATGTCGATGACGGCAGCGCCGACGACACGCTTGCCATCGCGCGCGCGCTGCCGGCCAGCGCGCTCGACGTCCAGGTGGTGTCGCTGTCGCGCAATTTCGGCAAGGAGGCGGCGCTGCTCGCCGGCCTCGATCACGCCCGCCTCGGCGCCGTTTTGTTCATCGACGGCGACGGCCAGCATCCGCCGGAGCTGATCGAGACGCTGGTCGGCCATTGGCTCGATGACGATTACGACGTGGTCTATACCGCCAAAGCGCATCGCGACAAGGAGTCGTTTCTGCGGCGCGTCGCGGTGAAGGCGTTCTACGCGCTGCTCAATTCCGACAGCCACGTGCAAATTCCGGAGAACGCCGGCGACTTTCGCTTGTTGTCGCCACGCGCCGCCAAGGCGCTGCGCCAGATGCCGGAGCGCAACCGCTTCTTCAAAGGACTGGCGAGCTGGATCGGATTTCGCCAAAAACGCATCGACTATGAGCCGGCGCAGCGCGCGCAAGGCCGCAGCAGCTGGGGGCTGCGCTCGCTGATCGGGCTATCGCTCAACGGACTGACCGCGTTTTCGGTGGCGCCGCTGCGCATGGCGACTGTGTTGGGCCTCTTGCTCGCGCTCATCGCTCTGATCTACGGCGGCAAGATCATCTACGAGACGGTGGTCTATGGCGCCAGCGTCCCCGGTTATCCGTCGTTGTTCGTCGGCGTCATGGTGCTCGGCGCCGTGCAGCTCGTCATGCTCGGCGTCGTCGGCGAATATATCGGCAAGATCCTCTACGAGATCAAAGCCCGCCCGGTCTATTTCGTCGCCGAGCACGACGTGAAGCTGCGCGCGGAAGCGGCGCAGTCTCCCCCTCCCTTCCCTCCCCCGCTTGCGGGGGAGGATAAGGTGGGGGCTGCCGCCGAATGAACACGCGGCATATTATCATCTGCGCCGACGATTACGGCATCTCGCCCGCGGTCAGCGCCGCGATCCGCGATCTGATCGCGCGACGGCGCATCAATGCGACATCGGTGATGGTCGCGGCGCCGAAATTCGCTCCTGACGAGGCGGCAAAACTTCGCGACGTTGCCGCAAAGCACGCTTCGGTCGGCTTGCATGTGACCTTGACGGGGCCGTTCGCACCACTCTCGCCGGACTTTGAGCCGCTCCACGATGGCGCGTTCTTGTCGCTTCCGACGACGTTGCGCCGCGCGCATTTGCGTTCGCTGTGGCCGAGGCTTCTGACCGCCGAGATTTCGCGCCAGTTCGCGGCGTTCGTCGCGGCATTCGGCCGGCCGCCGGATTTTGTCGACGGCCACCACCACGTGCATCTCTTGCCGCAAATTCGCGATGCCGTGCTGCGCGTCACCAAAGACCTGGCGCCGGGCGCCTGGGTGCGGCAATGCGGCCAGCTATCGGCGCGCCGGCGTCTCACCGATCACAAGGCGCTATTGCTGGACGCCTTGAGCCGCCGCTTCCGCAGGCTCGCGGCTGATCACGGGCTGCGCACCAATCCGGCCTTTGCCGGGACTTATTCGTTCCGTTCCGACGCCGCCTATGCGCGGCACTTCGCCATGTTCCTCGATCGCCTGCCCGACGGCGGCGTCATCATGTGCCATCCGGGAAAAGTCGATGCCGAGCTGAAACGGCTCGACCATGTGACCGATGCGCGAGAGCACGAATATGCGTTCTTCAGCAGCGCGGCGTTTGCGGACCTGCTCGCCGCCCACGGCGTCACGCTCTGACGCCGCCGGCGAAATTCCTCGCGCTGTCAGGCGACTCGCCCGACGTGATCGCGAGCAGCTAATTCACATCACCACGACTTTGGTGCCGACCTGGACCCGGCCATAAAGGTCGATGACGTCGGCGTTGCGCAGCCGGATGCAGCCCGACGACACGTTGGAGCCGATGGTCCAGGGCTCGTTGGAGCCGTGGATGCGATAGACCGTCGAGCCGAGATACATGGCGCGCGCGCCAAGCGGATTTTCCGGACCGCCCGCCATGTAGCGCGGCAGATCGGGCCGGCGCTGAATCATCTCGGGCGGCGGCCGCCAATCCGGCCATTCCTTCTTGGCCGAAATCGTCTTGACGCCTTCCCAGGTGAAGCCGGGACGGCCGACGCCAATGCCGTAGCGCATCGCCTTGCCGCTGTCCTGCACCAGGAACAGGAAATGGTGCGGGGTGTCGATGACGATGGTGCCGGGTTTTTCCTCGCTTCTGTAGTCGACGAGCTGGCGGTCGTATTTCGGGTCGACCGGCGGATGCGCCATGTCGCCTCGGCTCGACGGCACGAAAGTCGCCGGGTCGTTGCTCGACAGCTGCGTCAAAGCCGCCTGCTGCGCCTCGTCGTCGGGCTGCCCAGGCTGATAACCGCGCGGATTGGGTTCGGGCAGCGGCTGGAACGGGCGCTGGATCAGCGGCTCGCGCGCGGCGCCGCCGAACAGGAATTGGATGAAGCCACCGCCGAGATTGGATTGCGGCTGGGCAACACGCTGCTGTGGTTGCGGCTCCGCGACGCCGCTCTGATCCAGCGGCGGTGCATGATCGAGAGTGAGTTGCAGGGGGCCAGCCCAAGCCGTGCCGTAAGAGGCCGGGACCGAAAGCGCGCTCAGAACGAGCGCGGACACGAAAGCACGCCGCATTGCTGTACTCTGTACTGTTACGCCGTTGCACACCGGGCGCAGCGCATGGCCACATCGCCACGCCACGCCCGTGCGACGAGTTGAGACCCAAACCTCGACTGTTTGGTAAATTTCGCAGACACCATGACCGGCGGCGGCAGTCTTCGTACATTGTTCATCAAGTTACAGTTTATTTTGCATGAATAGCGCCCCCGCATGGTTAACAAAGTGTGCGCGGCGGAGCGACAGGCCGTGAACGCGGCATTAAGCCGACAACACGTAATCTGTCAGTGGAATTTGGTCAGTGACGTAATGCCCGAGCCGCGCAAGATCTTCCGCATCGAAGAGAGAGCTGCATCGCGCTTCGGCGAACCGTCGACCGACGCACAAGCGCCGCTGCGCCATGCCGAGCTGATGCAGGAGATCGCCGCGCTGCGCGCCGTGCTGGCGGCGATGGCGCAGCCGCCATCGGACGGTACCGGCGCGCCGCGCAACGGCGCCAACGCACGCCTCACCTGCGAGCTCAATCTGATTGCCGGCGCGATCGGCGGCGAGACCGCGCACAGCGTTGCCGCCGGGCCGGCCCCGGCGATGCCGCCGATGACGCGCATCGCCCATGAGCTCGAAGAAGTGGTCGACAGCACCGAGCGCGCGACGCAACAAGTGCTGGCGGCGGCCGAAGAGATCGATCAGGTGGCGAACAGCCTCGCCGCCGCGCTTAGCGGCAAGTTCGAGCAAGGCCTCGCGAGAGACATCCAGGAACTTGTGATCAAAATATTCGAGGCCTGCAATTTCCAGGATCTGACCGGCCAGCGCATCGCCAAGGTTCTGGCGACGCTCAATTTCGTCGAGGACCACGTCACCCGCGTGCTCGAGGAGATCAAGAACCCGACAGCGGCGCGGCGCGACGGCGCGCAATATTTGCACGGCCCGCGGCTCGAGATCGACAGCGGCCATGTCTCGCAGGCCGACATCGACGAAATGTTCAGCGGCAATAACTAGATTTCCCGCGCCGGCCTGATCGCGGCAAAGCACACAAGCGCGACCACGGCGAAAGCCGCAACCACCATCAGGCCTGCCTCGTCCGACGCCCGCTCGACGACATAAGCGAGCGCCACCGGCGCCACCGCTTGCACCACCAGGAACGGCCCGCCGATCCGCCCGACCAGAAGCCCGTAGCCGCCGGCGCCGAACAGCGACAGCGGCACGGTGCCGCGCGCAATGGTCATGAGGCCGTTGGCCATGCCGTACATCACCGCAAAGGCGGCAGCGACCAGGGCGGAAAACGGCGTCGGCGCGATCAGCGCGAAGGCGGCGACCAGGAGGCCGAGCGAGAACCGCGCGGTCCACAACGGATTGAGATTGCGCGCGAAAGTCAGCTCACCGATGCGCGCCAAGACCTGCGCCGGCCCGAACAGCATGCCGATCGCGACCACGGTGTCCGGCGCAAGCCCAAATCGGTTGAAGATCGCCAGCAGATGCGCGGACAGCGCCGAGGGCACGAAGGCGTAAGCCGCAAACGCCGTGGCGACCAGCGCGAACGCCAGCCCGTACGGCGAATGCACGGCGGCCGGCGCTTTTTGCTCCGGCCTGGCGGCAGCAGGCGCCAGGATTTGCGCGCGCTGGCGCGGCAGCGCAAAGGCGTGCAACGGCGCGGCGACGACTGCAAGCAGCGCGGCATAGACCAGATAGGTGCCGCGCCAGCCGACACGATCGATGAGGAATTGGGTTGCCGGCCAGCCCACGGTCGAGGCAAAGCCGCCGGCCAGCGTCAGCGTCGTGATCGGTGCGCGGGCGCCGGCGCCAAAGATCCGGCCCAGCGTGGCGAAGGCGGGATCGTAGAGCGACGCCGCCATGGCGACGCCCAGCACCATCCACACCGCGAAATAGGCAACCGCGCTTTGCGCGACGACGAGGCCGGCAAGCCCGAGCGCGCCAATCAGCGAGCCGCATGGCATGACGACGTGGCCGCCATAGCGGTCGATCGCCCCGCCCACATAGCGCGACACCAGACCGCCGACCAACAGGCCGACGGAGAAGCCGCCCATGGTGAAAGCCTTCGACCAGCCATGATCGGCAGCGATCAGCGGCATGGTCAGCACCGGCGGATAGAAGATCGCGCCCCACGACAGGATTTCCGTCACGCCGAGTACGGAGACGGCGCGCCACGGGCCGACGACGAAGTCGCGGGGGCTGGGCATCACTATTCCCCTCCCCACAAGGGGAAGGGAGAAGATTTAGCGCTGCGGCGCCGGCTGCATCGGCGGCCGGCCGGCGGAGCGGGGCGCGGCGCCTTCGGCCGCGCAGCGCACATAGACGCCGGTGCCGTAGCGGCCGGCGACTTCCGGATCGATCCAGCGCAGCACCATGGTGCGGCCGTCGAATTGGACGATTTCGCGATCCTGCGGGCCGCCGGCATCGCCGGGCGGGCCGATATAGTTCTTGCCGTTCTGGCTGCCCTTGAGCTGCAGTTCCTGCAATTCGGCGCTGTCGGCGAGATACATCATGACGCCGCCGCCCGGCCCGCGCGTGATCACCACCGGCTGGCCGCATTGGGATCGCGCCGCGGCCGTGGTGCGGGCGAGGTCGGCATCGTTGTGGTAGGCGCCGTAGCCCCAGCGGCCCACGACCTCCTCTGGGTGGTACTTTGACGGAATGGCAGGCTGCGCCACCGGCGCGGGTGCCGCTTGCTCGACCGGAGGCGAGCTGGTGGTGCAGGCCGAGAGTGCCAGCACGGACAATGCAGCCACGCTTGCCAGCAACCGGAGATCGCGGAGCGACGCGCCCATGGAAGGTCTCCTCAAAGCTCTGGTTGAGCCGGCGCGAAACGCCGCGCCCGGCCCCCACGAATGACCCTGTTCTACCGCCGGGTCCTTTCGACTTTGTTTCAAATTTTCCCCTCCCGAGCCAGCAGATACGGCCATTAAGGCCCGGATTTGGCGGCTTGCGGGCCGGAACGGTTGCGCGCGCCGTTGCGGCCGGCTGCCGCGGCCCGCGCCGTCTTGCCGCTCGACCGCGTCGGCTTACGCGGGTCCTTCAGCGGCGCCGATTTGTGGATGCTCAACGCCCGCATCTGCTCGGGGTCGTGGAAGAAATCGCTGTCGGCACGCAAGCCCACCGCATGGATGCCGGCGATGGCGCAGATGTCGTCCATCTCGTTGGCGTCGCCGGTAACGCCGATGGCGCCCATCACCTCGCCGTCTTGGTCGCGGATCAACTGGCCGCCGCCTTCGAGAAACAGCGGATAGTCGGCGAGATTGTCGATCGATTGCATGAACAGCGGCTTGTCGTTGGCCTTCTGCAAGACGAGCTTCGACGGCCGCCCCAGCGCCAGCGAGGCGTAGGCTTTGCCGTAACAGACCTCGAAACGCAGCATCGAGGCGCCGTCCTGCTTCTGGAACGCCTTCACCCGGCCGCCGGCATCGAGCACGATGGCGCTCATCGGCCGGCAGCGTTCCTGCTTTGCCGCGGCGAAAGTCGCGGCAATGATGGTGTTGGCCTGATCGAGGCTCAGCGCGCGCATTCTGTTATTCCCCTCCCCGGCCGACCGGCGATCCTGCTATCCAGAATAGACTTTATGGCGGCGCAAGACATCCGCCATGACGCTCGCGCCCGTAAAGCATGGTGCGCGGGCGCGCTTGACAGCGCGCGGGGCAGCCCCTATCTCCGCGGCAGCTTATTGGCACTCAGCCAATAAGACTGCTAATGCACTGCAAAACAACGACTTTCAGTCCAACGCCAATGCCGCCTCAAGGGCGGCGACGAGGGTGAACAATGGCGAAGCTCAAGTTCCGACCGCTCCATGACCGGGTGGTCGTCAAGCGTATCGACGCCGAGGCAAAGACCAAGGGCGGCATCATCATTCCCGACACCGTGAAGGAAAAGCCGCAAGAGGGCGAAGTCGTCGCCGTCGGCCCCGGCGGCCGCGACGAGAGCGGCAAGCTCACCCCAATGGGCGTCAAAGCCGGCGACCGCGTGCTGTTCGGCAAGTGGTCGGGCACCGAGGTCAAGCTCGACGGCGACGAGCTTTTGATCATGAAGGAGTCCGACATCATGGGCGTGATCGCCTGAAGTGATTAGCCGAAAAGCAAGAACGTAAATCTCAAGGAGAAACTGAAATGGCTGCCAAAGATGTGAAATTTGCCGGCGATGCGCGCGAGCGCATGCTGCGCGGCGTCGAGACGCTCGCCAATGCGGTGAAAGTCACGCTCGGCCCCAAGGGCCGCAACGTCGTCCTCGACAAGAGCTACGGCGCACCCCGCATCACCAAGGACGGCGTCACCGTCGCCAAGGAGATCGAGCTCGAAGACAAGTTCGAGAACATGGGCGCGCAAATGGTGCGCGAAGTGGCGCAGAAGACCAACGATCTTGCCGGTGACGGCACCACGACCGCGACCGTGCTCGCCGCGGCAATCGTCAAGGAAGGCGCCAAGTCGGTCGCTGCCGGCATGAATCCGATGGACCTCAAGCGCGGCATCGACATCGCGGTCGCAGCCGTGGTCGAGGACATCAAGAAGCGCTCGAAAAAGGTCGCATCCTCGTCGGAAGTCGCCCAGGTCGGCACCATCTCGTCGAACGGCGATGCGGCCGTCGGCAAGATGATCGCCGAAGCGATGCAGAAGGTCGGCAACGAGGGCGTCATCACCGTCGAAGAGGCCAAGGCGCTCGATACCGAAGTCGAGATCGTCGAGGGCATGCAGTTCGACCGCGGCTATCTCTCGCCCTACTTCATCACCAATGCCGAGAAGATGGTGGCGGAGCTCGAGGACGCTTACGTGCTGCTGCACGAGAAGAAGCTGTCCGGGCTGCAGGCGATGCTGCCGGTGCTCGAAGCCGTGGTGCAGTCGGGCAAGCCGCTGCTCATCATTGCCGAGGACATCGAGGGCGAAGCGCTGGCCACGCTGGTGGTCAATAAGCTGCGCGGCGGCCTCAAAGTCGCGGCCGTCAAGGCGCCGGGTTTTGGCGATCGCCGCAAGGCGATGCTGGAAGACATCGCCATCCTCACCGGCGGCCAGCTCATCGCCGAAGACCTCGGCATCAAGCTCGAGAGCGTGACGACGGCGATGCTCGGCCGCGCCAAGAAGATCGTGATCGAGAAAGAAAAGACCACGATCGTCGACGGCGCCGGCAAGAAGAAAGAGATCGAAGCCCGCGTCAACCAGATCAAGGCGCAGATCGAGGAGACCACCTCCGACTACGATCGCGAGAAGCTGCAAGAGCGGCTGGCAAAACTCGCCGGCGGCGTCGCGGTGATCCGCGTCGGCGGCGCCACCGAGATCGAGGCCAAGGAGAAGAAGG
>Ga0193751_1002251_pt1 | contig 11789 bp, 12 predicted proteins | sample L1c2metaG_FD_143050 | JGI IMG/M metagenome (GOLD analysis project Ga0193751, IMG submission 143050) | Soil microbial communities from a riparian zone of the East river system, Colorado, United States - L1c2 | ecosystem: Environmental > Terrestrial > Soil > Riparian zone | place: USA: East River... | reverse complement strand
GCGAGATCGACGCAAATGCGAACGCAACTTTCGCAGCGATAGGCGTTGATCGCCGGTTCCCACGTGTGCGACGCAAACTGTGAAAATTGCGAGCGCGCCAGCTCGTAGGTCACGTCGTGCAACGCACCATGGAGCCAGCGCAACTTGATGCTGCCGATAGGGTCCATTTCAACCAAACCACCTGCTTCTATAATAGTTACGCGGAACACGAACTCAACGCGTGTCTCTTTCGAGGGAGCTGCCCAACCCGCCCAACCGACTTGGCTAGACGTCGAGTTTTTTCATGACTTCATTTTCCCCGGACCCCACAAAGCGCGGCCCGGTTTGGCGCCGGTGTGTTCGCCCTCCTTGATCACTTGCACGCCGTTCACGAAAACGTGTTTCACCCCAGTCGCGTACTGATGCGGTTTTTCAAATGTGGCGTGATCGGTGATTGTTTTCGGGTCGAATACGACCACGTCGGCGAACATTCCTTCTTTCAACATGCCACGGTGATCGAGCTCAAGGTTTTGCGCCGGTTGTGCGCTTAAACGACGGATTGCTTCGGGAAGCGTGATTACTTTTTCGTCACGGCAATATTTGCCGAGCACGCGCGCGAAGTTCCCGTAGGCGCGCGGATGCGGATTCGATTTCGTGAACGGCGGTTCCGGCGCTTGTGACGCTTCATCCGAGCCAAACGAGATCCACGGCTTTTGGAATTCCTTCTTCACGTTCTCCTCCGACATCAGGAAATAAACGGTGCCAATTCGCGATTCATCTTCGGCCACAAGATCCATCGCCGTATCGATCGGCTCTTTGCCGCGCATTTTGGCTACTTCAGCGAGCGTTTTGCCGGTAAGAGGTTTCAGTTTGTCGGACTTGAACGCGACCAAAAGAATTTTGGCGGGTGAACCTGCAGCGAGATAAAGATTTTCCCATTTGTCGCTGTCGACTTGGACCTCGGCTTTGATTTTGTCGCGTGTCGCCGGATCACGGAGACGTTTGAACAGCGCTTCGTAACCGCCGTCTTCCGTCCACGGCGGGAAACAGGCGTCGAGTCCGGTGCCGGCTGCGGTGTAGGTGTACATATTGGCGCGGATCTTCAGTCCGTCCTTTCGCGCTTTTTCGATTCGCGCGAGCAGTTCGTCTTCCTTCGGCCAATTTTTCTGGCCGGCTGCTTTGATGTGATAAACCTCGGCCGGAATGTTCGCTTCGCGCGAAATCCGCATTAGCTCATCGAGCGCTTCAAAGAGCTGATTTCCTTCGCTGCGCATGTGCGAGATGTATTTCCCTTTGTATTTGGCGGCGACTTTGCAGAGCTCGATCAGTTCGTCAGTCTTGGCGTAAAACGCCGGCGGATAAATCAGCGAGGTGCCGATGCCGAGCGCGCCGGCTTCCATTTCCTTGCGCACGAGCTCGCGCATCTGATCGAGTTCCTGCGGGGTCGGCGCGCGATCATCAAAACCAATCACGTAAGCACGGACCGTGGTCGCGCCGAGAAACGACGCGACGTTGCAAGACACGCCGCGCTTCTCCAGATACTGCAAATATTCGGCCAGCGTGTTCCATTTGATGTCGTATTTGATATCGGCCTGGTTTTTCGACATGTACTCGCGGATCCGATCGTTGACCGGCCCCATCGATTCCCCTTCCCCCATGATCTCGGTCGTGACGCCTTGGCGAAGCTCGCTCTGAGAACGGCCGTCCTGAATCAGCGATTCGGTCGACCAGGAAAGCATGTTGATAAAGCCGGGCGCGACTGCGAGCCCGGTCGCGTTCACGATTGTCTTCGCACTTCCTTTGGAATAATCGCCAAGACCGGCGATGCGATCGCCTTTGATGGCGACATCGACATGTTGCGATTCGCCGCCGCTGCCGTCGTAGACATCGCCGTTCCTGATGATGACGTCGTAATCCTGGGCGCGGCAGATGGTCGCGACAGTGAGTGACAGAGAAAGTCCGAGCAGAGTTCTGCGTAACATTCGAAAATTCAAAATCGCGCCGGCGGAATTGTCGATGTTGATTCTAAAACGCACCGTGTCGCGCCGTTTCGCTTGTTTTCTCTCAGTTTGCCAGGTCGCCTGCGCGTTTTTCAATAATGCGTCGACCGAGTCAGCCCAAACAAAAACACAACCATCGTCGTCAGCAAAGACAACGCATCTGCAATCAGCTGCGTCGAAAGGTTAACAAAACTTTCAGCAGCCGCGTGACCGCTTCTTTCTGTCATCTTGGACAGAAGCGGAGGAATCTTTCACTCATTTTCCGGGGATCTTTCCGTTTCTTTTAGCAGCTTCGCCAGATCGTTCTTCCATAATGTCGCGAGTGTATGGCTGCCGTGGCCGCGCGTTTTCTCGCTGAGCGGGATGATGATTGCGTGGCCGTGTGGCACGCGCTTGATCTCGCTGTCGAGAATGCCGAGCTCGGGGGGATTAATCAGATCGTCGGCGGAATTGATCGCGAGCAGCGGCGCGCGAATTTTTTTCAGGTTCGGTCCGGGGTCATAATCACGGGACGCTTCAACGGCATAGAGCACATCGTTCGTGTCATCGGTTTTGACGATTTGATCGACGAATTTGTCGAGGACTTCGTCCGTTTTAGCGAGCGTTGGCGCTTCCTTCTGTCGCAACAGCGGATTGCTGCTCATGAACCAAAGCATCTCGGCCGCGGTACGTAGACTCGGCGGTTGTGTCTTGTATTCTCCACCGCTCCAGGCGGCATCGTTTCGAATTGCGTCGATAATGATGCGCCGCCATGCGCGGTTGCGTCCAGAAATTTGCGTCGGCAGGCTTGCCAGCGGCATGAGCGCGTCCATGAAATCGGGATGCGTTTCGCCCCAGAGCCAGGTGTGCATCCCGCCCATCGATGTGCCCATGACAAGGCGCGCGTGATTCGCGCCCAAACCGTCGGTCAGCAACTGATACTGCGCCTCGACCATGTCGACATAACCGTAGCGGGGGAACTTTGCGCGCATGCCATCACTCGGTTTGCTCGACTTACCGTGGCCGATTCCGTCAGGGAGCACGATAAAAAACTTAGTCGCATCAAGTGGCTGGTCTTTTCCGAAAAGTTCGCCCGCAAACTCCGGCCGTATAAATTGCCCTCCACTCCCGGTCGTTCCGTGCATGATGAGGACGGCGTTGATTGTTTTCCCTCGCTCGTCTTTTTGCGGATTGCCGAGCGCCCGATAATGAATCCGCAGCTCCGGCAAGATTTCACCGGAAGTGAATTTGAAGTCTCGAATCGTGTAATCAGCTTCACTCGGGGCGGGATAATCGGCGCCTCGGGCGGCGCTTATAACAATCAACAAAAGGGAGACGATAAAGCTTCGATGCATGATTTCGGTGTTTAACATGATCGGAACGTCGATTCCAGTGAGCTTGACAGGATTTGACCTTTTGGGTGAATGGTTGCGGCCGGATGAATACAGAAGCGACAATGGAGCAATCGCGTTCAGTTAAGAATTTGATCGATTCTGTGGTGGAGTCCGCCCAAGCAGGACGCGGGGAGGATATCCCGTTCCACCATTTGAGATTCGACCGCGTTTTCCCCGATGATTTTTACGTGGCTATGCTGCAAGCAATGCCGGGAGAGACCGACTATCGAGGCATGTCCGGCAAAACTAAACTTGGAAGCAGCAGACCGGATGGAAAACCGACTCGCACGAAAATCGATCTCTTTCCTGAGTACATCCGCCACCTGCCCCCGGAAAAACGTGCGATTTGGGACGCGGTGGGGTGGGTGCTTCGCTCCAAGGCATTAGAGACGGTCTTCATCCAGCTGCTTGCGCCCGGCTTGAAGCGACGATTCGGCGCAAACTTTGCAAACGTGCGAATGTATCCCGTCCCCATTTTGACCCGTGACATTCCCGGATATCGCGTCTTCAAACATACCGACAGCCTTTGGAAAGGAATTACGGTGCAACTTTACTTGCCGGCCGACAACTCAACCGCACATATCGGCACCATCCTCCACGAGCTCCTGCCCGATGGAAGAAAGCCGAAGAAGACCCAGCTGCCGTTTGCGCCCAACACCGGCTATGCATTCGCGGTTGGAAACGATACCTGGCATTCCGCCGATCCCGTCGGACCCGAAGTGAAAACGCGCGACAGCATTCTTCTGACCTATTTCGTCGATGCCGGCGTTTGGCGATTCCTCCGCAACCGCGGTCGTCGAGCGGGCAATTTCGTGCGCAACGAGCTGCGCAATCTCAAAGGTCGTGGCTGAAGTAGGCAGACCGCAGTGTCCGCATATCATTCAGGTCGCGAGAAGGACCGTCTTTTTGGTCCGCATCGATTAGGCGTTTGTCTCGCCGTGCTCGCTATTTGATTGCAGAACCGAACTTACCGCGCGAGGACGACGTCCTTTTTTGTCCAGGTGTGGACCTGGCGGCAATGTGGGCAGGTCATTTTGTGGCCCTTAATTTTGGCGGCAGCCCACAATTCCTCCCGAATCGTTTGGCCGCTCGGGGTCAGCTTGGCGGTAGAAGGGCAGCGGATGAGGAGGCGTTTAATGACCGGCCCCTTCGATTTCGGTGCGCTTCTTGATAGAAACATTGACATAGAAGTTTGTTAACCGAGGCGATAAACGATTCGGGCTTTATCGAGATCGTAAGGTGACATTTCCATTTTAACGCGGTCTCCAATCGTAAGCCGGATAAATCGTTTGCGCATCTTTCCTGAAATATGCGCCAGAACATTATGTTCGTTCGCGAGCGCGACCCGGAACATGGTGCCGGGAAGGACGGAGGTTATGGTTCCCTCGATCTCGATGGCTTTTTCTGAATTCATATTGTTCCTCTGACCGCTCGTTCGCAAGATTTCGCCGATTTAAGTTTGAAGCCCGGACCAGCCGGCGCTCAAATGAATGAACGCCGACCGAATCTGGGGAACCAATTCCGGATCTACCGGCGGTTGCCAGTGAATGAACGGTTCGCTCCGTACGGACGGGGACGAGTCGTATCACGGGGACGCGCTTCGTTCACATTCAGCGCTCGGCCATTGAGTTCCTTGCCGTTCAGCGCGGTCATGGCCGCGTTGGCTTCGGTGTTGTCATCCATTGTGATGAACGCAAAGCCGCGCGATTTGCCGGTCATGCGGTCCATCATTAGCGATACTTCGCCGACTTTTCCGTGTTGTTCAAAAAGATCCTGAAGATCGTTTTCGGTAGTCTCAAAGGAGAGATTTCCTACGTATAGTTTCATTGTGATTTGATTTTGGAAAAACTGCCAGCTTCAGAGCCGTTCCCGAGAGTCGGGTTTCAAATCACCACTGAGAAAGTCTCAGCTGACGATCTACCATGCAACGAACAGAACAGAACTAATCCAATAAGGGCATCATTTTCGTCTACTTTGGAGAAAATACAAGCGATGGTTTCGACCGATTTTTCGACAGCGATAGACGGACAGTCCAAAGACCGAACCACCAGCTGACAGTAGCATTACTGGAGGCATCTACTATGATATTGGGGCCGACCTTGTCGCACGGTGCCGCCTCGGGTAGATTGCCAATCTCGTGAAAAACTCCGGTGTTTTGGCTTCGACGATCCTGGTCTCTGCGGTAATGATTAGCCGCGGGGCCGGACAAGATCGACAGCCGAACATAGTAGCTGCCGACACGCGTGAATTAAACTTCAAGCAGTTCGGCTTGCTCGCGATCCAGGATGGCGGGCGGCGAAAACCGATCGACACGTTTGCGCGCGAAACGCTAATCCGGATCACCGGAAGATCGGCATATACCAACAAAGCCGGTCGAGAATGGCAGGCGAACGATTTCATTTTGTCAGCGCTGCTGGAAACGTACGATTGGAAGAACGAGCCGATGGTGCTTATATCGTTAGGCAAATTAAAAGAGCAACTCGGTCTGGATAAGACGCAACGGCAATTTTCGTTTGCCCAATTAACGGCGCTGTCCGAATTGCAGCGGATCACGAACGAGGCGCAGGCGCGGAAGCGCGCGGAGAAACCGCTAGACCGCGTGCAGCAAGAGGCGCTCAGCGTGAGCGACCGGCTGGCATTGTTCGCAAACGTGATGAATGGAAGCGCACTGATTCTCGTGCCTGCCCCGCAAAATGAGACCGATGCCTGGGCAGTGCCGGATCCGGCCGCGGTCGCGCCTTACTATAATGAGACGCAGTTCGCGCCCGCGCTCGCGGCCGCCGCCGAAATGATGCGCGCCTACCAGCAAGGCGACGCGTTCAACTTCAGCTCAACCGCGCGCAAGCTTCGCGAAAATCTGCGCGCTCTCAGTCCGTCGATTTATCCGCAAGATCGACAATTACACTTCGAGTATTTCTACAATCATTTCGAAGGCTTTTATCGTGCGATCTGGTTTTACGGCCTGGCGTTTCTGGTTTTGCTGATTGGGCATCTGCGCAAACGCGGCGTTGCTTTGCGCAATGTTGGCGTGGCGATTGCAGTCCTCGGCCTCGCCTTTCACGCTAGTGGAATCGTGATGCGCTGCCTGATCGCAGGCCGTCCCCCGGTGACGAACATGTACGAATCGATTATCTGGGTTTCGTTTGCGGTCTCATTCTTCGGGATGATCTTTTTCGCGCGTTACCGGACGCCGGTCTATCTGCTCGCGGCGCTGCCGGTCACCCTCACCGCGCTCTTGCTAGTGCATCAAATGCCGATCGCGATGCCGTCAAGCATTGATCCGCTCGTGCCGGTGCTCCGTGATAATTTCTGGCTCACGATTCATGTGCTTACGATCACGCTTAGCTACGCTGCGTTCGCCCTCGCTATGGGCTTCGGCCATATTTTGCTCTGGCGTTACGTGCGCAACCCGAATGACACGCGCAGGGATGCGTCGATGCATTTTTGGCTTTATCGCGTGCTACAGCTTGGCGTAATTCTGCTCGCGGCTGGAACCATTCTTGGCGGCGTGTGGGCGAATTATTCCTGGGGACGGTTCTGGGGCTGGGACCCGAAAGAAACCTGGGCCCTCATCGCACTGCTCTGTTACATCACGACGTTGCACGGCCGGCTCGCCGGTTGGTGGACGGAATTCGGTCTGGTCGTCGCGAGCGTGGTCTGTTTCCTCACCGTTTTAATGGCGTGGTACGGCGTGAATTTTGTCCTCGGAAAAGGATTGCACAGCTACGGATTTGGCATCGGCGGCGAAACCTACGTCGCCGCGTTTGTGATTCTAGATCTGTTGTTCGTCGGATTCGCAATCTGGCGATATCGCATGAGCAAGCACGCGCCGATTGTAGCAGGGGTGTTGTCCCCGGTTGAGCAGTGATCGCGACTACTTCAATGAATGTCCTCTTTTCGATCCCATGCCTGCGAACTAGGGGGGTGGCAGGATAGGAAACGGTGCATTGCCGGCGCTCTCTTCAAGCCGAAGCGCCGCCGTCATGGTCCGACGAAAATATTCCGGCGGATGGAATCAAGGTAGCAATTAAAAAACGCTGCAGCGCCGGTGTGCGTTGATTATTCGCGCGGCAGAGATCCTTCGGCGATTTCGCACAAAACATGCAAAATGAACTTATGCGCTTCCTGGATGCGCGCTGTGGAATCGCCTCTCACGATCAGATCGACATCGGCGATGTTTTTGGCCGTTCCTCCGTCGCGACCGAGCAAGGCAATTGTTCTCAATTTGCGAGCGCGCGCTGCTTCGAGCGCGCGCCGGATGTTTTCCGATTTGCCGCTGGTTGTGATCGCGATGAGCAGGTCGCCCGGTTTTCCAAACGCGCGCGCCTGTCTGGCAAAGATCTCTTCGAACCCATAGTCGTTCCCGGTCGCAGTTAGCAGGCTACCACCTTCCGCCAAGTTGATCGCCGGATAGGGCTTTCGGTCTTCCACAAACTTGCACGCGAACTCGGTGCAAAAATCCGCTGCGTCTGCCGCGCTCCCACCGTTTCCACAAACAAGCAGCTTATTTCCACTCGTTAGGCAATCGGAAATCAACTCCGCGGCCTTCGCGACTTCCGCATCAAGATCGGCAATCGATTGCACGGTCTCGGTCGCGGCGCCCACTGCGCGTTTCAGGATTTCAGACGAGGCACGCATTCAGCAAACGCTACACTTGCCATGAGTTCCGGTCAGGAGCCTACTTTTATCCGCCCGGAAGCTCCGAAGTCGATTGGAACCGTAAGCTCGTAAACAGATCGGGGCCGGAACCGCCACTTGAGCAATGCGTCGATGGCGGCGTCATCGAGAATTTTTTGGCCCGTGCTTTGGAGGACGCGCACATTATCAACGATTCCGCGGGCCACGCTGATTTCGACTACGTAAATGCCGCGACCGCTAAGCCGCGCATGACGAGGCAGGTCGGGAACGACGGGGTCCGGCGCATTAATGACCGCATGGTGCAATAGGCCATCGCGCGTATTGATAATGTCTTTCGAAACGAGCGTCCCGGCCGGAATGTTTGGCGTGAGCGCGAGCAGCGACGCCGATAAGAAGAGAAAACAGAAGATCGATGCAACACGCATATTGACGCTCCAACGATGATGTTTACGGCAAGACTTCGCCGGTGTCTAGAATCGGTGGTGCGCGGTAGAGGTTTCGAACCTCTGACCCCTACCGTGTCAAGGTAGTGCTCTACCACTGAGCTAACCGCGCACTAAAACGGAGCCATAAGTGACGAGTGACCAGTAACGAGTCAAGAGCGAGATGTCGGTCTTGCGCTAGCCGGCGTCACGGAAGCCGGCTGCAATTAGGCAGCCAGTTTGACGGCGTCTTTGTGACCGAGAATGCGGACAGTCTCTTTGAGTTGTTCGACCTTGAGCGGTTTTTTCAGAACGGTGATGGGACCTTTGGCCAAAATCCGGTCGAGCATTGCGCTGTCGGGATAACCGGTAATGACGATGATGGGGCAATCGGGTTGTTCTTGCTTGATTGCGTCGTAAACGTCATCGGCCGGGCCATCCGGCAATTTCAAATCGAGAAAAACGAGATCGAATTTCTGTTTTTCGAGCGCGGCCAGCGCTTCTTTAACGGTGCCGACAACGACGCGGCTAAAGCCAATTTTTCGCAAGAAAAGTTTGAAAAGATTTTGCAAACTCTCGTCGTCGTCAACGACGAGTACCGTCGGCTGACCGGATTTGTCCTCTTTGAGGATGTCCTTGTCGAGGGAAGACTTCTTGATTCGCCAGCGGCCACCGATTTGGATGGCGGGGAGCTGGCCCCGCTGGACGAGGTAATAAACGGTCGGCAACGGGATACGGAGGTATTTGGCCGTTTCCTTGACCGTCAGAAGATTATGCATGGGAGAAAATCATCAACTCGTGCGGAACTGGGCAAGCCTTTTCGCACGAGCAAGCATTATAAATTCTAGAATCTATGTCAATATTTTCTTTCGATTCGTTCGAGAATGTCTGTTTTCATCGCCGCCAGCAACCTGGTCCGTTTTTATGCGGGACTTCTTCTGGCTAGACACTCGCGACTGGACAACAGGGGGGCGGAGGGTGACTATTCGAACTTCGATGAGCGCGCTGTTTTTCAAGCGGTTCTTGCAACGCCCGTTTCAAATTGCCTCGATCGTGCCCAGTTCAAGGGCACTTGTCGAGCGCGTGGCAGAGAAGATCGATTTTGGCCGCGGCCGGGTCATTGCTGAGTACGGTCCGGGTGAAGGTGTGCACTCGCGCGAGATTGCGCGGCGGATGCGTCCCGATTCGCAATTACTTCTCTTCGAGCTCGATCCCGCTTTCTCGCGAGACTTGGAGCGGCAATTCGCCGACGATCCCCGCGTACATGTGATTAATCTGGACGCAGCCCGGCTTCCGTCCGAGCTGCGACGGCGCGGCATCGAGCATTGCGATTACATCCTTTCTGGCATCCCGTTCAGCATTCTCAAGATCGACAAGAAACGCGCACTGCTGCGGAAAACACACGACGCGCTCGCGCCCGGCGGACGGTTCATTATTTATCAAGTGACGAACGAACTCAAGCAGCATGCCAAACTCTTCGCGCGGGCGGAGTCAGAGTATTTCCTGCAAAACATCCCGCCGATGTTCATCACCGTCTTTGAAAAATCGTATATGCTAAACGGCCAGGTCCATCCGACCGTGCCGCAGCCACGAGTTTCCGCGAATTATCGGGCATGACGGGTGGCGGGACGCGGATGGAGAAGGATTCGATGGGCGAGATGTCCGTCCCGGAATCCGCCCTCTACGGCGCGTCGACCCAGCGGGCGGTCCTCAATTTTCCGGTCAGCGGTTATCGTTTTTCGCGCCCGTTCATTCGCGCCCTCGGCTTGATTAAATGGGCGGCCGCGCAAGCCAATCATGATTTAGGTTTGCTCGATTCCGAGCGTGCAGCGCTTATCGTCCAAGCGGCCGAAGAAGTTGTCGATGGAAAGCTCGACGAACATTTTCCGCTGGACATTTTTCAGACCGGTTCCGGCACGAGCACGAACACGAATGCCAATGAAGTGATCGCAAACCGTTGCGCGCAACTTGCCGGAAAACCGATCGGGTCGCGAGAGCTGGTCCACCCGAACGACCACGTCAACATGGGACAATCGAGCAACGACGTAATTCCGTCTGCGATTCACATCAGCGGCGCGGAACAACTCAAAGATTTTCTGGGGCCGGCACTGGAAAAATTACACGGTGCGCTCGAAGCGAAGGTGGAAGAATTCTGGGAGATCATCAAGATCGGCCGAACGCACTTGATGGACGCCACGCCGGTGCGCCTAGGCCAGGAGTTTTCCGGTTATGCGCAACAAATCGCTTACGCACAGGCCCGGGCGCAAAAAGCGGTCGAAGCTTTGCGCGAGCTCGCGCTCGGTGGCACCGCCGTTGGAACCGGCTTGAATCGACATGTCGATCTTCCCGGAAAGATGATACGGCATATCAAGCAACGAACTGAGATTGCATTTTACGAAGCGAAAAATCATTTCGAAGCGCAAGGCGGAAAAGACGCGGTGGTGGAAGCGAGCGGCCAGCTTAAAACGATCGCTGTCAGTTTGTTCAAGATCGCTAACGACGTCCGCCTGCTCGGCAGCGGACCGCGCTGCGGCATCGGCGAGATCCGACTTCCCGCGACGCAACCGGGTAGTTCGATTATGCCGGGGAAAGTGAACCCGGTCATGTGCGAATCGATGATGATGGTGTGCGCGCAGGTCATTGGGAATGATGCGGCCATTAGCTGGTCGGGAGCGAACGGCAACTTCGAGCTCAACGTCATGATGCCGCTAATGGCGCACGATCTTCTCGAATCAATCCGGCTGATTGCTAACGTGGTCGATGTTTTTTGCGAGAAATGCGTGACCGGAATCAAAGCAAACAAAGCGCGCTGCGAAGAATTGGTCGAATTGTCGATGGCGATGGTGACCGGCCTCGCCCCCAAGATCGGTTATGATCGCGCGGCGGAAATCGCAAAGGAAAGCGCGAAGACCGGCAAGACTGTGCGCCAAATTTGTCTCGAGCAGAAAATTCTGCCGAAGGATGAATTGGACCGCGCCCTCGATCCCGTGTCGATGACCAAACCGGGGGCGCTGGATTGACCGGGCGGTGACGATGCCGATTCAAAAAATCGCAATTGCGATTGCCTTTGCCGGCGCCGCTACAGTAACGAGTTCGTCGCTTGCTGCCGATGCGCGGATCGATGTCTCACGCATCATCGATAAAGCCGAAGCAGAGTCGATTTTAGGCGAACCAGTCAAGGATCCGACGCCGCGCAATGGCGATGGGCAAGATGGTTATTATTCGAAGTGCAACTATTACAGTGCGAATCCTGGAAAATCGCTTTTGATCCGGGTTCACGAGCCAGCTCCAAATGCGATCGCCCCGGCAAAAGAGCTGGAACTAATCGCGGCTAGTAACGGCGCGATGCAGTCGGTTCCGGGTCTAGGCGACAAGGC
>Ga0193751_1002250_pt1 | contig 11790 bp, 5 predicted proteins | sample L1c2metaG_FD_143050 | JGI IMG/M metagenome (GOLD analysis project Ga0193751, IMG submission 143050) | Soil microbial communities from a riparian zone of the East river system, Colorado, United States - L1c2 | ecosystem: Environmental > Terrestrial > Soil > Riparian zone | place: USA: East River... | reverse complement strand
TTCCTATTTTGGGGGACGAATGGTTTCTCATCCCTTGATAGAGAATGTAGATGGGCGGGCAGCGGCGGTGTATCCGGGCCAACCTGTAGAGCGGAAAAGGTTTTTCGGTAGGCCTAATGAGGCGTTTTTAGGTCTAAGGAAGCAGATTTTCCGATTTTTGGGCAGCGTTCCGAACGCTAAAACGCTATCCAACGGAAGGAGAACTGCAAAGACGCTAGGCCCAGATGCCCAGATGCCCTTTCAGCGATGCTAATGTGGCTAGGATGCGAGTTGTACGTGCGCACGGCTACGCGACCCGCATCGATTCCCTGGTTCCCCGGCGCTCCGCGGTCACGGTCGCGGAGTTCAGCTGGGATGCGTAGTGGACCTCGCTGATGATCGACAGCGGCCGCTGGCGCACTTCGTCATAGACTCGTCCCAAGTATTCGCCGAGCACGCCCAGACACAGCAGCAGCAGGCTTCCGGTCATAAAAATCGCAGCCGCCAAACCAAAACCCAATGGCTTCATCGGGCTGCTCGATACCAGGGCAACGATCCCCATCACCACCGCGGCCAACATCGCCATGCCGGACAGCGCAAAGCTCATCCGCAGCGGCTTGTAGCTGAAGCTGGTGATCGCGTCCATGGCGTACTTGATCCGGCTGAGGAACGTAAGTTTGCCTTCGCCACCCAGACGATCCTGGCGGTCGTAAAGCACCACCCCAGTCTTGTAGCCCACCCAGGCGCGCAGTCCGGGCAGATAGCGGTTGCCTTCGCGCAGGGCATTGATCGAGTTCACCGCGCGCCGGTCGAGCAGGCCAAAAATGCCGGCGTTCAAGGGAATCGGATAATCCGAGAGCGCGCCCAGCACGCGATAGAACAGCGGAAACAGCACCGCCAAAATCTTGCGCCCTTCCTGCCGGCTTCTGCGCACCGCCGTCACTACTTCGGCACCACCACGCCACGCGGCAATTAATTCCGGCACCACTTCCGGAGGATCCTGAAAGTCGCCATCCATCAACACCACCGCATCGCCCGCCGCGGTTTGCAAACCCGCCGTGATCGCGCCCATATGTCCCCAGTTGCGGGACAGATCGACCACCACCACGTGCGCATCTTCATTTTGAAGTTCTTTCAAGAGCTGCAGCGACGAGTCCCGGGAGCCGTCATTCACGTAGACCACTTCCCAGTCTTCGCCCGTATCCTGCATGGCGCTGGCCAGGGCGGAGTGAAACGCGGTTACGATCTCCTCTTCGTTATAAATCGGTACCACCACGGAAATCATGAAAGTTCTCCTTGGGATCGTCACCATAGCGCCATATCAGACCATCTCTTTGTTGCAGAGTGCGCCCTGACTGTTGTGAAGCACTTCACGCCATGCTGGTTTACTATCGGAATGCGCTGGGCTCAGAGGTAGAGCGTTGAGCCGCGTCGGCAGCGGTTCTACATAACTCTCTTTCGATGACACCTTTCCTCGACGGCTCCAGGCCTGCCAATACGCCCTTTAGGTTGCTCTCCGCACCGATTCTGCTGTATCAAGCAAGACACACAGTGCCAACCTCTACCCCTCTTTCCGAATCAAAATACCTTGCTTATAAATTGAAGACTCTCTTTTCCGGATCGAAGAGCACAAACGAAAGCACAATGATGGTGAAACTGTGATTTCCGCCTCAGGAAACCCGAAGACCGCGTATGTGCCTGTGCTCGTTGTAGCCCTCGCATGCCTTCTGCACGCGCAGACGTACAAATTAGGACAATCTCCGGAAAAACCGCAAAACCCTGCTGCTCAGACGCCCACTCCAAACAAGTCGTTGGGTTGGGGGTCGAACATCGAAAACGCACGGCTTGCACGGGCGGCAGAACAAGCTCTGCGCGAGGGAAACCATGCCGCTGCCGTCGATTACGCTCGGCGCGCGGCGCAGTCCGCTCCCAACGATCCCCAGCTGTGGTTCCTGCTGGGATATGCAGAGCGGCTCGATGGAAAGTTGCAGCCCGCCGTAGATGCCTACAGCCGAGGCCTTCGCCTGAGACCGTCATCACTCGACGGCATTTCCGGGCTGGCTCAGACCTACAGCGCGATGGGCAAAACGGATGAAGCGACTCGTCTTTTGAACCAGATTCTTTCAGCCGATCCCAGGCGAATCAATGACGCGATAATGCTGGGAGAAATTCTGCTGCGAACCGGACAAATCGACGACGCCATCGATGTTCTCGGGCGGGCAGAAAGAATTCAGCAAAGCGCGCGCGCCGAACTACTCATGGCGCTCGCCTACGAACACGAAAAGAAGCTCGACTTGGCGAACCGTTACCTCGAATTGGCCAAGCGAAATGCTCCGGACAATCCCGACGTCCAGCGATCGCTGGCGGGCTACTATCGCCAAACTGGAAATTATCGCGCAGCCATCGCGGCTCTTGAGTCCATCCGTAATCCGAAACCGGACGTGAAAGCGGAACTGGCTTACACCTATCAGCTGAATGGCAAGCCGGACGAGGCCGCCAAACTGTACGTGCAAGCTGCCAATGCCGCGCCGCGCGATCTCGCCTTGCAGCTTTCTGCGGCGCAAGCTGAAGTGTCTGTCGGTTCGATTGAACCTGCGAAACCTTTTCTTGAGCGGGCTGCAGCTCTCGATCCGGATCATTACCGTTTGCACGCTGTGCGGGGAGAAATTGCGCGACTGCAGGAACGCGACGAAGATTCCGTAAAAGAATATCAAGCTGCTCTGTCACATTTGCCGCAGAGTCCTCCCGAAGGGCCTCTATACGGCATTCAGTTGCACATGAATCTGGCGGAACTCTATCGGAGTTTGAGGAATGCGACGGCTGCTGAAACTGAACTCACCACAGCGCAGACAGAGATTTCCGCACTCGATGAGCGCGGACCCGACCGGCCACAATTTCTTCGGCTGCGAGCTTTGATCAAGATGACCGCCGGCGACCTCGATGGCGCGGGTAGCGATCTTAAGGAAGCGCTGGCGATCAATGCCAAGGATCCGAGCGGTCTGCAACTCGAGGGAGATTTGCTGGTAAAACTTGGCCACGCCGATGAAGCGATCGCCGTGTACAAGTCTATCCTCGCGCTCGATCCTACGAGCCGTTCCGCGCTTACTTCCCTTGGGTATGTCTACCGCGAAGCGGGGCGCGATCAGGAGGCCGAAAAGTATTTTCAGCAACTGGCAGCCGCTTATCCTACGTTGTACATCCCCTATCTTGCCCTCGGAGACATGTATACGGCGCGCCGGGAATTCGCAAAAGCGGAAGCCGCCTACAGCAAGGGATATGAGCTAGCGCCGAAAAATAGCCTGATCGTGGCGGGAGGCATGAACGCCGGTATCGAAACGCATCACTTTGACGTAGCGGCACAGTGGCTGAGCCGCGCAACTCCCGATATGCAGCAGGAACCTCATCTCATGAGAGAGAAAGAGAGGTACCTCAGTTTCAAAGGCGACTATCAGCAATCCGCCGAAATTGGCCGACAGGCAATCAAGCAACTCCCCAAAGATAGAGATGTGGTGGTTTATCTCGGCTACGATCTGCTCAATCTCGAGCGGTACGATGAACTGCTGCAACTGACTTCGGAGTACGACCAGGTGCTTCCCAAAGAGCCCGATATTCCGTTGCTAGCGGGATATGTTCACAAGCACAAGGGATTGCTGGAGGAGGCAGAGAAGGATTTTAGCGAGACAATCGAACGAGACCCTTCTATCGTTACTGCTTACGTGAACCGGGGATTCGTGTTGCACGATCTCCACCAGCCGAAAGCTGCCGCGGCAGATTTCGAGGCGGCACTGAAACGCGAACCGAAGAATGGCGAAGCGCATTTAGGACTCGCTTATGCGAGCCTGGATATGCACCGTCCTCGAATCGCCCTGCGAGAAGTGCAGCTGGCGGAAGCGGAAATGGGTGAATCGCTGCCCGTGCATCTAATTCGCGCCACTGCTTATGGGCAAAACGGAATGTGGGCGAAAGCTGCCAGCGAATATCGCATCGCCTTGAAGTATTCACCGAACGACGGAGCGCTTCACCTGGCATTGGCGGACACATTGTACGGGCAGCGCGAGTATCACCAGGCGCTCGACGAACTGAACATTGCCCAGAAGCTTTCTCCGGACAGTGCCGCCATCTATGCGCAGCTCGCACGCGTGAGCGCGTTGCTGAAAGATCGAGAGCAAACCTTGCGTTACGTGCAACTGGCAGAGCAGTACGTGCTGACGAAAGGGCAACCGGCGATAACCCTGCAAGATCAGCAAGACGAAACCGGGCAAAACACTAGGCGGGACGAGACTCAGCAACACCAGGAAGAGAGCTCCGTATTTGTTTCGACGGGACAGGCTTTGAGTTTACTGGGAGACCGGGAGGCGGCCATGGAGCGCTTCCAAAGAGCGCTCCAAGTACCGGAGAGCGATCGCATTAGTGTGCGTCTGGCCATTGCCGAGCTCATGGCAAACCGTGGGGAGTTGATCGATGCACAGCGGCAAATCGCACTCGCTCTTATGGAAGCTCAAACCGGAGAAACGCTGCCAGCTACCGGACAGGAGTTACTGCAGGCAGCCAACTTATTTCTAACCATGCACGATTACCAACTGGCCCAGACATACCTGCAGCGCGCGCTGGCAGCAGGTGCGTCCGATACTGCGGTGCGAATCGGCATGGCCAACACTTACCTGGCGCTGGGGGAAACAGTCAGGGCCAAGGATCAGCTCACCTTGATCAGCAATTCAGGAGAGAGCGATCCCGATTATCAATATTTACTCGCCAAAGCTAATGTCTATCGCCAGGAACATCAAAATATTCAGGCGCTGACTGCCTTTGCTCAAGCCGCCAACGCCGCGGGCGAGGATCAAACGGCGGAGCAGGATCTGCTTGAAGCGGGAGCGAACGAAGGCCTGAGAATCGATCGCAGAGTCAGCTTTCTTTCAACCTTCTCCGTTGAACCTGTCTTCGAAAACACAACGGTCTATCCATTAGACGCAAAATTGGATGCTATAAATTCGCCAACAGCCAATTCCGGACTGCTTCCACCGCCCCGTTCTTCCATCCAGACGCAGTGGACCGGTGCTTACCACCTTCATCTTGGCTCCCTGCCTGATGCTAGCGGATTTTTTCAAGTGCGGAATGCGCGCGGGCAAATATCAATCCCGAGCACTTCCTCGGTTGTGAATCGCGATACTACTGATTACGCGTTTAACTTCGGGCTGAATCCAACGTTTCACTTGGGCAGCAACATATTCACCTTCAATGCCGGTATTCAGGAAACAATTCGCCGGGACTCGCGGTCTCCAGTCCAAATGAATCAGAACCTGTTTCGGCAGTTTGTGTATATGTCTACCAGTTCGTTTTTCAACATGGTCTCGGTTAGCGGTTATGCCATTCGTGAAACTGGACCGTTCATTCGAAGCAACCTGCGGTCGCGGGATTTGACGGGGGCAGTCGATTTCCGCGTGGGAAGGCCCTGGGGAAAGACGGCTTTGGTCACTGGATGGGGTGCACTTAACCAATATTTCTATCCGGTGATCGCCGAGGATTACTACACGTCGTCTTACATCGGCTTCGAACACCGCGTGTCCCAGCGGCTTAGCTTCAGGGCAGTCGCAGAAGACCTTCGCGCTTATCGGGTGGAGTTCAACAAATACGCTATTGCGCAGGCGTTGCGTCCGGCCGGAAGAATTGAGTTTGCCCCCACCCGCCGCTGGAGCGTGCAAGCATCTGCTGCCTACTCTCGGAACATGGGCTTCCATGCCTATGACGCAATCCAGACTGGTTTTGCGATTTCATATCAGATGCCGATCCACCGGCAGTTTAACGCCGAAGGAGAAGAAGTCGAACTGCGATATCCAGTTCGTTTTTCAGGAGGCATGCAACAGGAAACTTTCTTTAATTTTTCGAGTGGGCAAAATCAGCAGTTTAGGCCTTACATCAGTATCAGCATATTTTAAGAACGGACTCCAATGAAAATTTGTCTAGTCACGACTTTTCCTCCGAGCGGCCGCCAGTTGAACGAGTACGGGTTTTATATCGCTCGGGAATTGAAACGCAATCCACATATCAGTTTGACCATCCTCTCCGACGAACTGACCGAATATGAATTTGCGACCGACGCTGACGGCAAGTCGCTGCACGCTCCGCAACAGTCGGAACTGCCGGGCTTCGATGTAATTCGCTGCTGGAAATTCAACAACCTCGCAACTCCGGTGCGGTTGTTGAAGGCCATACGGAAACTAAAGCCTGACGTGGTGTGGTTCAATCTTGTATTCTCGAGCTTTGGCACACCAGAGTACCCAGTCGCGGCATTTGCAGGTCTTTCCGCGCCAGCTCTAACTCGCAGTCTCGGCTATTACACTCATATCACTCTTCATCACGTGATCGAACACGTCGATTTCGCCAGTGCGGGAGTTCGCCGCGAAAGACTATTCCGTCTCGGCAGCGATCTTGCCACTCGCGCATTGTTGAGGGCAAATTCGGTTTCCGTCTTGCTTTCGGGATACAGACGGACGCTAGTGGAAAAGTACTCCGCGGAAAATGTCTTGCTGGGTACGCACGGAACGTTCGCATCGTGCCCCACGCCTCCCGACTTCACGAAACGAGGAAACCCGTATCTTCGTATTCTGGCGATTGGACACTGGGGCACGTACAAACGCCTGGAAACTCTGATGCAGGCCTTTCCCGCAGTGTTGAAGGAGGTGCCCAATGCCAAGCTGGTAATCGCCGGCGCGAATCATCACACCAAGCCGGGCTATTGGGAATCGATGCGCGAGGCTCACAAACACTTAGGCTCGTCAATCGAGTTCCGCGGATATGTGGCGGAGGATGCAATTCCTGATCTTTACAGCAGCAGCTCGATTGTAGTGATGCCCTATGATTCGGCCACCGGTTCCAGCGGTCCCGCGCACCAGGCTTGTGAATACGGAGTTCCGATCGTGTGCGCCGATATTAATGATTTTCGTGATATGGCTGCGGACGAGGATATGGCAATCAGTTTCTATAAGGTCGGAGACGCGTCCGACCTGGCGGGCCAACTCATTGGCATCCTGCAATCTCCGGAGCAACAACGCCGAATGGCGGAGCATAACTTTTCGGCAGCGATGAGAATGACCATGGCCAACGTCGTTGGCAACTACCTCCGGTGGTTTGAACTCAAGCGCGCCAAAAAGGCCATCGGTGCCGCACCCTTCTTTTCGGATGGGCCTTTCTCCTGGCGGCGTTCTGGGCTCCCGCGTCTCGAAGCAAGCCCCGAGGAGGAAGAAAGAGATAAGAACGGTCCCGAACCCCTGCAAGAATCGTCGGGAAAGGGCCTCCGATGAAAATCCTCCGTTAAAGCGCTATTGAACAATCACATTGACAGTGGTGGAAAACTGACTAGAGCCGGAGCTTCCACTAATAGTCACCGCGTAGGTAACGGCGGTGGGCGTCGGCGTCGGAGTTGACGTAGCCTTGGTTCCAGTGCTAATCCCCGCGCAAGAGGTCGCAACCATGCTCAAGCCAAGCACGGCCAAGATGGCCAGCGCCCGTACACTACGCCTGCCCTGTGGAATGCTCATGAAAACGAATCCGGCTATCCCCAGGGAAAGCAGCCACGTGGCGTACAGTGGAACCGGTTTCCGCGAGAGTGGAGGGTTGGTCGCTGAGGCGGAGCCGCTGCTAATGGTCAGAGCGGAATTCACAGGAGCCGAACCGACCGTCAAACTCGCGGGCGAGAAAGAGCAGGCCCATCCTGCGGGCAGGCCCGCGCATGAGAGAGAGACTGGACTGCTGAACGTTCCGGACTGTGGGTTTGCTGTGACCGTTAGATTCCCCGATTGACCAGACGGAATTGTCACCGACGATGGAGACGCAGTCAGAGACAGGCTCGGCGGCGGAGGCGGCGGGGCGCACGAAGGACTGTAAGTGATTGCGCCGCTGATTTGATTCGCTATACTCGCCTTGCCCACGGCTTGGACAAAGAGCGTGTAGTTGCCGGAAGGGATTGGGAAGCCGCACAAATTCAGGGAATGAAGTCCGGCCGCCATGTCGGTCAGCGACATCAAATTCTGACCGTCCGTGCTGATGTAGACCGTGTAGTGATCGAGCGTGCTTTCATTTCCGCTAACTGTCCACTGCAAGTTATTTCCGGACGCTGCTCCTGACACAGCCACGCAATTGTCGATGCCCGATTCAATCTCCGTCCCTTCCTCGTAGTCATTCCAGGTTACAAGTTGAAGATCGGGCAATTGCTTCCCGGAACTGTAAAGACCATTGATGTCTGAAAATGTTTGCAACCAGGTCTGCCCGCATTGCTGTCCCATAATGCGATTCATCCCCCAGGAGGCCAGCGAATCGTTAAATCCCTTATAGGTCGCTCCCACCGTTTGTTCACTCGGAAATGTCATTCCCGTTCCATAGAAGCTGGAAATATAAGCTGCGCCATAATCGGTTGTAGTGGGCATGATCCAGGAATAGCTGCCGCCACTCAGAACGTGGCTAAAGCCGCTATTGTTTTGAAAAAGGAACAGAGGATGAGTGCTTAAAGCGGCGTTGAGCGCATTCCAATCAATGGTGTAGTTAAGATCGATATCAAAATTCGTCACAACCGGCTGACCTCCCTGGGTCAAGTACGCAGGGGAATGAAAATAGGTTTGTTCCAGGTACTGCATTTGCGCGGTCAACGCCTGTTGCGGGGAGCAACCAGTGCAGGAATCCCACAGGATCGCCCCATGATCGATCATGATCGCAAAAGTAAAGCCGGGATGATTCTCGGCTTCCGCCATAAGGAGCTGCGTAGCCTTGTCGATGGCGTTGTTCGGACCGTACCAGGCAATGATTACTCCATTGATGCCCCGGCTGATCATGTCCTCAACCTGAAGCTTAATTTCGGCTGGGTCGGTGGAACTGTAACCGACATTCATGTGATTTGACGCTCCGAACCACATCATTAGCGCGGCATAAACCTTCGTCGTCGCCCCCGCATAGAGCAGGGAGTGAACGTCCATCTTGCTTATATTACCGGCGCCCCGGTTGCCATTCGTCTGATTGGCGAAACCATTCGCCGCACTGGTGTTGTTGAAGGTTTGTGCCGCCAAAGTTGTGGTCGGCACGACATAGGAGGTGGCCGAGACGAACGTCGGCACAGCAAGCAACATTACAAGCGCACAATAGTGCACGCGCATTTATCCTCGACGCAACTAGAGCCGACGATCCAGTAAAGCTGGGACTTGGGACCTGGAGGAGGAAAGGCATGCCTGCCTGTAGGTTTTCCTCTTTTGGTCGATCGGGTCTATTTTGGGAACGCGCTTAGATTAGGCGCGGCGGAGGCAGGCAGATAGATAACCTTGGTCGGGGGAACCAAAGGAGTTTAGTTACCAAAGTAATGTGGTCTTCTGGTCGCCTGACGACAGGCGGCAACGACTTCATTACACTAAACAATTTTGCAAACAAGTCAATTTGGGTTTAGCGAGAACTTTCGTTCACGGTTACGTTTTGAGCCACGTACCGATTTCCATCGAAGCGAGTAAGCACGGTCACGTTCGCCGCTTGACGCAGTTTGTCCTTTGCTGTAACCGCGGAGGAACCCAGATAGATCTCATAACTCTTCCCATCCGTCGCCGAGGTCAATACGAGCAGGCCGGTGCTGAGATCTAAACCGGTTACTTCGCCGACAAAGGTAAACGTGGTTCCTGGGATTGCGAGCACCGAGACTTCCTTTGCCACGTCCCGGCCATTTTTCTGCGGGTCGAATTTCACGGACACCAGCGTTCCGCTTACAAGATTGCCGGCAGAGATCACGCGGCCGCCTTGCATAATCCGGGTCTCGGACGTCACTCGTAGCCTGAGTGGTTGAGGAGACAGCCGGTCGCGCAGGATCAGCTGGCCGCTGCTGGCGATGTAGTTCACCACGACTCCCTGACTCTCACCGCCGTTGGTAGGGCCTTTTAGGCGAATCGTGCGAGCGAAAATGTTGCCGCCGTCGAGCATCGTGTCGATGGAAACTCGATCACCAACCCGCAGGTCGGAGATCGATGCTTCCTTGCCATTGTTGTAGATGTGCGAACGCGGATCGAAATAGATGTTTAGCTTGCCGCCGCCGAATACCTGCACGGTGAACTCATCCTTCACCAGATCCAGTTTCTCGACCGTTCCTCCGATCAGGGAAACCTTGTTGTGAGAGGAGGCCGATGGCAGATCGGGAAGAGGACCGGGGGAGGCCAGGGTGATTTCCGGCGTTTCCACCAAAGCTTCGCCGGGTTTAATCTCAGCGGGCGCGTTGTCGGATGATGCCGGCCGGTTAGAAGAAGCCGGTGCGGCGGAGGATGCTGGCGCGGCGTCAGGTGCCGGTCTGACCACCGACAGCGATGACGCGCCGGAAGATGGATCGAGAGTCGGCGCGGCGCCCGTATTCGGGGCGCCGGAGACCGTCAGCGTCGGGTCTACGGACTCAGGAGGTCGCCCTTGCCCGTATGCCGCGGAGGCAAGAACACCGGCAGAAAGCACGATTGGTCCTACAATCCTCAAAACCCTCTTCATTAAGAAGCGCTCCATAATCGCCACCCCAAATCACCACAGACTCACGATTGTTCGGCGGTTGCTCGACGGGTATTGGATGCAGTAATCACGTGTAAGGTAGTCAGGGCAAAGCGTCCGACTAGGCAAGCAGATTCGCAATAAACTCGGCAAACTCCTGGCGTCGTTCCGCATCATAACCGCGCTGAAGTGTGAGTATTGTCCCCCTGGTAAAGAGGAAGTATTAAATGCTTTGGGAGCGACCGATTCTTATCAGCATAGTCGGCCTGACCTTTGGGTTCAGCCTGTACGCGCACGCAGGCGATCTAAAAATCACGCTGCCCAAGAGAAGCCGCATTACCGTTGTGCAGCGGCTGAATCGAGAAGGTGTCGAGGCGGTCCGCAAACACAGCTATGAGAAAGCCGAGAAATTCTTTTATCAGGCATACCTGATCGATCCCGACGACCCATTCACTCTGAACAATCTGGGCTATGTTTCAGAGTTGCAAGGACAAGTGGACAGAGCTGCAAGCTTTTATGCGCTGGCAGCAAAGCAACCGACTGATGCGGTCATTGATCTCGCCACTTCGAAGCGCGTCCAGGGCCGCTCCATGACTGAGGCGCTGGCCATTCCCGATGGGACGCTCAAAATCAATCATGACAATGTCGAGGCAGTGCGTCTGCTGTCGAAGGGGCTCGCTCCGGAGGCCGACGTACTGCTTCAGAAAACATTGAAGACAGATCTCCAGAATGTTTTCACGCTGAACAATTTAGGCGTGGCGAAAGAAATGGAGGGCGAGTCGGAGGAGGCGCTGAAATACTATGATGCCGCTGCCGCCTCTCGTTCCGACGCCGCCGCCATCGTGACCATCAATCAGTCGTGGAGAGGCAAGCCTGTGGTGGAGATGGCGGCGCAAAATGCGAAGAAACTGCGCACCCGTCTTGAGAAGCAGCAGAACAACGAGGTGACCCTCGCCGAATTAAACTATCGCGGCGTGTTGGCGATCAATCGTAACGATCTCAAGGCCGCCGACCGGGATTTTCGCAGCGCGTACGCTTTGGATCCGAACAACGCTTTCGCACTGAATAACATTGGATATCTGGCGGAGCTCCAGGGGGATCAGGAAACTGCCGAGTATTTCTATGCCAGAGCCAGGGAAGTGGCTGGGTCGAACCTCAAAGTTGGATTGGCTTCTCGACGCGCGGCGGAAGGATTGCCGTTGTACCAGGTTGCGAAGGAGAGCGACTCAAGGGTTGAGGCCGTGGTCTCCGAAGAGCGCGAAGCGGTTCGCCGGCAACATGCGCCGATCGGATTGCGGCGGCGCGACAACTCGTTGGTCG
>Ga0193751_1002249_pt1 | contig 11792 bp, 9 predicted proteins | sample L1c2metaG_FD_143050 | JGI IMG/M metagenome (GOLD analysis project Ga0193751, IMG submission 143050) | Soil microbial communities from a riparian zone of the East river system, Colorado, United States - L1c2 | ecosystem: Environmental > Terrestrial > Soil > Riparian zone | place: USA: East River... | reverse complement strand
CTGGACGCCGCCAGAATCGGTGATCGCCAGAATTGATCCGTGCAGCAGCGAGAGAAATTGGTCGTACGGCAGCGCGTCCACCACGACGGCCCTGGGCTCGACCCCAAGGGTCTCATCGACAGGCTGCCGGGCACGTGGATTTGGATGGGTGGCGAACACCAGGAAGAGGTCCTGCCGCTTGCGCAGGACATCTCGCAGGCCGAGCGCGATGGCGCGAATCGGCTCGCCCCATGATTCCCGGCGATGCGCGGTGGCCAGCAGATATGGCGATCCGGGCGCGATTCCGGGCGAGGATTCGGCAGGTGGGCGCGCCACGATGTGCATCACGGCATCCACCACCGGGTTGCCGGTGACCAGGATCCCGTCGCGCTGCCCCTCGGCGCGCAGCTGCTGCGCAGCGTATTCGGTCGGGGCGAAATGCCAGCGCGCCACGATGCTGACGACCCTGCGGTGCATCTCCTCGGGAAATGGCAGGCTCAGATCGTGCGAGCGCAAGCCGGCCTCGACGTGGGCGACCGGCACCCTGAGATTGAATGCCGCGAGCGCTCCGGCCATGGCGCTGGTGGTGTCTCCCTGGACCAGCACGACGTCGGGGCGAACCTGGTCGAGCGCGGCGTCGATCCGCTCGATGGCACGAGCGAGCACTTCGTTCAGCTCGGCATCGGGTCGCATCAGATGGAGGTCCTGATCCGGACGGATGTCGAAGAGTGCGAGCACCGGGTCGACCAGGTCGCGGTGCTGGCCGGTGGCGATCACCGTCGTCCTGACGCCGCGCCGGCGGAGCTCTCCGACCACCGGAGCGAGCTTGATCGCCTCGGGTCGGGTGCCAATGATCACCGCGGCATGCAGCTCGGTCACCGGGCCGTGAGGCCACAGAAGTCGAGGAGGAGCACACCTCCCAGGTCGAGATCGCTGAATGCGGAATGCCTTACCAGGACCGCGACGATATCGGCCCGGGAAACAGCCGCCTCGGCGTCGAGGAGGGTCAGCATCGGGTGTCGCTCGATATTCGGTTCGCAGGCCAGGACCTCGATGCCGGCCTCTGCCAGCGAGAGCGCCACGCGAAGCGCCGGCGACTCGCGCAGGTCGTCCACGTCCGGCTTGTAGGCCAACCCAAGGCAGGCCACGCGCACCTGGCGGCGTCCCTCCAGGTCCAGGCCGGCCGCCGTCTCCAGGATGCGCCCGACCACCCAATCAGTCTTCGCATCGTTCACTTCGCGCGCGGTCCGAATGAGCCGGGCCGTCTCCGGGTCCTGCGCGACGATGAACCAGGGGTCTACCGCGATGCAGTGGCCGCCGACGCCAGGCCCGGGCTGGAGGATCTGGACGCGAGGATGACGGTTCGCCAGGCGGATCACGTCCCAGGCATCGATCCCGAGGTGGTCACACAGCAGCGAGATCTCGTTGGCGAATGCGATGTTGACGTCGCGGAAGCTGTTCTCGACGAGCTTGACCATCTCGGCCGTGCGGCTGTCGGTGGTGAGCAGCGCCCCCTGCACGAACGACCGATAGAACCCTTCGGCCGCCTCTGCGGAGGCCTGGTCGATGCCACCGATGATCCGGTCGTTGGCAACCAGCTCCTGCAGGATCCGGCCGGGCAGAACGCGCTCTGGGCAATACGCCAGCCGGATCGTCTCGACGGCGACCCCCACCTGCGCGAGCTCATCCCGGACCCGCTCGGTGGTGCCGACCGGGCAGGTGGATTCGATGACCACAAGGTCCCGGGGGCGCACGACCTGCGCGATCGCCCTCGCTGCCGCGAGCACGAAGCCGACGTCGGGCGTCGGCACCGGGCCCTCGTCGGTGAATGGCGTCGGCACGCAGATCAGGAAGACGTCGGCCTCCACCGGCGTGGCGCTGGCGTGGAGCAGGCCGGCATCCACCACCTTGCGCACCAGGTCACCGAGGTCAGGCTCGACGATGTGAATGCGGCCGGCGTTGACCGTCTCAACGACGTCCGGGTTGACGTCCACGCCGACCACGCGGTGCCCCGAGGCGGCGAGCGTGGCTGCAGTCGGGAGCCCGATGTAGCCGAGGCCCACCACGCACACCAGGGATTCGCCCATTAGAACCTCCCGGCCCCCAGCATGGCCACGAAACGCACCAGCGCGGGCACGCGCCGAAATCGGGTTGGTTCGCTGAGCACCCGGTACGCGCCCTCCAGTCCCGCTCGACGGAGCCAGGCCGGCGCGCGCGAGGTACGCCCCGCGAAGATGTCGAAGCTTCCGCCCAGGCCCATGTACACCGCGGGATGAGCGGCATAGAGCCGCTGCATCAGGCGCTCCTGCTGCGGTGATCCCATCGCCACGAAAACGAAATCGGGCTGCCGCCTGCGAACGTCTGCGAGGAGTTCGTCTCGTTCGGCGTCGGTCATGTAGCCGTCGCGGTACCACAGGCGTACCCCAGGGACCCGCTCCTGAAGGCGCCGAGCCACATCACCCACGACCTCCTCCCGGCCCCCGATCAGGTAGAACGATCGCCGCGCAGCGAAGCGGTCGAAGATCTCGAGCCACACCTCGGCGCCGGGCATGCGGTGGGCGGCGATGCCAACGCGTCGCAGGGCGAGCACGGCCCCGATGCCATCGGGGTACCCGAGATTGGCGGCCGTGAGGGCCATCCCCGCAGCATCGGCGCGTGCGATCTTCTCTGCATTGATCGCCACCAGGATGCCGGCATTGTCCTCGAGCAGATCCAGGAGGGAGTGCATGCTGGGCGGCACAAAGGTCGTGAGCCCGCGCAGCAAGGCATGAGGAAAACGTGCTGATGCTGCAGCATGCAGCGGACTGGCCGAAGCCTCGGGCGATGCCATGCCGGTAGAGTAGGGCGGGTTGAGGCGGATCGTCGCAGGGGATCCAGCAGTGAGCCCTGCCATCCGGCCGTCCAGATCGAGGCGCCGCTCATTGGAGATCCTGATCATCGCCAACCTCTATCCCGACGAGCGCCAGCCGACCTTCGGGACGTTCGTCGCTCAGCACGCGTCTGCGCTGCGGCGGGCAGGGGCAGGGGTCGAGGTTGTAGCAATCACCGGGGTGGCGGTCAGCCGGGCGTTTGCGCGGAAGTACCTGTGGCTGACGGCTCGCGCCATCGGGCATGCCTTGCGGGCTCGGGTCCGCCGGCGCCTCCCCCAGGTGGTGGAAGCGCACGTCGCCTACCCAACTGCCCTGCTCGCCTGGCTCGTCGCACGCATCTTGGGAGCGAAGCTAGTCATCTACTGTCACGGCTCGGATGTGACCGGGGTGGCGGCGCGCTCCCGCCTGCACCATGCCCTGGCGACGTGGGTCTTTGCGCGAGCCGAGCTGGTCGTGGCCAACAGCTCGTTCCTGCGGGAGCTGCTCCTGTCGCGCTACCGGGTTCCGGCGTCCCGGCTGGTGGTGCTGCCTCCGGGCGTGGACCTGCGCCGGTTCACCACCACCTCCGAGCATCGGCGGCTCGACGAGGTCCTCTTCGTCGGATGGCTGTCACGCGCCAAGGGGGTCTTCGAGCTGGTAGAGGCAGTCAGCCGGCTGCGCGAACCACGCGTCGCGCTGCGAATCGCAGGTGGAGGGCCGGAGCAACGTGCCCTCGAGGAGGCGGCGCGCGAAGCAGGGATCGACGCTCAGTTCCTTGGGCCGGTGGCTCCGACGGAGGTTGCGCGCCTGATGACCGAGGCGGCCGTGGTGGCCATCCCATCCGTCGGCCCAGAGGGGCTCGGGCTGGTAGCTCTCGAAGCGATGGCCGCTGGGGCGCTGGTCGTGGCCGCGGCGAGTGGAGGCCTCTCCGAGTCCGTGATCGACGGAGAGACGGGCTGGCTGGTCCCACCCGGTGACGTGGATGCGCTGACGGCCGCGCTGCGCGATGCACTGGCGACCGTCAATGGCGCCGCGCCGTCTCGCCTGGCAGCGCTCCGGCGGCGGGCGCAGGAGAAGGCGGGCGAGCATGATATCGACGCGATCGCCCTGCGCACGCTGACGATCTATGGGTCACTGGAGGCTGGCAACCATGCTTGACCTTCTGAAGCCGCCTGCCATGCTCGCCGTGCTTGCTGCCGCACTGGTGGTGGGTGCCGTGCTCGTCGCCCGACAGATCTCGCGGCGTCTCAACTGGGATCCGGCCGGACCGATCGCCCTCATCGCCGCGGCACCGCTGCTGCCCCACGTCGCGGTCATCGCCAGCCTCTCCTTCGACGACCTGCTGCCCCTCGTCGGCCTCGGCATGCTCGCCTGGCGCCTCCCCGTTCCCCGTCTCAGCGGCGATCCCCTGATGCGCGGCCTCCTGGTGGCCGTGGTGGTTGCCATCGGCGCCCGTGTCGCGAGCGCACTCGCCAACGGCGGTGGGCTGGAGGGGACGATCCTCATGCTGGGCCAGGCCATCGCCCGCCCGGTCGTGCTCCTTGGCATGGTGGCCTATGTGGCTGTCACTCGGCCGATGGAGCGCCGGCAGCGTCTGACGATGATTGCCATTGCGAGCATCGGTACGTTTGAGGCTGTCTTCGGGTTGATCGCGTTCGTTGTTCCGCTGCCGTGGGACCTCGGGCTGCAAGCCGCCCGCCCGATGACAAGCGCGTACGGCGTCTGCCGCGGGCTCGTCAATGGCACTCTGGGCCTTTCGGCCAATCATCTCGGCGCGGTATTCGTTCTGGCATTGCCGCTCACCGTCGCCTTGGCGGTTCGCGGGCCAGGCTGGGCGCGATGGGGCTGGCTCTTGGCGGCATCCGCTCAGGCCGCGGCGCTGGCGCTGACGTTTACGCGATCGTCGATCCTCATCGCGGGCGTGCTTGCCGTGACGCTCCTCATTTTCCAGCGACGCGTCGTGTTGATGGCCGCAGCCATGGCAGTGACGACCACGCTCCTGCTCGTGGTTTCCCTGTCAGCGGGCTGCGCTGTCTCCAGCAGCTCGGGCGGCCCGGTGGGAGGCTTTGTTGGGCTCGCCGGTGGTCGCATCACAGACGGGAATGATCGTCTGGCGCTGTGGTACGCAGCCGCTCACATCATGGTCGACCACCCACTGTTCGGCGTTGGGCTGGACCAGATGGCGGTCATCCTGAAGGAAGACCCTGCGCGGTACCGGCCCACACCGTTCGGTCCAGCCGGCAACTCGGCGCACAACACCATCCTGCTGGCTGGTGCGGAGACAGGGATCGTCGGGGCTCTGGCCATCCTGGCCATCAACGTCGGCCTCGCCCTGCTCGCGCTGCGCTGTGTGTGGCGAGGCTGGCGGCGACGCGATGTGCTGCCTGCCGCCGCGGGGCTGGTCATCGGCGGCTACCTTGTCCAGGGGATGTTCAACAACCTCTTCTCGATTCCGGGGACCAGCTCGATCCTGGCCCTGCTGGTGGGAGCCTTCGCGGTTTCGCAGGTCGTGTCCGGCGAGGCCAAGGGCGGGAGCTCGCCGCCGACTGGGGATGAGCAGCCGTCCCCGTATACTCGCCCGGCAGTGGACACGAACGACATGGCGGGTGCCGGGGGTTGAAGCGCGCGCTCGTCACCGGCATCACCGGTCAGGACGGGTCGTACCTCGCCGAGCTCCTGCTCGCCAAGGGATACGAGGTTCACGGACTGATCCGCCGCTCGAGCTCGTTCTCGACGAGCCGTATCGACCACCTGTACAGCGACATCCACTCGCTCGAACGCCCGCTCTACCTGCACTACGGCGATCTGTCTGACTCCTCGTCACTGATCAACACCCTCAACCAGGTCAAGCCCGATGAGGTCTACAACCTCGGGGCCCAGAGCCACGTGAAGGTCAGCTTCGAGATGCCCGAGTTCACGGCTGATACCGCGGGCATGGGCAATCTGCGACTGCTCGAGGCGATCCGCTATGCCGATTGGCCGATTCGCTTCTACCAGGCCGGCAGCTCCGAGATGTTCGGCCTCGTGCACGAGCGCCCGCAGACCGAGGCGACAGCGTTCTATCCGCGCAGCCCGTACGCCGTGGCGAAGGTCTTCGCCCACTGGATGACGGTGCAGTACCGCGAAGCGTATGGGCTGTTCGCGAGCAACGGGATCCTCTTCAACCACGAGTCGCCTCGACGCGGCCCCACGTTCGTCACCCGCAAGATCACCCGAGCGCTGGCGAACATCGTGGCAGGGCGCCAGACCAAGCTCTACCTGGGCAACCTGGACGCCCGGCGTGACTGGGGATATGCGCCGGAGTATGTCGAGTCCATGTGGCGGATCCTGCAGCACGACCAGGCCGACGATTTTGTGATCGCCACCGGCCAGATGCACACGGTCCGTGAGTTCCTCGACACCGCTTTTGGCCTGGTTGGGCTCAAAGCCGATGACCACGTGGTGATCGATCCGCGCTACTTCCGCCCGACCGAGGTCGACGAGCTGTGCGGTGATGCCGGCAAGGCCGCCCGGCTCCTCGGATGGCGGCCGACCACGACGTTCACGCAGCTCGTCGGCGTCATGGTGGAGGCCGATCTGCACGAGGCGGGGATCGATCCGATGACCGTCATGGTGTCGTCCACCACCGGGTCCGGCTGATGGCCTGGTCGCACGGGAGAGTGATGGTCACCGGGGGAGGAGGGTTCCTCGGCCACGCCGTCGTTGAACGACTGGGCGCTGTGGGCGCCAATGAGATCTTCGTGCCGCGCAGCCGGGACTACGACCTGCGGACCATGGATGGCGTCCGAGCCGCGCTGGCCGACGGGAAGCCGAATGTCGTGATCCACCTGGCAGCGGTGGTTGGCGGCATCGGTGCCAATCGTGAAAACCCGGGCCGCTTCTTCTACGAGAACGCAATCATGGGGATCCAGCTCCTCGAGCAGGCACGCCTCGCCGGGGTGGCGAAGATCGTCACGATCGGCACCGTCTGCTCATATCCCAAGTTCAGCCCGGTCCCCTTCCGGGAGGAGGACTTCTGGAACGGGTATCCGGAGGAGATCAACGGGCCATATGGATTGGCCAAGAAGATGCTGCTGGTCCAGGGACAGGCATACCGCGATCAATACGGATTGAATGCGATCTATCTGATTCCGGTGAACCTCTACGGGCCCGGGGACGATTTCAACCCGGCCACGTCCCACGTCATCCCCGCACTGATCAAGAAGTGCGTTGACGCGCGCACCGCCGGCGAGCCAGAGATTGAGGTCTGGGGTTCCGGGTCAGCATCTCGCGAATTCCTGTATGTGGACGACGCTGCTGATGGGATTGTGCTCGCCACCGAGAGGTACGACGCGCCGGAGCCAGTCAACCTGGGAGTTGGGCACGAATTGAAGATCAAGGAGCTCGTCGAGCTCATCACTGAGCAAACGCGCTTCACGGGCACCGTCCGCTGGAATCCATCGCGCCCGGACGGCCAGCCGCGACGCGCGCTCGACACCACACGCGCTCGAGAAGAGTTCGGCTTCGTCGCGCGCACACCGTTCGAGGTCGGACTGCGCAGAACGATTGATTGGTACGAAGCCGGGCGGATCGGCGCGCCCGTTTCCGCTACGCGCTCTTGACCTTCACGATACCGACTGGCTGATATTGCGGGTCCCAGACGCCCCATGGCATGCCGTTGTTGCCTGATCGAAAGTAGGCGGGCGCAAGATTGTTGTACAGGTCGGAACAGTCGCGTATCTCCGCGAGGCGTTGGTCGTACTCGTCGTAATTCGATGGTGCATCGGCAGATAGACCGAAGATGCGGCGCAGTGTGGCTTCGCTGTAGCACCAGCCCTGCGATGGCTGGTGAAACCAGTCCTCGTTCCCAGTCGCCCCGAGCGTTGCAACGAGCCGGCCGCCTGGGCGAAGGACGCGCATGAGCTGTTCGACGACACGTTCGAGATCGCTCGGATCGTTGTGCTCCAAGGAGGACACCGAGACAATCGCATCAAACGACTCATCCTCGAGCTCAGAAAGATCGCCGAGGTCCCGGTTAAGGATCGCCACGGTCCCACGGGCCGGACGCAGGAGTCTCCGGCCCAATGCCTCGAGGATACGGACCGGCTCACCGACCCGGTGTCTGATGGATGCTGGGCCGCGGATCTCCCGCCTTAGTGCGGTGCCCAGCGCTAGCAGGTCACCTGACCGGTAACCTCGCACGTTATATCGCGCCCGCAGCCGGACGGGCATCGCGTCGCGCGGCGTCCGATCGACGCTGAGCACATCAAACCCGCGCTCGCTAAGGTACCACTGCAGTATGCCAAGGCCCGCACCGGCGTCGAGGACCCGCTCTCCAGGCTTTAGGCGGGCGTGCTTGATGACCCAAACGAGATCAAGAACGTAGTGCCAGCCAAACCCAAGGTTGGTGGCTCTGCTCAACCGTCGAAGGTCGGCGACTGTGCTGGCATCGCTTCGCAACAGGTCGACCGGGAGTATCTCGATCAGGTCATCCGTCGTCAAAGCCGCTGTGCCCCGAGCGTCTCGCCGGCCCTGCGCCCACATCGCTTGATCGGCTGGGGCGATCGCAGCGACGTCCTTCCGGTACGGCTCATTGCCATACAGTACGGCACATGCCGATAACTCCGTGGTATGCGCCCTCCCTTCCGGTACTCTCCCGACCTCACCGTAGGCGGGATCGCCAGTCGGCGGGTGGGCGTTGGAACCTCCTCCATCACCCAGGACGACGAACGCCGCGTGTTGGAGGTCCTGCGTTCGGGGAGGCTGTCCCCCGGCGCGGTGACATCCGAATTCGAACAACGCTTCGCCCACCTCCATGATCGCCGTCACGCGGCGATGTGCAACAGCGGAACGGGAGCGCTCCAGCTCGCGCTCCAGGCCCTCAAGCTTCGCTACGGCTGGCCTGACGGGGCAGAGGTCATCGTCCCCGCGATGACATTCGTGGCTACCGTCAACACCGTGCTGTACAACGGCCTGCGCCCTGTCCTGGTCGACATTGACCCAGCCACGTTCAACATGGACCCCGCCGCATGCGCATCGGCCGTTTCCGATCAGACGGTTGCTCTCGTCCCCGTGCACCTCTTCGGGCAGCCTGCGGACATGACGTCACTGATGGGAATCGCTCGCGATCGCGGTCTACGGGTAATCGAGGACAGCTGCGAGACGGTTGGCGTCAGGCATGCAGGCCGACCTGTCGGCTCGTTTGGAGACTTCGCATGCTTCTCGACCTACATGGCCCACCTCGTAACGACCGGGGTCGGTGGGCTCGCGTTGACCGATGACGATGAGGACATCGCCCGTTTTCGAAGCCTGATGAACCACGGTCGGAATCCTCGATACCTGAGGATCGATGACGACCAGGGGTTGACCGATGACGAGCTGCTGCAGGTTGTGTGGAGCCGATATGAGTTCGTGTGGTTGGGCCAGAGCTACCGAGCCACCGAGATGGAGGCTGCCTTAGGGATCGGTCAGCTGGAACGGCTGCCAACCTCAATCGCCAGACGGCGAGAGATCGCCGCCCTGCTCGCCGATGCGCTTGCTCATCCCGACCTCCAGTTGCCGAGCATTGCACTGGGGAACGAGCACGCGTTCATGATGTTTCCGGTGGTTTGCAGGCGGGCGGGACTTCGAGACCGGCTTGTGCTCGCCCTCGAGCGTGCAGGCGTCGAGACCCGGTTCTTGCTGCCGATCCTCGGACAGCCATGCTACGAGGGCGTGCTTGACTATGCGGCGGGGGCGTTTCCAGTGGCGGAGAACGCCCTGGCGAATGGGTTCTACATCGGCTGTCACCCTGGCATGACAGACGACGACGTCGCCTACATCGGGATGATCGTTGGGGGCGTCCTGCGCGAGGGCCCCCAGAGCTGAGGCCTGCAGTGCGAGGTGCCGTGGACCTCATCCAGCGCCCCACCAGCAGCAGCGCTCGCGTGGTCCGGGGCTCGATCGCCTACACCGCCGCCATCCTGGCCCAACGCGCGATCGGCCTGATCCTGCTGCCGGTCTACGTTCGGGTCGTGGGCCCCGCCGAGTACGGCCAACTGGCCATCGCCGTCACGATCTCGTCCGCTGCGGCGACCGTCCTCTCCTTTGGCCTCGAGGCGGCCGTGTTCCGAACGTACATCCATCTCGCGTCCGACCCCGACAAACGCAACCGGTTCGTGAATACCCTTGGCATCTTCGTCATCGTGGCGCCGGCACTGTCAGTCGCCCTGATCGCGGCGCTGCTGCTCGTCCCGATCTCATCGTTCTTCACGATCCGTCCGGAGGCAATCGGGCTGGCCCTGGCAGGCGTGGCTGTCACGGTCCCCGCCACGATCCTGCCGATGGCCATCCTGCGCGCCCAGGAACGGCTGGCCGACTACCTGCGGGTGAGCGTCATCACGGTCGTGGTCCAGACCGTGTTCATGATCGGCATGGTCGTCATCCTGCACATGGGCATCATCGGATGGCTGCTCGCCTCACTGCTGGGATCAGCCGTGCAGCTGGTGGTCGGCCTCTGGGTGCTGGGTCATCGATGGACCCGTGCCTTCGAGGTGCCACTGCTGATGGGTGCCCTTGCCTTCGGGCTGCCACTCGTGCCGCATGCCCTCTCGCACTGGTTGCTGGCCCTCTCCGATCGGGCCGTGCTTGGCGCATACGTGGATTCCAGCCAGATCGGGATCTACAACCTGGCGTACCAGCTGGGCGTGCCAATGGGGATTCTTGCGGTGGCGGCCAACCAGGGGATCATGCCCATCTATGCCGAGGCGACCCATAACCTGGCGCGGCGCGCCGAGCTGCGGACATTGGCCTCGCGCCAGGTGGTGGCCACCTGCCTGCTGGGCCTGGCGGTCGGGATGCTTGGTCCCTCGCTCATGCGGCTTGTCTTTCCGCCTGACTATGCCCAGGCGGCCGGGCTCCTGCCCTGGATCGCGGCCGGTTACACCTTCTTCGGGCTCTACCTGATCCCGATGAACGCGGTCTCCGTGATGGGCGGCGAGACGCGCTGGGTGTGGACCAGCACCCTGACAGCCGGCGGCGTCAACGTTGGCCTCAACCTGGCGACGGTTCCGACGCTCGGTAACATCGCGGCTGCGGTGAACACCGCCATCGCCTACGCGGTGCTGCTCGGGCTGCTGGTCGCCTACCAGTACCAGGTGGCCCGGACGCCCATCCCCCTTGCCTGGCGCCGGATCGCAACCGCCATGGCGGTGATGGGCATTGGGCTGGGGTGCGCTATCCTGCTGCTGCCCGACGAGGCTGCTTCGGTGATCACCCTGGCCGGTCGGACGGTCGTGCTACTGGTGGTCACGGCCATCCTGTGGGCTCTCTTCGTCCGTGGCCCCAGGCGCCCGAACACGTCGCGAGGACCCTGTTGAGCTCGCTCTCCGTTGTCATTCGCTCCTTCAACGAGGAGCAGCACATTGGCAGCCTGCTGGCCGGGATCAGCCACCAGACGCGACAGCCGACCCAGGTCATCCTGGTCGACTCGGGCTCCACCGACGGGACCGTTGAGATCGCGTCGCGCTTTGGCGCGCAGATCCTGAACATCGATCCGGAGGCGTTCTCGTTCGGCAGGTCGCTCAACATCGGCTGTGCCGCTGCCACCGGCGAACTGATCGTCATCGCCAGCGCACATGTCCGCCCTGTCTACGACAGCTGGCTCGAGCTGCTGACGGCACCTCTGGCCAACCCGGAGATGGCGCTCACCTACGGACGCCAGCAGGGAGATCACCGTACCCGTTTCTCCGAGGCGCAGATCCTGTCGCGCTGGTTTCCGGAGCAAAGCGACCTTCACCAGCAGCATCCCTTCTGCAACAACGCGAACGCGGCGATCCGCCGCGAGACGTGGGAGACGCAGCCCTACGACGAGGCGCTCACCGGCCTCGAGGATCTCGATTGGGCGAGGCGGGCAATCGAGAACGGTCACCGCGTCGGCTACATCGCCGAGGCGCCGGTCTACCACTTGCACCAGGAGAGCTGGTCGCAGGTCGCGAATCGCTATCG
>Ga0193751_1002248_pt1 | contig 11792 bp, 15 predicted proteins | sample L1c2metaG_FD_143050 | JGI IMG/M metagenome (GOLD analysis project Ga0193751, IMG submission 143050) | Soil microbial communities from a riparian zone of the East river system, Colorado, United States - L1c2 | ecosystem: Environmental > Terrestrial > Soil > Riparian zone | place: USA: East River... | reverse complement strand
AATCTTCGGCGTTGTGAAGCGCGCAAACCGTCTGTCCCGCTCGCCGGATTTCGACGCCGTCTACCGCCAGGGCCGGTCGGTCTCGTCGCGGTTCCTCGTGCTGTACTGGTTTGGACAGGAGGAGCCCGCCGAGCCTCGCTTTGGAATGTCGGTCCCCCGCACGGTCGGGAACGCCGTCGCTCGCAACAAGCTCAAGCGGCAGCTGCGCGAGTTGTGGCGCGCGCGGCTCGAGCGTGTGCCGACCGGCCGCGACTACGTGCTGATCGTGCGGCCGGGCGTCGTCGAGGCGGTTGCGGCGAACGGCTTCGACTGGCTGGGCGAGCGAATCGACGAGGTGCTGTCGATGACGAAGGCGGCAGCCTGATGTACCGCGTCGGGGTGGCTGCAGTCTGGATGTACCGCGCGACCTGGGGCGCGCTCTTCCCGACGACGTGCAAGTACCACCCGTCGTGCTCCCAGTACGCGATCGACGCGGTGCGGCAGAAGGGGCTCGTGCGCGGCAGTGCGCTCGCCGGCTGGCGGCTCCTGCGCTGCAACCCGTGGAGTCGTGGAGGATTCGACCCGGTTCGATGATGCACGCGATGCTCATCTTCTCGCCGATCACACCGCTCGAGCACACCGCGCGGCACGTCCTCAACTGGCTGCACTTCAGCGTCGGCCTGCCGTGGGCCTGGTCGGTCGTCGCGCTCACGGTGATCGTGCGGATGCTTCTCGTCCCGCTGACGGTGAAGCAGATCCACTCGATGCAAAGCCTGCAGCGCCACGCGCCGCAGATGAAGGAGATTCAGAAGAAGTACAAGGGCGACAAGGCGAAGCAGAACGAGGAGTTGATGAAGTTCTACCGCGAGAACAACATCAACCCCGCGGCCTCGTGCCTGCCGATGTTGTTCCAGCTGCCGGTCTTCATCGCGCTCTACTACTCGCTCAAGACATTCTCCAAGCATCCGCCGGGCGGCAACCTCTCCTTCCTCCATTTCATTCCGTCCATTGCTGCGCATACGACGACGCACTGGGGCGGCTACGTGCTGCTCGTCGTGTACGTCGCGAGCCAGATGATGTCGACGCTGTACATGTCGGCGACTGCGGACAAGACGCAGCGGATCCTGTTCATGTTCATGCCGCTCGTCTTCGTGTTCGTGATCGCGCGCTTTCCGGCCGGCCTCGTTCTGTACTGGGTGACGACGAACCTGTGGACGGTCGGGCAGGGGCTGATCACGCGGCGCCTGATGCCGAAGACGCCTCCGCCGGATCTCTTCAAGCGGACGTCACGCACGCCGCCCAAGGACGACGGAAGCGATGGCAACGGCGCGAAACCGGCGACGCTGGAAGCGCCGAAGGCCGAGACGCCTCGCCCCGCCGGGCAGCCGCGGAAGGTGCGGCGGAAGAAAGGCGCGGCTCGTAGGCGATGAGCAACGTGACCGTCGAGGCGACAGGGGAGACGGTCGGCGAGGCGAAGTGGGCGGCGCTCCGCGAGCTCGAGCTGCGCCATCCCGGGCTGGACAAGACGGCAGTGCAGTTCGAGGTCGTCTCTGAAGGAGAGCGAGGCCTCCTCGGAGTCGGATACGCGCCGGCGCGCGTCGTCGCGATGGTCCCGGCTGACGCAGTCGAGGCCACTGCGATCGACGAGAGTGCCGCTGCGGCCGACCTGCGCTCGCTCCTCACGCGCATGACGCACGTCCTCGGTGTGGATGGCCGGCTGGACGTGCGCGAGGACGACGAGTCGATCGTCGCGACAGTCACCGCTGCCGACGCCGGGCTCCTCATCGGCCGGCACGGCCAGACGATCGATGCCATCCAGTACCTCATGAACGCGATCTCACATCGTCGCGGCGACGATCCGCGTAAGGAGGTCGTCGTGGACGCCGCCGGCTATCGCGAGCGCCGCCGCGCGACGCTCGAGTCGCTTGCGCTGCGCACGGCGGAGCAGGTTCGCGCGAGTGGCGACCCCGTCGAGCTCGAGCCCATGACGGCGGTTGAACGCAAGGTCGTGCACCTCGCGCTGAAGGAGCACGAGGGCGTCGAGACCCGCTCCGACGGCACGGAGCCCAACCGCTACGTCGTCGTCGTCCCCGCTGACTGACGACTGGCTTCGCGCCGTTCTCGCGACGCCGGGGCTGACCGGGCTGAGCGACGAGGCGAAGGCGCACGCCATGCTCGTCGACGACGCGCTCCGCGCGACTGATCTCGTCCGCTCCTTCGACGGCCCTGTCGTCGACGTCGGATCCGGCGGCGGCTCGCCGGGGATACCGCTCGCGCTCGCGCTGCCCGACCGCGAGGTGACGCTGCTCGAGGCGTCGCGGCGCAAGTGCGACTTCCTCGAGCGGTGGGCGCCGCCGAACGCGCGGGTTCTGTGGGGGCGGGCCGAGGAGCAGGAGCCTGACACCTACGGCGTCGCGCTTGCGAAGGCGCTGGCCCAGCCGCCGGTTGCGGCCGAGCTCTGTCTGTCGCTCGTCCGGCCGGGCGGCGCCGCGATTCTGTGGGTCGGCGCGTCCGCGGACCTGTCGGTGGTCGCGCGCGTCTCTTCGTTGCTCGGCGGCGACGTCCCAGAGGAGCGCGACGGCCTCGTCGTCATGCGCAAGCTTGCGCCGACGCCACCCGGATTCCCCCGGCGGGCGGGCATGCCGAAGAAACGCCCGCTGGCCTAGCGGACTTTCTGGAGGTACGCGATCGCAGCGTGGAGCAGGATGATCGCGGTCGGCAGGCGCACCTTCGAGGCCGCGTCCGTGACCTTCTTGCCGTTCAGCGACCCGGTGAGGATGAGGCTCTCCTTGATCCCGGGAACGGTGTTGACGACCTGGACGCCATTTCCGACCACGGGATGGTCGAGGTCGCCGATCGCGTCGGCGTGGTTCGGGAAGACGATCCAGGCGAACGCGTCCTCGGCGTCCGGGCCTTTCAGCGCGACGTCGACGAGCCCGACCGCGTGGTACTTGCGGGCGTTCGCGGTCAAGGCCTGCTTCTCGGCCTGCGCATGCGAGAAGCCGCTCGGGAGCTCTGAGACCGGGATCGGGGTCTTCAGGAGGGTTCTCACGAGCGCCTGCGGGGTCATCCCGGCAAGCGTCGCGGCGCTCAGCACAAGGGCCAGCCTGAGCATGTCGGTTGCATCTTCCCCTGTCCGGCCTTGAAGCAACAATGGACCTCGTGGCCCGGATCTACGCGCTCGCAAACCAGAAGGGCGGCGTCGGCAAGACGACGACGGCGATCAACCTCGCCGCGTGCCTCGCGGAGGCCGGCGAACGCGCGCTCGTCGTCGACCTCGACCCGCAGGCGAACGCCACCTCGGGGCTCGGCATGCGCGCGAACGGGACCTCGAGCTACGACCTGCTCGACGGCGCCCCGCTTGCCGAGCTGACGAAGCACACCGCGTTCGCGAACCTCGACCTCGTCCCGTCGAAGCCCGACCTCGCCGGCGCCGTCGTCGAGCTCGCGGCGCGCGACGGCGGAGAGCGCTACCTCGCGGAGGCGCTCGCGTCGGGCACGTCCCAGTACGACTTCGTCTTCATCGACTGCCCCCCGGCGCTCGGCCCGCTGACCGTGAACGCGCTCGCCGCCGCCGACCGCGTTCTCGTCCCCGTGCAGGCGGAGTACTACGCGCTCGAAGGCCTGACCCAGCTGATGCAGTCGATCGAGCTCATCCGCCGCCGGCTCAACCCGCGCCTCGGCATCGGCGGGGTGCTCATGACGATGGTGGACGCACGCACGCGCCTCGCGCAGGACGTGGAAGCCGAGGTGCGGCGGCACTTCGGCCCACTCGTGTTCAAGACGTCGGTCCCGCGCTCGGTCCGCCTTGCGGAGGCGCCCAGCCATGGGCTCCCGGCGATCGCCTACGACCGTCGCTCCGCCGGAGCCGACGCCTACTGGAAGGTGGCGATGGAGCTTGTCGAGCGCAACTAACAGACGCGGCCTCGGTCGCGGCCTCGAGGTCCTCGTCGGCGGGCTCGAGCCGGGCTCGCCTGAGCTGATCGAGCTGTCGGTCGAAGCGATCCATCCGAACCCGCGGCAGCCGCGCAAGCGCTTCGACGGCGAAGCGGGCTCGGGACTTGCGGAGTCGATCCGCGCGCAAGGCGTCATCTCGCCGCTGCTCGTGCGGCCGCGCACCGCTGGCGGCTACGAGATCGTCGCCGGCGAGCGGCGCTGGCGTGCGGCGCGCGAGGCCGGGCGGCAGACGGTTCCGGCGGTCGTGCGCGAGACCGACGACCGCGACACGCTCCTGCTCGGGCTCGTCGAGAACGTCGCGCGCGAGCAGCTGACGGCGGTGGAGGAGGCGCGCGCATACGCGGTGCTCATCGACGAGTTCTCTCTCTCGCTCGGCGACGTGGCGGAGCGCGTCGGCCGGTCGAAGCCGTCGGTGTCGAATCGGATTCGCCTGCTCGATCTTCCCGACGACGTGCTCGGCATGGTCGAGCGCGGCCAGCTCACCGAAGGCCACGCGCGCGCAGTGCTCGCCGTTCCCGATCACGAGGGACGCCGTCGACTGGCACGCGAGATCGTGCAGAAGGGCCTGTCGGTACGCGTTGCCGAGCAGCGTGCGAAGTGGGCGGGCGCGAAGCAGAAGCCGCGCGTGCGTGCGACGCCGGTCGACCCGGCGCTCGCCGGTCGCGTTGGCGACGCGCTGCAGCGGCTGACCGGCTTCCACGCGAAAGTGTCGAGCGGCCGCGTCGAGCTCGTGTTCGCCGACGAGCACGAGCTGGAAGAGATCGCAGAAGCGCTGGAGCGTGCGTCCGGCCGTATGTAACGTCGGAGTGTGTCCGACAACGGCGCGCTCATCCATGCACGCGGTCTGACGAAGCGCTTCGGCGCGCTCACCGCGGTCGACGCCATCGACTTCGACGTCCGCAAGGGCGAGGCGTTCGGGTTCCTCGGGCCGAACGGCGCAGGCAAGAGCTCGACCATGCGCATGATCGGCTGCGTCTCGCCGGTAACCGACGGCACGCTGCGTGTGCTCGGCCTCGATCCCGGACGCGACGGCCCGGCGATCCGCGGACGGCTGGGCGTCGTCCCGCAGCTGGACAACCTGGACAACGAGCTCACTGTCCGCGAGAACGTCATCATCTACGGTCGCTACTTCGGCCTCTCCCGCCGCGAGCTGCGTGTTCGCGCGGAGGAGCTCCTCGAGTTCGTCCAGCTGACCGAACGCGCGGACGACCCGGTCGAACCTCTCTCCGGTGGGATGAAGCGACGGTTGACGATCGCGCGTTCGCTCGTGAACAACCCCGATGTGCTTCTCCTGGACGAGCCGACGACCGGTCTCGACCCCCAGGCGCGGCACGTCGTGTGGGACCGGCTCTTCCGTCTCAAGCAGCAAGGCGTCACGCTCGTTCTGACGACCCACTACATGGACGAGGCGGAGCAGTTGTGCGACCGGCTCGTGATCATGGACCAGGGGAAGATCGCGGAGGAAGGCTCGCCCCTCGAGCTCATCCAGCGCCTGTCCACGCGCGAGGTGGTCGAGCTGCGCTTCCCAGGCGAGGCGCCGGTCGTCGGGCCCGAGGTGTTCGACGGCAGCGTCGCGCGGGTGGAGGTGCTCCCGGACCGCATCCTGCTCTACACCGACGACGGCGACGCCCTCGTCCCGGTTGCGCATGAGCGGCTGCACCCGCAGAGCGTCCTCGTGCGGCGCTCGACGCTGGAGGACGTCTTTCTCCGCCTCACCGGCCGCACGCTGGTGGACTGATGACGGGCGCACTGCTGGCGTACGAGCACTGGGTCGTGTCGTACAAGCGGCTCTGGCGCGCGAGCGTGGTCTCGAGCATCCTCAACCCGATCCTGTACCTGACGGCGCTCGGCGTCGGCCTCGGCAAGCTGGTGAACCACGGTGCGCATCCGCTCGGGGTCTCGTACGTCTCGTTCGTCGCGCCGGGCATGCTCGTCGCCGCCGGCATGAACATCGCGGCGTTCGAGAGCACGTGGCCGGTGATGGCAGCGATTCGGTGGACGCGCGTCTACCACGCGATGCTTGCGACGCCCCTTCGTGTCCGTGACGTGTTGCTCGGTCACCAGCTCTACGTAGCATCGCGCGTCGCGACGTCGACCGGCATCTATCTCGTTGCTCTCGCAGCGTTTGGCACGTTGCACTCGGCGTACGCGATCCTGGCGTGGCCCGTCGCCATCCTCGTGGGCTTTGCGTTCAGTGCGCCGCTCGCCGCGTACGCGGCCTGGGCGCCGAAGGACAGCTACATGGCCGCGATCTTCCGCTTCGGCATCGTTCCGCTCTTCCTCTTCTCGGGGACGTTCTTCCCGCTGACGCGCCTCCCGGAGGGGCTGCGCCAGCTCGCCTACGCCACACCGCTGTGGCACGGAGTCGATCTCGCGCGGCATCTGACGCTCGGCACCGTCACCTGGGGAATGGCGCTCGTGCACGTCGCGTATCTCGTTGTCTTCGCCGGCGTCGGCGTCTGGCTCGCCGAGCGCAGCTACGCGAAGAAGCTCGTGCGATGACGACCTTCGCCGGCACGCGCGCACATCTTCTCTTCGAACGCAACCTCATGGTGTACCGCCGCTCGTGGCTGATCATCTTCAGCGGCCTCTTCGAGCCCCTCTTCTACCTCGCGTCCCTCGGCTTCGGGCTCGGCCATTTCGTCGGACGCGTAAACGGTGTGTCATACGCGAGCTACATCGCACCGGCGCTGCTCGCGTCGTCGGCGATGAACGGCGCCATCTACGACGCCACGACGAACGTCTTCTGGAAGCTGCGCTACGCGAAGGTGTACGACGCGGTGCTCGCGACGCCGCTCGGCCCGACCGACGTCGCTCTCGGCGAGACATCGTGGGCGCAGTTCCGGGGGTTGTTGTACGCCGCAGGCTTCGTCGTCACTGCGGCGTCGCTCGGTCTCATTCATTCGTGGTGGGGGTTGCTCGCGCTTCCGTCCGCGGTCATCGTCGGCTTCGCCTTCGCAGGCATGGGCATCGCCGCGTCGACGTTCATTCGCAGCTGGCAGGACTTCGACATGGTGCAGCTCGTGCAGCTGCCGATGTTCCTGTTCAGCGCGACCTTCTATCCGCTGAGCGTGTACCCGGTGGCAATCCAGTGGGTCGTGCGCTTCTCGCCGCTCTACAACGCGATCGTCCTCGTCCGCTCGTTCACACTCGGCACGGTCGGGCCGACGAACCTCCTCAACGCCGCGTACCTCATTGCACTCGGTGCGTTCGGGATCTGGCTCGCACGCCGCCGCATGGCGGGCTTGCTGCTGACCTGAAGGATGCGGGATGGGCGATCGTGGATTCGAACCACGGACCTCCGCCTTATCAGAGCGGCGCTCTAACCAACTGAGCTAATCGCCCGCGAGCGGCCCGCAGTGTAGCGCGGTCGGGTCAGTGGATCCGCTGAGTGCGCCGCAGGTACTCCTCGGCGGCGAGGAGGAAGGCGTGGTCGGAGGCGAGCTCGATCACCTGTTCCTTCGTCTCCTCGTCGAGGTCGCGGTCGTGGGCGACCTGCTCGAGGAAGGAGGGAAGAGAGCCATTCCGCGACAACGCCGACATCCGCAGGATGATGCGGCGCGTATCGGCGTCCTCCGAGATCGCCTCGAACGCCTCGATGTCCTCGAGCCAGTGAGCGGTCATCGCGGGCTGAACGGCACCGCGCACCGCGTGGATACGGGTTTCGGCTCGGCGCCCTGAGCTATATTCGGTCCGAGGTCGGAGATGCAGGAGATGCTCATCTACGGCGTCAGCTTCGACTTGGTCGGCAAGCAGCCGATCGTCCTGTTGAAGACCGCCGACGGGAACAAGTTCCTCCCGATCTGGATCGGGCATCCCGAGGCGGCGGCGATTCTCATGAAGTTGCAGAGCCAGGCGCCGCCGCGGCCGATGACGCACGACCTGCTGAGCGACATGCTCGAGCAGCTGGGCGCCCAGATCATCCGCATCACCGTCACGGAACTGCGCGAGAACACCTTCTACGCGCAGATCACGTTGCAGCAGGACGGTGGCGAGATCGAGATCGACTCGCGGCCGTCGGATGCGATCGCGCTTGCGATCCGCGCCGAGGCGCCGATCTTCGCCGCCGATCGCGTCATCGAGGAGTCGGCGATCGAGTTCGAGGGCGAGGAGATCGACCAGGACCGGTTGGACGAGGAGGTGGCGAAGTTCCGCAACTTCCTCGACGAGGTCACGCCGGACCAGTTCGCCGCTCTCGAGGACGGCGACGAGGACGAGGCCGAGGAGCTCGAAGAGGAAGAGGACGACTAAGTGAGCACGGCGACGGCGAGCGCGACGCCGTTGAAGAGCCCGTGCACGATCATTCCCGGGTAGACGCTCTTCGTGCGATCGCGTAGCCACGCGAGCGCGATGCCGAAGGGAACGAGGACGAGCAGCGCTTCCACGAGCCCGTGCGCGAGGCCGAAGCTGATGCCGACCACGATGATCGACGGCCAGCGTCCCAGGAAGGCGAGCAGCGACTGTCCCAGCCCGCGGAACGTCAGCTCCTCGACCACCGGCGCGACGAGCGCGTACAGCACGACGTTCGCCGCGAACGCGCCGGAGTGGGCCGGCTCCCAGTGTGTCGGTGTTAGCCCCTGCTCCTTTCCCGGGCTCTCCGGCAGCGGAATGACCGAGACGATCGCCTCGATGAGATAGATGGCGGCCACCGCGGCGACCGCCAAGCCTGCGGCGCGTGGCAGCGAGCGCGGGAGTCGCAGCGCAAGCAGATCCCGTCGGCCGGCCGCGATCCAGAGCACCGCCCCCAACCAGATGACGTAGACGATGAGCCCGCCGGCGAACGTCGAGTAGCTGTAGACATCGTTGTGCGCGTTGCTCGACGTGCTGCTCGAGCCCGAGAACCGTGCGGTGTAGTTGAGCGCCGCGAGGAGGCCGACGAGGCCCGTCCACGCGGCGAGACGTGCGCGATCCACGCGCTGATCCTAGGCTGTAGAAGGTGAAGCACTTCAGTCCAGAGGAGGCGAACGCCGAGCTCGAGCACGTCCGACCGCTCGTCGAGCGGATGGTCGAGCACCGCCGTGCACACATCGCGGCGCTGGCGCAGCAGGAGGAGCTCGAGGGCCGCATCCGTGGAAACGGCGGCGGCATTCCCCCGGCCGTACTCGCCGACGCGAGCGCCGCGGTCGAGCGCGAGGCGCGTTCGCTCGTCCACGCCGTTGACGCGATCGCGGAGCACGGCGCCGAGGTGAAGGACGTGGACGAGGGGCTGATCGACTTCCCGGCTCTCCACGGCGGGGAGACCGTCCTTCTGTGCTGGAAGCTCGGCGAGGACGACATCCGGTACTGGCACCGGATCGAGGACGGCTTCGCCGGCCGCCGGCCGGTGGAAGAGTTGGACCAACCGGCGTCGAAGTAGGAAGGCCGCATGCCGTTCTGGCACCGCATCCTCATCGCCGCCGCAGTCTTCGCCGCCGTGTGGGTGGTCGAGCGCGCCGTCGGCTGGTGGCTCAGCCGCCGCACGCTGCCGCCGGAGGCGATGACACGCTACCGCGTGTTGCGTCGCGCCATCAGCACGGCGATCCTCGTCATCGGCTTCTTCTCGGCGCTGCTCGTGATTCCCGAGGTGCGTGCGGTCGCCGGCGGGCTCCTGGCGTCCTCCGCGGTGCTCGCCCTCATCGTCGGCTTCGCCTCGCAGCGCACGCTCGCGAACTTCGTCGCCGGCATCCTCATCGCGCTCACGCAGCCCATCCGGCTGGGCGACCGCGTGAGCTACGGCGGCGTCGACGGCGTGATCGAGGACATCGGCCTGACCTACACGTTCATCCGCACGACCGACGGCTCACGCCTCGTCGTGCCGAACGACAAGCTCGCCTCGGACACGATCCTCAACTCCTCCATCCGCAACCGGGAGACGCTCGCGGAGATCACCGTCCAGCTGCCGCTCACCTGCGACCTCGACGCGGCCGTCGTCGCGCTGCGCGACGAGGTGGCCGAGGAGCGCGACGCGGCTGTCGCCGTCACCAGCCTCGACGCCAACGCGACGGTGACCGTCCGCGCCGCAGCGCCTGACGCGGCCGCTGCGCTGCGGCTCGAGAGTGAGCTCCGCCTGCGTGCGCACGCGCGCTTGCGGACGCTCGGCGTTTTCGGATGAGCAGCGCCTACAGCCGCCGCAAGCGTCGCGGGCAGCTGCGGAAGCAGCGCACCCGCAAGCGCGTGATCGTCGTCGCGCTCGTCGTCGCCCCCTTCGTGCTCGTCGCCGCGACGCTCGGCGGCGAGGCGGCTTTCAGCTCGAGCTGCGATCTCAACAACCTTCGCCCGGTCGCCGTCGGGCAGAACTCCGTCGTCTACGCCGCCGACGGCTCCGAGCTCGGGGTCATCCCTGCAGAGCACAACCGCACGCCGGTGTCGTGGGGACAGATCAGCTCGTGGGCGCCGAAGGCGACCGTCGCGATCGAGGACAGACGCTTCTACGAGCACGGCGGCATCGACCCGATCGGCATCGCGCGTGCAGTCGTCGCGGACGTGCGCGCCGGCAAGATCGTGCAGGGCGGCTCGACGATCACGCAGGAGCTCGTGCGTAACCTCTATCTGTCGCGCGCGCAGACCTTGCAGCGGAAGCTCACGGAGGCGTGCCTCGCGATCAAGCTCGGCCGGCACTGGTCGAAGCAGCACATCCTGACCGCGTATCTCAACCAGGTGTACTACGGGAACCACGCGTACGGCATCGAGGCGGCGGCGGAGACGTACTTCTCCGAGCCGGCCCGCGCGCTGACGCTCGACCAGGCGGCGCTCCTCGGCGGGCTGCCCCAAGCGCCGTCCATCTATGACCCCTTCGTTCGACCCGAAGATGCGCTCGCGCGTCGCGACGAGGTCCTGCACGCGATGCTCGTCAATGACGACATCAGCTCCGAGCAGTACCTCGCGGCGAAAGCTGACCGCCAGCTCGATCTCCATCCAGGTACCCGCTACACGTCGATCCACGAGCCGTACTTCTTCGGCTATGTCGAAGATCTGCTGCAGCAGGAGTACGGCTCGAACACCGTGCGCGAGGGCGGGCTGAAGGTGTACACGACCATTCGCCCCGGGCTCCAGCGAGCGGCAACGGCTGCTGTGATGCACGTGCTCGACCGGCCGACCGATCCGGCGTCGGCGATCGTCTCGATCGACCCGAGCAACGGGGCGATTCGCGCGATGACCGCGGTGGCGCCCGGCAAGACCGGCAACCAGTTCAACTTCGTCACGAGTGGTGCGCGCCAGCCCGGCTCGACCTTCAAGACGATTGCCCTCACGACGGCGGTGTCGGAGGGACTGAACCCATTTACGACGACGTACTTGTCGGCGCCCTTCTACTACGCGCCGCTGAAGTGGAACGTGCAGACGTACGAGCACACCTACGCCGGCGTCGAGCTGCTCTCGAGCGCGACGATCCAGTCGGACAACACCGTGTACGCGCGCCTCGCCCTCGACGTCGGTGCGCAGAACATCGTGAACATGGCGCGCAAGCTCGGGATCCGCACGTCGGTGCTGACGCCGAATCCGTCCATTGCGCTCGGCGCAGAGAGCGTGACGCCGCTCGAGGAGGCGAGCGCCTACGCGACGCTCGCGGCGGGCGGCGTCTACTCGAAGCCGATGGCGATCACGAAGGTCGTTCTTCCCGACGGGAAGGCGGACACGAGCGCCGGCTGGGGCAAGCCGCAGCGCCAGCGCGTCATCCCGGACTGGGTCGCCAGCACCGTCACCCAGGTGCTGATGCAGAACATGCTGTACGGCACCGGCCGAGGAGCGCACGTCGCAGGCCGCACGGACGCTGGCAAGACCGGCACGACCGACAACTACGCCGACGCGTGGTTCTCGGGCTACACGCCGCGGCTCGAGGCGACCGTGTGGATCGGGTATCCGCAGGGAGAGGTGCCGAT
>Ga0193751_1002247_pt1 | contig 11796 bp, 14 predicted proteins | sample L1c2metaG_FD_143050 | JGI IMG/M metagenome (GOLD analysis project Ga0193751, IMG submission 143050) | Soil microbial communities from a riparian zone of the East river system, Colorado, United States - L1c2 | ecosystem: Environmental > Terrestrial > Soil > Riparian zone | place: USA: East River... | reverse complement strand
CGCTCGCGGTTGTTCTGCGGCAGGAACGAGAGGAGGTAGCGCGCGTCTTCAAGGCACGCCTCCTCGTTCGGCGACGTGAACTGCGCGACGCCCGACTTCGTCGCGTGCGTGGCGGCACCGCCGAGCTCCTCGAACGTCACCTCCTCGCCGGTGACGGTCTTCACCACGTCAGGCCCGGTGATGAACATGTACGACGAGCCCTCGACCATGAAGACGAAGTCCGTCATCGCGGGGGAGTACACGGCGCCGCCCGCGCACGGCCCCATGACAAGGCTGATCTGCGGGATGACGCCCGACGCCTGCACGTTGCGCCAGAAGATCTCCGCGTAGCCGGCGAGCGAGACAACGCCCTCCTGGATGCGCGCGCCGCCCGAGTCGTTGATGCCGATGAGCGGGCAGCCGTACTTCACCGCCAGATCCATCACCTTGCAGATCTTCTCGGCGAACACCTCGCTGAGCGAGCCGCCGAAGACGGTGAAGTCCTGCGAGAAGACGAAGACCGTGCGGCCGAAGACGGTCCCATGGCCGGTGACGACCGCGTCGCCGTACGGCCGCCGCTCCATCATCCCGAAGTTCGACTCGCGGTGACGCACGTAGCGGTCGAGCTCGACGAACGAGCCGGGATCGCACAGCTTCTCCGCCCGCTCGCGCGCGAGCAGCTTGCCCTCATCGCGCCGGCGCTCCACCGCCTTCTCGCTGCCGGCGTGGAGCGCCTCGGCACGCAGTTCTGCGAGCCACGCGAGCTTCGCTTCCGTTGTCTCGTGGTCCGCCACGCGAGGAGCCTAACCTGGGGCGGTGAGACGGCGGCTCCCTCCTGCCTTGCAAGATCGCGCGTTCGCGTACCTGTGGACGTCGTCGCTCACGAACGGCCTCGCCTCACAGATGGTCGCGGTCGCGATCGGGTGGCAGGTCTACTCCATCCACCGCAACCCGCTCGACCTCGGCCTCGTCGGTCTCGCGGAGTTCGCGCCGCTTCCGATCCTCGCGCTGCCGGCGGGACAGATCGCCGACCGCGTCTCGCGCCGGACGATCGCCACGATCGCACTCGCGCTCTCGCTCGCAACGGTCGGCGTGCTGCTCGCGATCACGGTCAACGGCGTGCATGCGCTGTGGCCGTTCCTGACCGTCGGCGCGATCGCCGGCGTGGCGTCCGCGGTCGGCAGCCCGGCGACGCGCGCGCTCACGCCGGAGATCGTGCCCGCGGAGCTACTCACGGGAGCGATCGCGCTCCGAAGCGTTGCGTCGCAGATCGGCATCGTCGCTGGCCCGGCGCTCGGCGGCGTCATCTTCGCCGTCGACCCCGTCTCGGTCTACGCCGTCGCCGCAGCGCTCCTCGTCGTCGCCGTCGCCGCGATCGTGGCGCTGCCCTACCGCGCGGCGCCGCTCGCCGACCAGCCGCCGCCGGACTGGGAGAGCCTCGTCGCCGGCGTCCGCTTCATCCTCAGCACGCGCATGCTCCTCGGAGCGATCTCGCTCGACCTGATCGCCGTGCTGTTCGGCGACTCGATCGCGCTCGCACCGGTCTTCGCGCGGAGCATCCTCCACATCGGGCCGATCGGCCTCGGCGCCCTTCGTACCGCGCCCTCCCTGGGCGCGCTCGCCGCCGGGATCATGCTCGCGCGCCGCCCGCTCCGCCGGCGAGCAGGCCCGGCGCTGCTGGCGGTGATCGCCACGTTCGGCGCGGCGATGATCGTCTTCGGGCTCTCGAAATGGCTGCCACTCTCGCTCGCGGCACTCGCCGTGGCCGGGTTCGTCGACATGATCAGCGTGAACATCCGCGCAACGACGCTCGCGGTGGTCACGCCAAGGGAGCTCCAGGGCCGCGTCAACGCAGTCGAATGGGTCTTCATCGGCGCGTCCAACGAGCTCGGCGCCTTCGAATCGGGAGTCGTCGCCTCGCTCATCGGCACGGTCGCGGCCGTCGTCGCCGGCGGCGCCGTGATGATTGGCATCGCCGCCTCGTGGACGCGCCTCTTCCCCGAGCTCGCCCGCATGGGGCCGTTGGACGAACTGCAACCCGCGTAAGGTCTCGCGCATGGAGATCCTCTGGCCGTACGAGAACGGAGAGGTCGGGGAGTTCTTTTACGCGCGCTACAGCCACCCCGCGATCGCCGAGGTCGAGGCGGCGCTGGGCGAGCTCGACGGCGGCACCGCCGTCCTCTTTCCGTCCGGGACGGGCGCGGCGACGGCGCTCGCGCTCTCGCTGCTGCACACGGGCGACACGATCGCGCTCGCGGCAGGCGCGTACTTCGGCACCGGCCGGCTGTTCGAGGCACTCGAGCCGTGGGGCCTGCACCACGTCGAGTTCGACCAGACGGGCCCGCCGCCCGACGGCGTCCAGCTCCTTTGGGTCGAAGCGCCGGCGAACCCGATGCTGACGATGCCCGACCTCGTGGCTGCGGTCGCGCACCCGGCGCCGGTCGTCGTCGACTCGACCGTGGCGACGCCGATCGGCCTGCGGCCGCTCGAGCACGGGGCCGACTACGCCCTGCACAGCGCGACGAAGGCGCTCGGCGGCCACGACGACGTCCTCCTCGGCGTCGTCGTCTGCCGCGACCCGGCCGCCGCCGAAGCGCTGCGCCGGTTCCGCGGCCTCACCGGGATCTCGCCGGCGGCCGAGCCGGCGCGACAGCTCCTTCGCAGCCTCGGGACGCTCGAGGTGCGCGTCCGGCGCCAGGCCGAGTCCGCCGCCGTGATCGCGGAGCGCCTCGCCGGCCACCCGAAGGTGGCACTCGTCCGCTACCCGGGGCTCGGCTGCCTCATCTCGTTCGACGTTGCCGACGGCGACGCCGCGCGGCGCGTCGAGACGTCGACGCGCCTCGTGACCAACGCCACGTCACTCGGCAGCGTCCGCAGCCTCATGGAGAGCCGCCATCGCTGGGAGGGCGACCGCGTCCCAGGCGGCCTCCTCCGGCTCAGCGTCGGGCTCGAGGATCCGGATGCGATCTGGGCCGACCTCGCCCAGGCGCTCGACAACGCATAAGAGCATCTCTTGCAACGGTGGGCCGAAACGGCCTAGACAGCCCGACCTGCTCGCGAGCCAGCTCGACTCCGGGAAGCTGCACGTGCAGATCGAGCCGTGCGACCCACTCGCGATCGTCCGCACGGAGGTCGAGGCGGCGCGCGCGCACACGCCCGAGACAGTCGCGCTCGAGCTCGACTCGCCCGAGCGGCTGCCGGTTGTGGCCGCCGATCCGAGCCAGCTGCGCCAGGTGGTGGCGAACCTCATCGACAACGCCATCAAGTACTCGCCCGAGGGCGGTCCCGTGACGGTGTCCCTGAGCTCCGACAACGGCTCCGTCCGCCTGGCCGTGTCCGACTCGGGGATCGGGATCCCGCCGGCCGAGCGGCGCCGGATCTTCGAGAAGTTCTACCGGCTCGACCCGGAGATGACCTTCGGGATCGGCGGCACGGGGCTCGGCCTGTACATCTGCCGCGAGCTCGTGCGCCGCATCGACGGCCGGATCTGGGTCGAGGAGACCAGCGGCGGCGGGTCGACCTTCGTCGTCGAGATCCCGCGCGAGGCGGCCAAGCCGGCCGGGAACGGGCAGCCGACGACAGCCGAGATCCTCGGCTAGCCTGTCGGCGCTCTTGGGGCTGGGGCACCCGTATCGGATCCTCGTCGCCGAGGACGACGAGGCATTTCTCGACGCGCTCGAGGCGGTCCTGCACGCCCACGGCGACTTCGCCGTCGTCGGGCGCGCGCGCAACGGAGTCGAGGCGGTCGAGCTCGCCGAGGCGCTCCAGCCCGACCTCGTGGTGATGGACGTGGAGATGCCGATCCTCGACGGCGTCGAGGCGACGCGCATCCTGCACGCACGCATGCCCGACCTGCCGGTGCTCGCGATCAGCGGTCACGACTACGAGGAGCGCGTGCTCGAGATCCGTGCTGCCGGCGCCGCCGATTACGTGCGCAAGGCGCGGCTCGAGGACGAGCTGCTCTCCGTCGCCGAGGCGCTCGTGACGCGTCAGCGTTCGAGGGCGTAGCGCAGGAAGAGGTGCTCGCCGTGGCGGCGGACGCCGGCTAGGCTCGCCGCGATTCGCCGGTCCGGGAGGAGCTCGATGCCCTCGACGAGCGGGAGCCCGCCCCCCGCGAACAGCGGCGACACCGTCAGGAAGAGCTCGTCCACGAGACCTGTGTCGAGCACCGATCCGAAGAGCGTCGGGCCTCCCTCGCACAGGATGCGGCGGCAGCCGCGGTCGCGCAGTTCGGCGATAGCATCGACGACGTCGGATCGCACGTGCAGCCGGTCGCCCAGCGCGGCCGACTCGATCTTCCGCCTGCGCGTGAGGACCACCACGTCCGGGCGCTCCGGCAACTCCAGCCGACGGCGCAAATCCGCGAGCTCCACCGCGGCCGGTGGAAATGCAGCCTCTGCCGTCCAGACGTTCTTCGGCGACGCGAGCAGCGTGTGCGACCCGACGATCACCGCGTCGGCGCACGCGCGCAGGAGCGCCATCACGAACAGGTCGGCGTCGCTTGCGTCGGCGATCACACGGTTCGAGCGCGGAACCCCGGGAAGCGCGACGACGCCGTCGATCGTCTCCACGAAGTTCGCGTACACGCAGTCGGCGGGGAAGCCGAGCGTTCCCGGGTAGAGCGCGGCGAGCTCCTGCGGGAGCGAGAACGCGGGCAGCCCCGCGGGCTCGTACAGAAGCTCGAGCGGCTCCACTTATTGCTGAATCTGGATGAGGAACTCGCGGCGCAGGTCGGCGTCCTCGTTGAAGAGCCCGCGCCAGAACGTCGTCACGGTCCGCGAGCCGTCCTCCTCCACGCCGCGCATCTGCGTGCACAGGTGCGCCGCCTCGAGGTGCACGGCGACGCCGCGCGGCTCGACGAGGTCGACCAGCGCATCCGCAATCTGCTCCCCCATGCGCTCCTGCACGGTGAAGCGGCGCGCGTACAGGCGCACGATGCGCGTCAGCTTCGAGATGCCGATGATCTCGCTGCCGGCGACGTACGCAACGTGTGCGGAGCCGTGAAACGGAAGCGCGTGATGCTCGCAGAGGGCGTGGAACGAGATCGGCCCTTCGAGGATGAGCCCCGACTGCGAGCCCGCATGCTCGGCCGGGAACGAGGTCAGCAGCTTCCGGTCGCCGTCGTAGCCCGCGGTGGCGTCGTAGAGCGCGCGCAGGAAGCGGGCCGGCGTCTCGCGCGTACCGGGCGTGTCGAGGTCCATGCCGAGGGCGGCGAGGATTTCGCCGGCGTGCTGCTCCAGGCGCTGCCAGTCGGCGTCGCTGATGCGGCGTGGCGTTTGTTCGTCGCGTCCGTGCCAGGGAAGGACGACGGCAGGTTCGTTGTTCACGATGGTTGTCTCCCACGGTCGATGGAGATGAGTGCGGCGAGTACCGCGGTACATCCGAGAAGAACGACGAGATAGGCGCGCGGATGCCCGACGGCGAGGCACACGCCGAGCACGAGAAGCTGGGGCGAGAGCCCGAAGTTCGAGGCGACGAACACTGTGGCGCGGCGCGGCCGGCGGATGACCGCCTCGGCGAAGCGATCCTGCGGCCCGTAGACAGCGTCATAGACGCGCGCGAGGAGCGAGCCGTCGCCGGGGCCGGCAGACCTGCCGCGATACATGCGCTCGAGGTTGAAGTTGAGCGAAAGCACGGTCGTGAGCAGAACGAATCCCGCGAGCGCGAGCCACGGGCCGATCCAGACGCCGAGACCGGCGAAGACCGCCGCGTCGACGAGCAGGTCAGACTCGGAGTCGAGGTAGCGGCCGAAGTTCGTGACCTGCCCGGTCCGGCGCGCGAGCTGGCCATCGGCGTTGTCAAGCAGCGTCTTCACCTGCAAGAGCAGCGCACCGGCGAGGAACGCGTGCCGGCCTACTTCGACGGCAGCGGCGAAGCCGGTCGCGGCGCCCACGAGCACGACGGCGGGCGGCGGGACGCGCAGAGGAGCGAGTGCACGGGCGACGAGGTGGGCCGGCGGACGGAACACGAGCTCGCAGACGAGGTCGAAGCCCCCGCGCTGCTTCCGGTCCGGCATAGTCAGCTTCATGAGCACGCCGGCAGACTGGCGGGAGGAGGACGGCGCACTCGTCCGCGAGTTCGAGCTCGAGAGCTTCCCGGCGGCGATCGCGTTCGTCTCCTGCATCGCCGATCTGGCAGAGCGCGAGAACCACCATCCCGACATCGACATCCGGTACCGGCGCGTGCTCGTCCGCTGGACGACGCACTCTGCCGGCGGCATCACGGAGCGCGACCGCGACATGGCGGTGCGCACCTCAGCCTGCGAGCCCACGTAGCGTCTCCTCGTCGACGGGGTTCGCCGCGCGGATGAGGTCGCGCGCGGCGTCGACCTTGCCCCATACGTTCCAGAGGAGAAAGCCGCGCGGGTGCGCGTCGCCGTCGACGTAGGCGACGATGCCTTTCTTGTACGGCTCGAGCCACAGCTCGACGGCGTCCTGCCGCGAGTCGAGATCGCCGACGGCCTCGTAGCCCAGGTCGAAGAGATCGGAGTAGAAAAACGGCAGGTGCTCGTAGCGCTCATTTGCGCCGCCGGCGTTCGCGCCGACGAGCCGCCCGTGCGTGTTGGCGTGATCCTCGTGCTCGACGCGGCCGCTCTTTCCGAGTGCCGGCATCGGGAAGCGCGCGACGTCGCCGGCGGCGAAGACGTCCTCCTGCCCCTCGACGCGGCCGTGCACGTCGACGACGATGCCGTCGTCCACCGGGAGGCCGGCGCCCTCGGCGAGGTCGGTGCGCGGGACGATGCCGAGCCCCGCGACGACCGCGTCGAAGCCCTCGGCCGACTCAAAGGTGGTGCCGGGCCGCAGGTCCACTCCACGCTCGCGGTAGTAGTCGGCGACGAAGCGCGCGAGCCCCGGCGGGAACGTGCGCCACCCGAGCCCCTCTTCCGGGAACACCATGGTCACGTCGCGTCCCTGCGAGCGCAGCGCGGCGGCGATCTCGGAGCCGATGAAGCCTCCGCCGACGACGAGGAAGCGCGCGCCTTCGTCGCTCAGCGCGCGGAGGCGCCGGTAGTCGGCGAGCGTGCGGAAGTAGATGACGTCGTCGCTCGCGTCGTCGAGGCGGCGCGGCGTGCCGCCTGTCGCGAGGACGAGGCGCTCGTAGGCGTACTCGTCGCCCGCGTCGTCGAGGGCGGTGTGCGTGGCGGGGTCGATGGAGACGATGCGGCGGCCGAGCACGAGCTCGGCGCCGTGCTCCTCGACGTTGCGCCAGATCTTGGACTCGTCCCCGTCTTTCCAGAGTCCCTTCGTCAGCGGCGGACGCTTGTAGGGCGGAAACGCCTCCTCGCCGACGAGCCCGATCGATCCTTCGGGGTCGGCGTCATGAATGCCGTTGCAGACGGCGTCGCCGGTCATGCCTCCGCCGACGACGAGATACCTGTAGGCGCGCATCGTCACCTCCTGGATTGGATCATGACCCGGATACGGCACGGGGAGGTCGGGTCGAGACAGCCCTCCACCGTGCACGAGGCTCGGCCGCCCACGAGCCCCGTCCACATACCCTCGTCGAGGGTCGCAAGCTGCGGCTGCGCGGCCACGAGCGGGCGCAACGGGCAGGTCGGCGTCACGATCGCGTCGTCCTCGCGCGTGGCCTGGAAGCCGATCCGTCGCAGGCCGGCGCAGACGTCGTCGAGGCTGCGGCCCTGCCGTAGTCCCGCTGCCTGCGCGAGCCGGCGGCCGAAGGCGGCGCCGACGTCGTGGAGGTCGGTGCGGCCGTCGGCGAGAAGCCCGACGAGGTCCTCGTAGTGATGGGCGGGAAACTCGATCGCGGCGAGCTCGGGCGCGGCGCGGTACGTCTTCGCCGGACGGCCGACGCCCGCTCGCGCGACGCTCGTCTCGAGGAGGCCGGCAGCGGCGAGCCGCTCGAGGCGGCTACGCGCGACATTGCGATGGATGGCAGCGTGGTGCGCAAGCTCGTCGATCGTGACCGCGCCCGCCGCGCCGCGCACGAAGTGCAGCGCAAAGCGAAGCCCGGGGTCGCCTACGGCGCTCAGGCGGTCCATGATTTAGACCTTCTATCAGTTTTTATCCCGAGTGGTGAAGGCGTGGTGTCGATCCTGCGGCACCTGTTTCCCCTTGGGCCTCTGCGGCAACGTCGCGTCCGTGAACAGACGAGAGTTCGTCGGGGCAGGCGTCGGCGCTGGAGCGCTCCTGTTCTCGCCGTGGAAGACGCTCGCGCAGGCGATTGCGGCGCCCGCCGCCTGCGGGCCGCTGGCGAACATCGAGCACGTCGTCATCCTCATCAACGAGAACCGCTCGTTCGCCAGCTACTTCGGCACCATACAAGGGCGTGCGCGGCTTCGCCGACGGAACGAACCGCGCGTCGTTCTCCCAGGCGTTTGCCGGCGACGCCGGCGAGCCGTACGGCGGTCACCTGCTCCCGTTCCACTTCGACACGAACATGCAGGGCGAATGCGTGAACGACACCGACCACTCCTGGGGCGTCCAGCACCAGGCGTGGCACAGCGGCAAGAACGACGCGTTCCCTCAGCGCGCACCTCGCGTCGAACGGCCTGCGCGACGGACCGAACACGATGGGCTACTACACGCGTTCCGACCTGCCATTCTTCCACGCGCTCGCCGACGCGTTCACCATCTGCGACGGCTACCACTGCTCCGTGATCGGGCCGACCGATCCGAATCGGCTGTACTCGATGACCGGGACGATCGACCCCGCCGGCGTCTCCGGCGGGCCAATCCTCTCGACGAGCTCGACGCGCGTGGCGCGGCTCGGGTCGCTGACGTGGACGACGACGCCCGAGCAGCTGAACACGCGCAGCGTCAGCTGGAAGGTCTACGCAGGGCCCGATGCGAACTATGGCGACAACGTCCTGCCGTACTTCCGCAACTACCAGGTGGACGCCGCCCTGGCCGCGAACGCATTCACGCCGACGTTCCCCGGAACGTTCGAGGCGGACTGCTCAGCCGGGACGCTCCCGCAGGTCTCCTGGATCCTCGCGCCGCTCATCCAGAGCGAGCATCCGCCCGCGCCGGTGACGTACGGCGAGGTCGCCGCCACACAGGTGCTCGACGCCCTCGTGTCCAACCCGGACTCCTGGCGAAGACCGCGCTCTTCATCACGTACGACGAGAACGGCGGCTTCTTCGACCACCTGCCACCGCCGGTCGCGCCCAGGGGAACGAAGGGCGAGTGGCTCACGATGGATCCACTGCCGAGCGACGCCGCCGGCGTCGCGGGCCCCATCGGCCTGGGCTTCCGCGTCCCCCTCCTGGTCGTGTCGCCGTACTCCCGCGGCGGCTTCGTGTGACTCGAACACGTTCGACCACACGTCGTTGCTCCGCTTCCTCGAGACGCGCTTCGGCACCGAGGTGCCGAATCTCAGCGCGTGGCGACGCTCGGTCACCGGCGATCTGACCGCTGCGTTCGACTTCGTCGCGCCGAACACCTCGGTGCCGTCGCTGCCGTAGCCCTCGCTCGCCGACCCGCGCGTGCTCGCGAGCGATTGCCCGGACAACGCGCCCGACACCGGCGACGAGAACTTCCCGACCGTCGTCGGCTATCCGCTGCCGGCGCCGCCGCAGAAGATGCCCACGCAGGAGGCGGGCACGCCGCGGCGACCGAGCGGCTTGAAGTGCTGAGAGCCGGAGGTCGGACTCGAACCGACGGCCTATTCCTTACAAGGGAATTGCTCTACCAGCTGAGCTACTCCGGCACTGCTCCGAGAGAGTAGCGCCGTCTAGAGCAGGACTTCGCGTGTCTTCTGGTGCGTGACGATCTTGCGCTTTACGCGCTGGAGCGCGTTGTCGATCGTCTTCGTGTCGCACTCGAGCTTCTCCGCCATGTCCTCGTACGAGGCGCCCTCGAGGTAGAGGCGCAGCGCGTCGGCCTCGAGCGACGACAGCCCGGAGCCGAGCGTGAAGACGAGGCTCTGGAGCTCCTCGGTCGAGATCACCATCACCGACGGCTCGCGGACGCCGGGGCCTGGCAGCGCGTCGCCGAGCGTGCACTCGCCGTCGCCCTCCTGGCCGGCCGGCGTGTGGCTGAACGAGACGTACGTGTTCAGCGGCGCGTGCTTGAAGCGGGTGGCCGTCTTGATGGCGGTGATGATCTGACGGGTCACGCAGAGCTCGGCGAAGCTCCGGAACGACGTCTCCTTGTCGGTGCGGAAGTCCCGAACCGCCTTGTACAGGCCGATCAGGCCCTCCTGGATGAGATCGTCCGAGTCGCCGCCGGCGAGGAAATACGAGCTCGCCTTCAGCCGGACGAAGCCGGTGTACCGGCGGATGAGGGCGTCCATCGCCACGCTGTCCCCGTTGCGGGCACGGAGCACGATCTGGAGATCCTCCAGCTCGCGTTGAGCCTTCTGTGGCGAGTACGCGCGTGCGGTGCTGCGAGCGGCCACGGGCATCTCCCGGTTCGAGGACAGGGCAAACTCTCACCCTTAACTTGAGGAAGAACATAGCAAGGGGTCCAAATTCTTACAAGTCCATTTGCGATGGACCCAACATGATACGAACACGTGTTCGATGCCGCTAGACGAGTGCGAGCACTCCGTGCAGCGGCCGCGGCATGGCGTCGAGGTCGAGTGCCTCGACGAGGAGGGCCGCGTAGCGGGCCTTCCGCCTGGCTCCGCTGCCCATGAACCGCCGCAGCTGGTCCTCGACCGGACGGTCGCGCCAGACGGGCTGCTTCTGCAACGTCCGGAACGATCCGAGCTCGCCGTTGGCTTCGAGGACATCCTCCACGGCCGACGCGCCGAGCGCACGGATCAGCTCGGCCTCGAGATCGGCGACGCAGACATGCACCCGCAGCGGATCCAGGCCGGCGCGCTCGAACGCCCGCCGGAAGTCCGCCTCCTCCCCCGCGTCGCACAGGCCTGCGATCGCGCGGCTCGTGCCCACGACGTCGTCGAGGACGCGACCGACGGCCTGCGCACCGCCGATCGCGACGACCGAGACGCCCTCGGCGGCGAGGTCGCGTCCGCGTCGCCGCGCGAGCGTCTCCAGCGCGATCCGGTCGCTGGTTCCCTCGACGAGGACGACCGCGCTCACTTGCCGCGGCGCAGGCGGTCGAGCGCGGCGAGCGTCGCCGGGTCGAGCCGGTCGCGCATGTCGCCGCGGGTGCGGTCGGCGTGTGCCGGCGCGACGAGCTCGGCAAGAAACGTGTCGGAGGAGAGCTTGCGCACCTCGGCGCCCGACGTCCCGCGCACGGCTTCGTCCGAGGAAACGACCGCGACCTGCTCGCCACCCCGGCGCTCGGCGGCGAGCCGTTCGATGAGCGTGTCCGCGTCAGCTGCCCAGCGCACCTCGAGCTGCCCGTGACGCTCGTCGGGCCCGTGCCCGTCGAACACGAGCACGCCGCGGGCGCCCTTGGCGGCGACCCAGCTGGCAAGCAGGTCGCGCAGCTCCTCCGGGGAGCGGAACTCGCCCGCGTGCAGGAGGTTGAAGCCGTCGAAGAGGTAGAGCGTCGGCTCAGCCATCCCGCTGTCTCCGCGCTTCGTACAGGAGGAGGGCGGCCGCGACGCTGACGTTCAGCGACTCGACGCGGCCGAGCTGGGGAATCGAGACCTCGAGGTCGCACATGCGTCGCACGAGCGGGCGCAGGCCTTTCCCCTCGGCCCCGAAGACGAAGGCGAGCCCGCCGGAGAGGTCCGCCTGCCACATCGGCGTCCCCGACTCGCCCGCAGCACCGGCGACCCACAGGTCGCCGCTCTTGATCTCCGCGAGGTAGCGCGCGAGATTGGTGACAACGGCGACCGGCAGGTGCTCGACCGCGCCCGCCGACGCGCGGCACACCGCTGCGGTCACGCGCGCCGACCCGTGCGCCGGAACGACGACACCGGTTGCGCCCGCCCCTTCGG
>Ga0193751_1002246_pt1 | contig 11797 bp, 9 predicted proteins | sample L1c2metaG_FD_143050 | JGI IMG/M metagenome (GOLD analysis project Ga0193751, IMG submission 143050) | Soil microbial communities from a riparian zone of the East river system, Colorado, United States - L1c2 | ecosystem: Environmental > Terrestrial > Soil > Riparian zone | place: USA: East River... | reverse complement strand
GAATTTTGCCAAGCTTCGTGAGCGCGAGAAGCAGCACCCGATTGAAAAAGTAGGTGAGCAGTTGCGGGCGATGATGTCGTGGCTGCCATCGGAGAAGAAGAAAGCAGCCGAGGCAAAGCCGGCGCCGCCGAAAGTGGTTAACGCCTAGCATCAATGGAGCGCCGGGCGTCCTCGCCCGGCCACGATGCTGTAGGCGCTAACGGAGGACGGGCGAGACGCCCGTCGCTCCATCGTTACCTGATTCAGCTAAACTGTCTGCACCAATCATGGACCTAAAACATCGCAGTCGCAGCATCACTGACGGACGCGACCAGGCTCCGGCACGCGCCATGTACAAAGCCATCGGCTTCACCGACGCCGATCTGGCGAAGCCGCTGATTGCTGTAGCCAACACCTGGATCGAAACTATGCCCTGCAACTTCCACCTGCGCCGCCTCTCGGCCAAGGTGAAAGAGGGAATCCGCGCCGCCGGTGGCACACCGATGGAGTTCAATACCATCGCCATTTCCGACGGCGAGACCATGGGCACCGAAGGCATGAAGGCCTCGCTGGTAAGCCGCGAGGTGATTGCCGACTCCATCGAACTAGTCTGCCGCGGACAGCTTTTCGACGCCGCCGTCTGCGTAGTGGGCTGCGACAAAACCATCCCCGCCGCAGCCATGGCGCTCGCGCGCATGAACCTGCCCGGCCTGGTGCTCTACGGAGGCACGATTGCCGCCGGAAAATTTCGCGGCAAAGACGTCACCATTCAGGATGTGTTCGAAGCTGTCGGCGCGAATGCCGCCGGCAAGATGAGCGACGCGGACTTGCTGGCGCTGGAAAACGTGGCGTGTCCCGGAGCGGGCGCATGTGGCGGCCAGTACACGGCGAACACGATGAGTACAGTGATGGAACTGATCGGCCTCTCGCCGATGGGATTCAATGGCATCCCCGCCATGGACCCGCGCAAGGACGATGTAGCATTCCGCTGCGGCGAAGTGGTCATGAACCTTCTGAAGCACGGAATTCGTCCCAGCGATATTCTGACCCACGCCGCGTTCGAAAATGCGATAGCAGGCGTAGCTACAACCGGTGGTTCGACCAATGCGGTGCTCCATCTGTTAGCGATTTCGCGAGAAATGGGATTGCCGCTCGAGATCGACGATTTCCAGCGCGTCAGCGAACGGACGCCGCTATTAGCGGATCTCAAACCTTCGGGAAAATACGTAGCAGCGGATGTAGACGCAGCGGGAGGCATTCAGTTGATCGCCAAGCGCCTGCTCGATGGCAAATATGCAAATGGTTCAACGATGACCGTAACCGGAAAAACATTTGCCGAAGAGGCAAACGCGGCGAAAGAAACCCCCGGGCAGACGGTGATCGCTCCCCTTAACAAGCCATTGAAAGCCACGGGTGGCCTGGTGATCTTAAAAGGCAATCTAGCTCCCGGCGGCGGAGTAGTAAAGATGAGCGGCCACGAACGCCAATCCCACACCGGCCCCGCGCGCGTCTTCGATTCGGAAGAAGCCGCGATGCAAGCAGTGACCAGCAAGCAAATCAAGTCTGGAGACGTGGTTGTAATCCGCTATGAAGGCCCAAGAGGCGGCCCCGGCATGCGCGAAATGCTGAGTGTCACCGCCGCAATCGTAGGCGAAGGCCTCGGTGAGAGTGTGGCCCTGATCACCGACGGACGCTTCAGCGGCGCAACCCGCGGCCTGATGGTTGGCCACGTAGCTCCGGAAGCGGCGCTGGGCGGCCCGATAGCCGCGATTCGCGAAGGCGACAAGATCACCATCGACACCAAGATCCGAAGGCTGGAACTTGAAATATCCGACGCCGAAATCACGCGCCGCATGGCGGAATGGAAACCCCCAGCGGCGAAGTATAAAACCGGAGTATTCGCGAAGTACGCGGCGCTGGTGAGGTCGGCTGCCGAGGGCGCAATTACAACACCCGTCCATCAGAGTCAATCCAGGCCCTAGCAAGTTGCGGAAAACCTGATGTCTTGACTTTGTTTTGAAGAGTCGCGGCTTCCAGCCGCGCCTACGCCACTATAGCGCCCAGGCTGGCACTTGGTTAGACTTGCTCTCAATTACCAAGGAGAAAGCGAATGTCAAAGCTAATCGTTCGTTTCTTAGCCATCCTGGGCGCTTTGTGGCTGATCGGAATGGTCATCGTGTTGGTGGCTGTGATCGGAGCGAAGGGCAGAGTTCCATCCAAGACGATTCTCGAAGCCAATTTCGAACAGACGTTCCTGGAGGACGCGCCGGACACGCCGACAGCGCGCTTGATGCTGACCGAAAAACAGACTCTGCGCGATGTGGTGGACGCGATTGATCGGGGAGCGAGTGACGATCGCGTCGTCGGCATGATTGCCAAGATCGGCGCGGCTCCGATGGGAATGGCGCAGACCCAGGAGATTCGCGATGCTGTCCAAAGATTTCGCGCGCACAAGAAATTTGCGGTCGCCTATGCGGAAACCTTTGGCGAGTTTGGTCCCGGTAATGGCGCTTATTATCTGGCGACAGCGTTTGATCAAATCTATCTGCAGCCCTCGGGCGACGTCGGATTGACCGGCATCATCATGGAGTCGCCGTTCATCAAGGGAACGCTCGCCAAGCTGGGCATGACGTTTCATGGCGATCACCGCTACGAGTATAAGAATGCGCTCAACTTCTTCACCGAGACCAAGTACACGGCGCCACACAAAGAAGCGATGACCGCGATCATGACTTCGTGGTTCAACCAGATGAAAGACGGCATCTGCCAGGCGCGCCAGATTTCACCGGAGAAGTTTCAGTCGCTGGTGGACGCAGGACCGTATCTCGGCAAGGAAGCGGTTGCGGCAAAACTGGTGGACGGAGTTTCGTATCGCGACGAAGTCTACGGCAAAGTAAAAAGCCAGGCAGGCGGCGGAGCGGAGATGCTCTATCTGGATAAGTATCTGCATCGCGCCGGACGTCCGCACGATCACGGGAAGACAGTTGCCCTGGTGTTCGGCGTCGGCGGTGTCACTCGCGGTAAGAGTGATTACGATCCGGTGCAAGGCAGCCAGAATATGGGCTCGGATACGGTGGCGGGCGCGATTCGTGCGGCTGCGGAAGACAAGGACGTAAAAGCGATCTTGTTTCGGGTTGATAGTCCGGGCGGTTCCTATGTTGCTTCCGACACCATCTGGCGGGAGGTGGTGCGGGCGCACCAGGCGGGAAAGCCGGTGATTGTTTCGATGGGAAACCTCGCGGGGTCGGGAGGATACTTTGTGGCCATGGCGGCCGACAAAATCGTAGCCGAGCCGGGAACCATCACGGCCTCGATCGGAGTGCTCGGCGGAAAGATGCTGACCAGCGGCCTTTGGGACAAGGTCGGGCTTTCGTGGGACGAAGTGCATCAGGGCGGCAACGCCAGCATGTTCACCGGAACCCACGATTACACGTCGGCAGAATGGGGGCGCTTCCAGGCGTGGCTCGATCGCGTGTATGTGGATTTCACCAGCAAGGTTGCGGATGGGCGCAAGCTTCCGAAAGAAAGAGTGCTGGAGATTGCGAAGGGGCGGATCTGGTCGGGTCAGGATGCGAAGAACCTGGGCTTGGTGGATGAGCTCGGTGGCTACGACACGGCGCTGAAACTGGCGAAGAAAGCGGCGGGAGTTCCCGACGGCGACGACGTCAAGATCGTGGTTTATCCGCGGCCCAAAACATTTCTTCAAAGTGTGATCGAGCGCCGGGGGCCGGATAACAGCGATAGGGAAGCCGTCGGGCAAACGCTCGCGCGGATTCTACAAGTGGTGCAGCCGGTGGCGCGTCAGCTCGATGCGGCGGGAATCAAGAGCAACCATAACGATCAGGATGACGTGCTACGGATGAATCCGATACCCAGTAGCCAGTAGCGAAGCGAACGCAGGGACAGCCGCCCTCGGCTGTCCACGCGAGCGCAGCTTGCCTCGGGTCCCGTTCGTGTATTTCTGGCAAGTCAAGAGCGTGGCGAGGCTTCGCCTCGCCGGACAGCCGAGGGCGGCTGTCCCTACGCAGATTTACTTACAAACCCAGCTTCTTGACTTCTTCGTTGTAATATTTGCGGTAGAGGATCGACCATTCCTCGGAGCCCTCGATGATGGTACGACGCTGGCTTTCGATTTTCTGGCGAGCGGCCTGGTCGATGCGGGCTTCCTGCATGAGAAGCTCTTCGAGAATCTTGCGGACTTCGAGGCGGATAGTGTTGCGGTCCTCGATGAACTCGACCTCGTCCAGGTCGGCGACGGCGTCGGTGACAACATGGGCGAGTTTGTTGACTTTGTCGCGGCTCAATCGCACGGCGGGGGCGTCCTCAAAGTCGTTTTCGTCGTTCTCAAAGAATAGCCTTGTATTTTTTTGCCAGCTCGGTCTTTACCTTGCGAAACATTTCCTGGTAATTGGCGCCGCTCTTTTGCATCTCGTCGGAATAGGCTTCGAGAATGACGCGGACCTCATCGTTAATACGGTCTTCGAGCGCCAGTTCTTCGAGCAGCGCGGCGTGTACCTTCTCGGTGATAGCAGGCATTGCCTTGGTCTCTATGAGACCGCTCGCCACCAGTTTTTTGGAGACTTCGCGGGCGAGATAGCCCACATATTCTTTGGAAAAAAGCATGATTAACGCGTTGTTTTTGTGAACAGAAAGTTTAACACACGGCCGGCCGCCCGTGCCGCCCTTGAAACCTCATGCTTTGCTCTGTGGACCCTGTGTCCTGCGTGGTGAAGACCGTCTTCACCACAGGGAGCACGGAGGTTCACAGGGAGAAACGTTCACAGGGGAACACCAATGCATCCGCTCTTGTCGCGGTGGCGGGTGACTGGGGCCAAGCCGTACAATCAATGATGACACTCCATGTCTCCACATCCAGACGACCTGACGGGCATGAAAGACGATATGACAGCCTTCATTGAAGGTCTGGGCATGCGCCGTTTCTTCGGTTATGTCGAGTGCGAAGAAGTCCCCAGCGTATTGTGGGATTCGGAACATAATCCGGATGGCTGGAAAGATTTCGTGGAGCTGGCCAAGTCCACGGGCGCGCCTTTCCTGACGATGCATTCCTGGGCGCTCGATCGCGAAGAGTTGGAGCGCTTGTCCCAGCGGCTCGCCGACGGCGATTACCGAAGCGAAGAAGATCTGGAAGAAAGCCGCTGGCTGAAGACCTACGTCGGAAAGACCGGGTTCGTGCAGCTCGGATGGGCCTACCAGGGATGCGTCTTTGTTTATGAGGCCGGCACCGAATGGTACGAGCACTATCAGCACCTCCGCGAACTGGCGGATGATAGCGGCGGATTCATGATCGATGAGCCGGACCAGGACGAAGAGCGGTGAGGCAGGTCTCAGGTGGCAGGTGTCGGGTGGCAGGAAAAGCTTAGTGCGACTGCGCGTTGTCCTGAGACCTGACACCTCAGTCATGACACCTGTGACCTGACACCTTACATCTGGCCCATGCGATGGATTGCTAATCCGCTGAATTCTCCCAAGGCAAGAGTGCTTGCAGCTGCACTGCTTGACTCCAGACTGAAAATTTCCTCTTCTGCTTTGCGTGTGCTTGCCGATCTTCTTGTCGGGCGTGGGATCGACGAACCGGAAGCGGCTGCGCGTTTCCTTTCTCCTCAACTTGCCGACCTTCACGACCCGCTGCGGATGAGCGGGATGAAAGCTGCGCTTGATCGGCTGGAGGCCGCGATAGAGCGCAAAGAGAAAGTTCTTATTTACGGCGATTACGATGTGGACGGCACGACGGCGATCGTCATCCTCAAGACGGCCATCGAACTTTGCGGCGGAGCAGCTGACTTTCACGTGCCGCACCGCATCCGCGAAGGCTATGGCATGCGCGACGAGGTGATCGAGCGCGCGGCTGCCGACGGCGTGCGGCTGATCATCAGCGTGGACACTGGCATCCGCGGGTTCGCCGCTGCCGAAACGGCGCGGCGCACCGGAGTGGACCTGATCGTCACCGACCATCACTTGCCGGGAATGGACGGTGTTCCGCAGGCGCTGTCCGTCGTGAATCCAAATCAAGATGGTTGCGATTATCCCTGCAAGCATTTATGTGGTGCTGGCGTGGCGTTCAAGTTGGCCCAGGGATTGATGCAGCGGAGGCTGGATGCGAAAGATCAGTCGCGCCTGCTGATGTCGTTTATGAAAGTCGTGGCCATTGCGACCATCGCCGATGCTGTTCCCTTGCTAGGGGAGAATCGCGTGTTCGCGAAGCTGGGATTGCAGGGGCTGCGTCGTCCCGTGAACGTCGGGTTGAAGGCGCTGCTTGAAGTTGCCAAGCTCGGTGACGGACGGGCGCTGACGGCGACCGAAGTTGGGTTCCGCATCGCGCCTCGCCTGAACGCTGCCGGACGCATGGACGTCGCGCGCGACGTGGTCGATCTTTTCAACGAGAAAGACATGGAGCGTGCGAGAAAGATAGCGGGCCGGCTTGATCAGTTGAATGCCGAGCGTCAAGAGGAAGAGCGGCGCATCATGGACAGCATTTTTCGTCGGCTTGAGGAAGAGCCCGCGTTGCGCGAAGCCTATTGCGTGGTCGTGGACGGCGAAGGCTGGCATCGCGGCGTGATTGGCATTACCGCTTCGCGGGTGGTGGAACGCCACGGGCGGCCAACGCTCGTCATCTCGCGTGAAGGAGACGAAGCGCACGGCTCGGGACGATCGATTCCGTCGTTCCATTTGTTGCATGCGATCGAATCGTGCCCCGAACTATTTTCCCGCTATGGAGGACACGCCCATGCGGTCGGCTTTGCACTGCCCAGCGCCAACGTGGAGAAACTTCGTGAGCATCTGGATCGCTACGCGCGCGCGCGACTCACTCCTGCCGATTTCGAACCGCAGCTTGAGTTCGATCGCGAACTACCCCTGAGAGAAATCACGCCTGAACTTAGCCAGGCGCTGCTTTTGCTGGAACCTTTTGGAATGGAGAATCGCGAGCCAGTTTTCGCCGCCCGCGCGGTGCGGCTGATGGCACCTCCGCAGGCGGTGAAAGACAAGCATGTGCGGCTGCGCGTGTCGCCTGGCGTCAATGGAAGAATGGCCATTGCGGCGGCAGCGCAAGATTTCACTCCGCGCTGCCATCCCGACGCGGCGGCGATTCCAAAACGAGATGCGGGACAGAGCCCCGCCACCACACAATCTGCACAATCCACGCGATCATCCTGGCGCGACAACATTGCATTCAAAGCTATGGGCTGGGGGCTGAAGGAATCCTGCGACCGGTTGCAGTTACTGGCCGGGGACCGCCTGGACATCGCTTACTCACTTGGCATGAACGATCATCCTGAATTCGGCGGGTTGGAGCTGACGCTGCGCGACGTGGTGCGCGCCCGTTGAGTTTGCTCATTCTTTTCCGCGGCCTGCTTCTTCCGCATTGCTCTCAGCCTTTGACAAGAAGCCAATCCATCTTTATAGTGCCGGGTCATGAACGGAACTTTCTTCTGCAACAAGTGCGGGGCCCAGAATGCCGCTGGCGCTCAGTTTTGTAATCGTTGTGGAGCGTCTACGAGCCCGACTCCGAGCGCTGTCCCGACAGCTGCATCGCAGCCCACAGCCGCGCCCAATTTTGCGTCATCTAATCCCGTGTCGGCCTACTCACCCCAAGCGACTGCGCGTCAGGCGATTACGCCCGTGGCGGGAGTTGGCTATGGAGGATTTTGGATTCGTGTGGTTGCGGCCGTTATTGACGCCATCATCCTGCGGGTGGTGGTGGCTCCTGTTGGCATGATTTTCGGCGGCCTCGGGATGGCAGGAATGATGAGTGGCATTCCTCATGCGGGACTTCATATTTTGGGCGGCGGCATTACGATCATCTTGTTGATTTTTGGCTCCTGGTTGTACGAGGCTTTCATGGAAAGCTCATCGTACCAGGCGACGCTGGGCAAGATGATCTTTGGGATGAAAGTTAGCGATCTCAATGGCAACCGAATCTCATTCGAGCGCGCGACGGGAAGGCATTTTGCGAAGTGGCTCTCCACGATGATTTTTGGCATTGGCTACATCATGGTCGGGTTCACGGAGCGCAAACAGGGACTGCACGATCTGCTGGCCGGGACGCTGGTGCGGCGGGGATAGACGCGGTAACGCGAGCGTAGGGACAGCCGCCCCGGCTGTCCAGCGGGGCGAAGCCCCGCCATGTTAGTTGTGCGGCAAGGGTCGACGAATTAAACCCTGGCGAGCTGCGTTCGCCTGAACAGCCGGGGGCGGCTGTCCCTACGCGTTCGTTTTGATCGAGCTTCCGGCCGCCACCCACGAGTTACACTAGCCTCTGATGGCCCTTCCGTTTTCACGGCTGCGCCGCTGGTTCGCCTTGGGCGCGATTCTGATGATTGCAACGGTCGCGGGAATGTATTTCTACGCGCGTTGGCGTGTGCACAAAGTCGTACATGACATTCCCGCGAAAATCGGCTTAGACATTCAGCAGACCGCCGAGGGCTTTTCCATCTCCAAGTCCGTAGAAGGCCGCACACTTTTTACGGTGAGCGCCTCCAAGGCGGTTCAGTTCAAGGGGGGCGGGCGGGCTGAGTTACACAACGTAAAGATCGTCATCTACGGCAAGGATGCCGGCCGCTTCGACCGGATTACCGGGGATGATTTCGAGTACGATCCCGCGTCGGGCAATGTTAGCGCGAAGGGCACGGTACTGATTGACCTGGACGCGAATCCCGAGGGGATGCGACATTCGGATCAGACGGCCCCGGAGCGAACGAGAGACCCGATTCATCTTGAAACCAACGGGCTGGTCTTCAACAGGAATACGGGGAACGCTTCCGCGACCGGGGAGGTGGTGTTTCAGACTCCGCAGGCATCCGGTTCAGCTGTCGGCATTGACTATGTGGCCAAGACTGGAACGATGAACTTGATGTCGGCGGTCGTGGTGGCCGTCAGTAGGCCGCAAGCGCTCCTTCTGAATGCCGATCACGGCCTGATTTCGAAGCAGCCCCGGCAGGTCGTGCTTGCCGCGGTGCGACTGACAAGGGAGCGGCAGCAACTGCAGTCAGACCAGGCGACGTTCTTCCTGCGCGAGGACAACACGGTCGACCGGATTCTTGCCGAGGGCAATGTGCGGAGCGAGTTTCATGGCCGGGCGTCGTCGAACTCGGGTGCGCACGCGCGCTCCGACCGCACCGAACTGTTCCTGACGGGAACACGGAATCAACTGACCACGGCGATTCTCAGCGGCAACGTGCAACTCGCTTCCGGAGACGCGGCAAGCCGCGTCTCTATCGGAGAGCAGAACACCGGAGAGCAGAACCAGGGATCGGGGGACCGGGGAGCGCAGGTTGCAGAGGCGACTGCCGGGCGCGTGACGCTGCATTTTGCCGGGCAGCAGATTCTCCAAACCGTTCATGCTGAGGACGGCGTCCGGCTGGCGCAGAAGAAGAATCAGAGCGGAACGGTGGTGATGTCCTCGGCAAATTCTTCGGCAACGGCGTCGTCGCCAACGAAGGGAGACGCACAAGACGTCGAGATGACCGCTCCGGTGATGGACTTCATCGTGAAAAACGGCCGTCAGTTGGAGCGAGCCGAGACGAGCGGACCGCCGCAGATTGTGATTACACAGCCGGGCTCGAATCAGAAGACAGTGGTTACGGCCGCCAAATTCACGGCGAAATTCACGGAAAAGAATCGCCTGGCTACTCTACATGGAGAACCTGACGCCAAGATTGTCAGTGGCAAGATTGTCGAGAGTAAGATCGGCGAAGGTAAGATAGGCGCGCCGGGGCAGCCCGATCGCGTGTCTACCAGCCAGGCGCTTGATGTTGTCTTCCGGCCAGAAGGTGGCGTCGCATCGATCAAGCAGGCAGGTGGTGTTACCTACGTCGATGGCACATTGAAGGCTTGGGCGCAGCGGGGAGAGTATACGGCTGCCGATCAACTTCTGGTGCTGAGCGGATCGCCTCGGGTGGTCGACAACGGCATGACGACGACCGCCCAAACGATTCGTATGAACCGGACGACCGGAGACGCGATTGCCGAGGGCAACGTGAAGAGCACGTACTCCGATCTGAAGGCGCAACCGGACGGCGGTATGCTTGCCTCCGCTGACCCGATCCACGTGACCAGCCGCAGCATGACGGCACATCGTTCACCGGCGGTTGCGGTGTACACCGGCGATGCCCGCTTGTGGCAAAACGCGAACGTGGTGGAGGCGCCGACGCTGCAATTTGACCGCGACCACCGGTCGCTAGTTGCACAGGCGGGAGCGCAAGGGAGCATGGCTCAACCGGTTTCAACCGTGCTGGTGCAGGTAGACAAGAACGGGAAGGCGACCCCGGTCACTATCACGTCCGCGCGTCTGAACTACACCGATGCGGAGCGAAAAATTTTCCTGGATGGCGGCGTGACGGCGAAGGGGTCCGACACTACACTGACGGCACAGCAGATGACGGTATTTCTGCGGTCGCGGAGCGAGTCGCGGGCGGTTGCGGGCCCGGGAACGCCTGGGCAGGTGGAGCGGATCGTGGCCGAAGGCAAGGTTGTGATCGCGCAGCCGACGCGGCACGCGACCGGGGACCGATTGGTGTACACGGCGGTCGAGGACAAGTTCGTCCTGACCGGCGGGTCATCGAGCGGAACTCCCAGCATTTTTGATGCCGAACGGGGCAAAATCACTGGCGATTCGTTGACTTTCTACAGACACGATGATAGGGTGCTCGTAGAAGGTAAAGAGACGTCCCCGACCGTCACCAGGACGCAAGTGGCACGATAAATGCACACGCTGGCCACCGACGAAATTGGGAAATCCTATCGTGGCCGACGCGTAGTAAACGGAGTCAGCCTTCAGGTTCTACAGGGCGAGGTAGTCGGCCTTCTGGGACCAAATGGCGCCGGAAAGACTACCACCTTCTATTCCATTGTAGGTCTGGTTCCTCCCGACACAGGCAGGGTGTTGTACGACGACGAAGATATCACTAGCGTTCCCATGTACATACGGGCGCGCCGGTACGGCATCAGCTATCTCCCGCAGGAAGCATCGGTTTTTCGCAAACTGACGGTCGAAGAGAACATCCTGGCCGTGCTGGAAGTTCAGCCGATTTCCTGGCATGAACGCCGCGAAAAGGCGGAGAAGCTGATTGATCAGCTCGGGCTGGAACATATCCGGCAAAATCGCGGGTATGCGTTGTCGGGCGGCGAACGGAGGCGGGTAGAAATCGCGCGGTCGCTGTGCATCAACCCAACATTTATTTTGCTCGACGAGCCGTTTTCCGGAATCGATCCAATTGCCGTTTTGGATTTGCAGAAAATCATTTCCGATCTGCGGGCGAGTGGGATCGGGATCCTGATCACGGACCACAACGTCCGCGAGACGTTGTCGGTGACGGATCGGGCATACATCATTAACGAGGGCCGGATCTTTCGCTCCGGTACGCCGGAGGAGTTGGGTAGCGATCCGGAAGTACGGAGGGTTTATTTGGGAGAAAGCTTCTCATTGGTGTGAAGAGGCAGTTGCCGGTTTTGGAGCCAATGGGGCGACGGGCGTCTCGCCCGTCCGGCAGAGTGGTGGCCGGGCGAGGACGCCCGGCACTCCACTAGCAGAACCGGGAACTGTTTCTAGTTACCAAGGCGTGGGCACATTGTCCTTTCGTGCCCCGACGATCTACCTCGGTGCATGAGAAGCTAAATTTTCGACATCCCAGTGCCGGACAGTTAAGGGCGCGTTGACTGAGTACCGGGAACTGAGAACTTTGTTTAGGGAGAAATGGTGCTTCTTCAGCACAAGCTGAACGTCAAGTTGTCCCAGCGACAGATTCTGACGCCGGGTCTCGTGCAAATGGTCTCCGTGCTCGCGCTCAACAAGCTCGAGCTC
>Ga0193751_1002245_pt1 | contig 11797 bp, 14 predicted proteins | sample L1c2metaG_FD_143050 | JGI IMG/M metagenome (GOLD analysis project Ga0193751, IMG submission 143050) | Soil microbial communities from a riparian zone of the East river system, Colorado, United States - L1c2 | ecosystem: Environmental > Terrestrial > Soil > Riparian zone | place: USA: East River... | reverse complement strand
GACGAGCTTCTGACGGCCTGGGTGCTCGACCGGCTGCCGGCCGGGGAGGAGGACGTCGCCGCGGCCGAGCGGACGCTGCTCGAGGTCAGCCTGCTCGGGTTGCAGGTGCCCTAGACACGAGCTCCGCGAAGCGGGCGGCGCCGACATTCCCGCCCGACAGGACGACGCCGACGGAGGCGCCGCGCGTGTCGAGCCTCCCGCTCAGCAGCGCTGCGACTCCGACGGCGCCGCTCGGCTCGGCGACGAGCTTGAGCCGGTCGAAGAGGAAGACCATCGCCTCGACGATCTCGTCGTCGCTCACGGTGACGACGTCGTCCACCCGCCGCCGGTTCACCTCGAACGTCAGCTCGCCCGGCTCTGCCGCCTGCAGGCCGTCGGCGATCGTCCGTGGGACGTCGATGCGCACGCGCTCACCGACGGCGAGTGAGCGGCGCGTGTCGTCGCCGGCCGCCGGCTCGACCCCGACGACGCGGATTTCCGGCCGCAGCGCCTTCGCCGCGGTCGCGCAGCCCGCGATGAGACCGCCGCCGCTCACGGGCACGAGGAGGAGGTCGAGCTCCGGTGCTTCCTCGAGCAGCTCGAGCGCGACCGTCCCCTGGCCGGCCATGACGAGCGGGTCGTCGTACGGCTTCACGAGCTCGAGCCCGCGCTCGGCGGCGAGGCGGGCCCCGATCTCCTCCCGGCTCTCGGCCCAGCGGTCGTACGGCACGATCTCGGCTCCGTAGCCACGCGTCGCGTCGCGCTTCGCTGCTGGGGCGTCGTCGGGCATGACGATCGTCGCGTACGAGCCGAGCAGCGCCGCAGCGATGGCGACCGCCTGCGCGTGGTTGCCGGAGGAGAAGGCGATCACGCCGCGCCGGAGCGCGTCCTCGTCGAGCGACGAGATCTTGTTGTACGCGCCGCGGAACTTGAAAGCGCCGCCGCGCTGGAAGCACTCTGCCTTCACGTGCACCCGCGCACCGGTGCGATCATCGAGCGTCCGCGAGGTGAGAACGGGCGTGCGGTGCGCGACGCCGGCAAGCCGCTGCACGGCGCGCTCGACGTCCTCGAGCTCGATCATTCCCGCTCCAGGCCCCGGCGGAGCCGGTGCCTCCGCTCTTTGGTGAGCTCCGTCGAGCCTACGCTCACAGACACGGAGTAACGCCGCGCCGGAACAGGCCGAATCCCCAGAGCCGGCCCCCGAACAGGTAGTACGCGGTGCGGGCCCGTGCGGTGTCGCGGACGAGTGCGAGGTAGCCGCGGCATGTGATCGTGCGCAGTGTCCCGACTCGCGAGTGCACGGTGAGCGGCGTCGCTCCGAAGCGCAGCCCGTGCGGTGCGTACCAGCCCTCCGGGCGCCAGAGCGTGTAGGCGGCGGAGACCCGCCCGCGCTCGAATTCGACCGCGAGCCCCTGCTTCTTGAAGGCGCCATACGTGAAGTACCAGGTACGGCGCCGGCAGCCGCGACAGGCGCCGTAGAAACGGCCGAGCGCGGCGCGGACGGCTCGCGGAGATTCCCCGAGCCGTACCTCGCCGAGCGAGCGACCCGGCACGAGCGCCCCCGCCCTCGGCAGCCCGGCGGCCGCGGACGCGGCCCAAATGAGAGCGACAAGGCCGAGGGTGGCCATCGTCGTGCCGATCAGGCTCCGCCTCATATGCTGACCAGTATGTCGCTCTGGGATTCGGTGGCGGGGCTCACGGTCAAGGTCGACGGCTACAGGCTCGAGCGGCGTGAGTCGAAGACGCCGTCGGACTGGACGCGCGTCACGACGACGGTCGTCCTCGACGGCGAGGGCGAGGACGTGACCTACGACGCCGCCATGCACGACGGCGTCCCGGACGACCTCATGCTGGCGGGAACCTGGAGCCTTGACGACCTCTCGCGTCGCTTGGACAAGGAGCCTTCGCTCGAGGAGGGCTTCCGCCGCTGGGCCTTCGAGAGCGCGGCGCTGGACCTCGCGCTCCGGCAGAACGAGCTGGGTTTCGGCGAGGCCTTCGGGCGCGACGAGCGCCCCGTACGCTTCGTCGTCTCGACGCGCGCCGCGCCGGAGCGGTGGCTCGAGTTCGCGCCGCAGCTCGAATTCAAGCTCGATGCCGAGAAGGACTGGGATCGCGAGCTGCTGGCGCGGCTACGCGCGCTCGATCGCGTCCGCGTCGTCGACCTCAAGGCGTACTACCGCGGGACGAGCGTCGACCTCGAGCCCGATCCCGGGCTCTACCGGGCCCTCGTCGAGGAGCTGCCGGACGTGGTCATCGAGGATGCCTGGCTCGAGGACGGGCTGCGCGAGGCGCTCGTTGGCGCCGAGGACCGGCTGAGCTTCGACGGGCCAATCCATTCGCTCGGGGATCTCGACGCGCTGCCGCTCGAGCCGCGCTGGCTCAACATCAAGCCCTCGCGCTTCGGGACGGCTCGCGAGCTGCTCGAGACGATCGAGGCGTGCGAGGAGCGCGGGATCAGGCTGTACGGCGGGGGTCAGTACGAGCTCGGCCCGGGCCGGCTCCAGGTCCAGCGGCTCGCGAGCGTCTTCTACCCGGACGGCCCGAACGACGTCGCGCCGTCGGCGTACAACGAGGGCGAGCCGCGCGAAGGCCTGCCGCAGAGCCCGCTCCCGCCCCCCGACGGGCCCGGCCTCTCCTAGCGAAACGCGTTCTCGCCGGTCAGCGCCAAGCCGACCGACAGCGTGTGCACCTCGTGTGTCCCCTCGTACGTGAGGACGGATTCGAGGTTGTTCATGTGCCTGATCACCGGATACTCGAGCGTGATCCCGTTGCCGCCGAGGACCGTCCGCGCCGTCCGGCAGACCTCGAGCGCAGCGCGAACGTTGCCCATCTTCCCCATGGAGACCTGCTCGGGGCGCAGCGTCCCCTCGTCCTTCATCCGGCCGAGGTGGAGTGCGAGCAGCGAGCCGCGGTTCACCTCGAGCGCCATCTCGGCGAGCTTCTGCTGCGTGAGCTGGTAGCCGGCGATCGGCTTGCCGAAGACGATCCGCTCCTTCGCGTAGTCGAGCGCGGCCTCGAAGCACGCGCGCGCCGCGCCCATCGAGCCCCAGACGATGCCGTGGCGCGCCTCGTCGAGGCAGGAGAGCGGGCCGCGCAAGGTCGAGATCTCGGGGAAGCGGTTCTCCTCGGGCACGCGCACGTCGCGGAGGACGAGCTCCGACGTGACCGACGCGCGCAGCGACATCTTCTTGTGCATCTCGGGCGCCTCGAAGCCCTTCATCCCGCGCTGGACGAGGAAGCCGTTGATCGCCCCGTCCTCGGTGCGGGCCCAGACGACCGCAACGTCGGCGATCGTGCCGTTCGTGATCCACATCTTCGAGCCGTTGAGGATCCAGTCGGAGCCGTCGCGCTTCGCCGTCGTCCGCATCGAGCCGGGATCCGACCCCGCGTCCGGCTCGGTCAGGCCAAAGCAGCCGAGAGCTTCGCCGGCGTGCATCGGCGGCAGCCAGCGCTGCTTTTGCTCCTCCGAGCCCCACTTCCAGATCGCGAACATCGCGAGCGAGCCCTGCACCGAGACGAAGCTCCGCACGCCCGAGTCGCCGGCCTCGAGCTCCATGCACACCAGGCCGTACATGACCGAGCTCGCGCCGGGTAGGCCGTAGCCCTCGAGCTGCATTCCGAAGAGGCCGAGGCGGCCGAACTCCTGCGCGAGCTCGCGCGGCAGGATCGCCTGCTCGAACCAGTCGCCGATCTCGGGGAGGATCCGCTCGCGCACGAACCGGCGCACGGTGTCGCGGATCGCCCGCTCCTCGTCGTCGAGGAGGGCGTCGAGGGCGAGGAAGTCCCGCGGGTCGAGCCCCGTCTTCTTGGCGGTCGTCGCCACGGGTCAATCGTACGGGTCTAGCCGGTTCGTCGTTTCCGAGCTATCGTTTGACTGATCAGTCAATCAAGGACTAGCGGAGACTTGATGGTCGCCATCGAAGAGATCACTGCGGCAGGCGTTTCGTTTGCCCTGAGCGAGGAGCAGAAGGAGCTGCGCCGGCTCGCGCGCATGTTCGCCGAACGGGAGATCAGGCCCCGTGAGGCCGAACACGACGCCGAGCAGCGGCACCCGGCGGAGCTCGTCGCGCACGCGCACGAGCTCGGCCTGATGAACCTCCACGTGCCGGCCGAGTACGGCGGCATGGGGCTCTCCGCGTTCGACGGCTTGCTCGTCGGCGAGGAGCTCAACCGGGGCTGTTCGGGGATCGCGACGTCGATCCTCGCGAACGGCCTCGGCTCGGGCCCCGTCATCCTCTTCGGCTCGCCTGAGCAGAAGACGCGCTGGCTGCCGCCGCTGGCCGAGCAGCCGATCCTCTGCTCGTTCGCTCTCTCGGAGCCGGGCGCGGGCTCAGACGTCGCGGCGCTGAGGGCAACGGCCAGGCGCGACGGAGACGAGTACGTCCTCAACGGCTCGAAGACGTTCATCACGAACGCCGGCCACGCCGAGTGGGCGGTCGTGTTCGCGAAGACGGATCCGGCCGCGGGGCGCCGCGGCATCTCGGCGTTCGTCGTCCCGATGAGCACGTCGGGCGTCACGATCGAGAAGCACCTCGAGAAGATGGGCCAGCGCGCGACGGACACGACCGCCTTCGCGCTCCACGACGTCCGCGTGCCCGCCGAGAACCTCCTGGGCGAGGAGGGCGAGGGCTTCAAGATCGCGATGGCGACGCTCGACTTCACCCGTCCGGGGACGGCGATCGGCGCGGTCGGAGTCGCGCAGGCTGCGTACGAGCACGCGCTCGCCTACGCCAAAGAGCGCGTGACGTTCGACCTTCCGATCGCGATGCACCAGGCGGTCGGCTTCATGATCGCGGACATGGCGACCGAGATTCAGGCCGCGCGTCTGCTCTGCTGGCAGGCCGCGTGGCTCCTCGATCAGGGCTACGGGAGGGACGCGACGCTCAACTCCTCCTTCGCGAAGCGGTTCGCCGCCGACACGGCGATGAAGGTGACGACCGACGCGGTGCAGGTGCTCGGCGGCTACGGCTACATCAAGGAGTATCCGGTCGAGAAGCTCATGCGCGACGCGAAGCTGTTCCAGATCTACGAGGGCACGTCACAGATCCAGCGCCTCGTGATCGCGCGCGAGATCTTTACGCCGAAGGCCTAGCGGACTCGGCTGCACGGATCGCGTCCGCGAGCCACTCGGGGACGCGGGTCGGCCGCAACGTCGTCGCATCGACGCAGGCGTGCTCGGTGTGGCCGTCCGCGACGAGCTCCTCTCTCCGCACGATCGCGTACTCGTAGCGGAAGCGGGCGCCTCGGGGCACGACGCAGCGGGTGTGGATTACGAGCTCGTCGTCGAACCGCACCGGAAGCCGGTAGTTGCAAAGCGCCTCGAGCGTGAGGGCCTCGATGCCGCGGTCGCGGAGCGCCTGGTAGCCGCCGGCGAAGGCGCGCAGGTACTCGACGCGAGCGACCTCGAACCAGACGAGGTAGGTGGCGTTGTGCGCGATCCCCTGCGCGTCGGTGTCGGCGAAGCGGACGCGCAGCGGCACCGAGAACGTGAAGCCCTCCATCACCGTTCAGTATCTCGACATGAGCGTTCGACCGAAGGTCGACCAATGAGCGTCCAGCGTCTGGCGGAGCTGTTGTGCGAGCAGCAGCACTGTGTCGTGCTCACGGGCGCCGGCATCAGCACCGAGTCGGGAATCCCGGACTTCCGCTCCGCGCAGGGCATCTGGGGGCGCTACGACCCGTTCGAGGTCGCGCACATCGACGCGCTCCGCCGGGATCCCGCGCGGGTCTGGGAGTTCTACGCCCTTCGGCTCGACGCGCTCGCCAGGGCCGAGCCGAACGACGGCCATCGCGCGCTCGCCGAGCTCGAGCGGGGAGGCTGGATCCGCGCCGTCGTCACGCAGAACGTCGACGGCCTGCATCAGCGCGCGGGCTCGCGCGAGGTCGTCGAGGTGCACGGCTCGCTCCGGGAGGCGGAATGCGGCAGCTGTCGCGTCCGCGTGCCGATGGCGGACGCGATTGCGGAGTTGCCGCTCCCGGCGTGCCCCGAGTGCGGCGAGGTGCTGAAGCCGGGGGTCGTGATGTTCGGCGAGCTGCTGCCGGTGCGCGCGATCGAACGGGCACAGCAGCTGGCGGCGGAAGCCGGTCTCCTGCTCGTCGTCGGCTCGTCGCTCGAGGTGCATCCGGTCGCCGAGCTGCCGCGTGAGACGCTCTCCGGGGGCGGCTCGCTCGCGATCGTCAACCGGGGCGAGACGCCGTGGGATTCCCGCGCAGAGCTCGTCTTCGACGCTGGAGCGGGCGAGACGCTGCGCGCGCTGGCTGCCGCGCTCGCTATCGTCGAGCCCGACCTGACGAGGAGGAGCGATGCCTGATCGGAGACAGGATCTGCTGGGCCGGCTGGCCGACCTGAGCGAGGAGGCCGTCCAGCGGCTCTCCGACGCGCCGGGTGCCGACCGCGTCGTCCAGGCGGTCAAGGGGCTCGGCGACCGGGTCGACGAGCTGCAGCGGCGCACCAAAGGCTTCGAGGAGCTCGAGCGCCGGTTGGCGAAGCTCGAGAAGCGGGTCGACTCGCTGACGAAGCCGGCCCGCGGGGCCGCGTCACGTGCCCGCGCGCGCACCCCGAAGGCCGGCTCGACGGCCAAGAAGGCCTGACCTCTCGAGCACGACGGCGCTCGCAGCAGCGACGGTCGCGAGGAGCAGTCCGCCGGCGATGTCGGTCGGCGTGTGGAACCCCGCGAGCTCGAGCAGCACGACGACGGCCGCGAGCCAGATCCCGAGCAGAATGCGCAGGCGCGGCCACGCCGCTGCGACCGCGGCGGCGACGAGCGCGCAGCGGAGCGCGTGACCGCTCGGCCACGAAGTGTCGAAGCCGACGAGGTGGACGCCGTGCCGGTAGAGAGCCGGCCGCGTGAGCGCGTGCCTGAACACGACTTCCACCGCGACCGCGAGCAACCACGCGGCGCTCCAGCACGCCGCCGCCTCGACCCGGCGGTTCCTCCACAGCCGCCATGCGGCCGCGAGAACGAGCAGGAGCGAGACGACGACCTGGCCCGGCAGCGTCACGATCTGGGCGACGGCGACGCCGAGCGGATGGAAGGGCGCGTGATAGAGCGGGACGAGCGACTCGAGCGGCGTGGGTGGTGGTTGCGGCGACCCGGCGAGCGGCATCGCATGCTCGGCGGCCCAACGGTCGAGGCCTGTCGCCGCGCCCGACGCGACGAGGCCGGCGAGAGCGGCGAATGCCGCGGCGGCGGCCGGCGCGACGCTACGCAGGAGGCACCCGCAGCCGGAGCGCCGCCGGGACGATCTCGAAACGGGCGGGTGTCGTCCCGATGGGCTCGCCGTCGACCTCGAGCGGCAGCCGCTCGGCGGCGCTGATCGCGACGGTCGACGACCGCAGGAGCTGCACCTTGGGGTGAGAGAGGTAGCGGCCGCTGTACAGCTTCGGCGCCGTCGTGAGGAAGTCGAGCTTCGTCACATCGCCGATCGTCACGACGTCGAAGACGCCGTCGTCCTGCGCCGCGTCCGGCGCGAGCTTCATGCCTCCTCCGTGGAATCGCCCGTTCGCGACGATCACGTCGTGCATCGGGCCTTCCCGCCGGAGGCCGCCGTCCAGCTCGACCACGACCCGTGTGTTCTGCCAGGCGAGGAACTCGCGGGTCAGCGCGTAGAAGAACGTCGCCCTGCCGCCGAGCGCCTTCGTCATCGCGTTCGCCCGCCGCGCGACGGCGCCGCTCATCCCCACGGAGCCGACGTTCGCGAAGAAGCGGCTCGTGCCGCCTTCGCACTCCACCCGGCCGAGGTCGATCGTCCGCGTCTCGCCGCCGAGCGCCACCCGCACCGCGTCGTCGAAGCGGCTCGGGATGCCGTGCGTGCGGCCGAAGTCCTGCCCGGTTCCGCTCGGCAGCACGGCGATCTCGCTATCCGTTCCCGCGACGCCGTTCACGACCTCGTTCACGGTGCCGTCGCCGCCGACGACCACAAGCAGCGAGCCTTCGGCCTCGCTCGCCGCCTGCGCGAGGTGCCCCGGGAACTCCGACAACACCTCCTCGCCGTCCAATCCGAGCTCGGTCGCCCGCCGCCGGAGCTCCGGCCAGCGCTTTCCGGTGGCGCCGTTTCCGGAGGCCGGGTTGACGAGGAAGACGGTTCTCTGCGCGGTGCTAATCGGCGGTGACGGTCATGAGCGCCACACGCGTCATGCGGTCGACTGCGGCGCGCAGCTCCTCGTCCGTGATCCGCGTGAAGGCGCCCTCGACGATGATGTCCGACACCGTCAGCAGACACCCGCCGTGCACGCCCTGCACGCGGCCGATGCCGCCGAGGGCCGTGACCGTGAACAGCGCCGCGGCCTCCATCTCGACGCCGAGGACGCCGCGGCTGGACCAGCGTTCGTACTGGCCTTCGGCCGGGTTGTAGAAGACGTCGCTCGTGACGATCGGGCCGACGTGCATCGGCTGCCCGAGCTCCTTGGCCGCGTGGACGGCGCCGTGGATCAGCTCCCAGGACGCGGTCGGACAGTGAGGCTCGTTGTCGACGAGATGCATCGCCGTCGAGTCGGCGGGGATCGCGGTGAGCGCCACGATGAGGTCGCCGAGCGCGTGGTGCGGCTGGAGGCCGCCGCAGGTGCCGACCCGCATGAGCTTCTTGCAGCCGAGCTGGATGAGCTCTTCGAAGACGATCGTCGCGCCGGGGCAGCCCATCCCGGTGCCCTGCACAGAGACGCGCTTCCCCTCCCAGGTGCCCGTGTAGCCGAGCAGTCCGCGCTCGCCGTTCACCTGCGTCGCGTCGTCGAAGTACGTCTCGGCGATGTACTTCGCGCGCAGCGGATCACCGGGGAGGAGGACGGCGTCGGCGTAGTCGCCGGGCTCGGCTCTGAGGTGGATGGGCATGGCGCGACTCTATCCCGGTGGCCCGATGGGGAATGATCCAGCCGTGGCCGCGACGGTCTCGCCGACGCTCGACCAGGTGCTCGGCTTCTGCGCCGGCGAGCCCGTGGAGCGTGTCTTCCTCGAAGACATCGCGCGGCGGGGGCTCGGGCGCTTTGCGGCCGTCGCCGCCCCGGACGGGCAGCTCAAGGCGCTCTGCCACATCGGGGCGAATGTCGTCCCCTCGGGCGGCGGCTGCGGGGCCTTCGCGGACGCGGCTGCCCGGAGCGGTGCGCGGATGGTGATCGGCGAGGAGCGAGCGGTGGGCGAGCTGTGGGAGGCGGCGGAGCGGCGGATGCCGCAGCCACGCGATGACCGTCCCGGGCAGCCTGTCTACGTGCTCCGCGAGGCGCCGGAGGCGGGGGAGACGGGGCTGCGCCCGGCGCGCCTGCTCGATCTCGACCTCCTCGTCCCCGCCTGTGCCGAGGCGCATCGCGAGGAGATCGGGGTTGATCCACTGAGGCGTGACGCCGAGAGCTTTCGCTGGCGGACTCGCCAACAGGTCGAGGAGAGGCGCTCGTGGGTCTGGGTCGAGGAAGGCGTGATCCGCTTCAAGGCTGAGGCGTCGGCGTGGACACCCGCGGCGGTGCAGCTCCAGCAGGTCTGGGTCGACCCGCAGGTGCGGCGCCGCGGCTACGGTCGCCGGGCTCTCGCCGATCTCTGCCGGCTGCTGCTCGAGCACGTCCCGGCCGTCTGCCTCTTCGTGCGGCCCGAGAACACGCCTGCCCTACGGCTTTACGACTCGATCGGGATGACCCGCGAGCTCACGTACCGCTCCCTCGTCTTCTGACCGCTACCAACGTGTCCGTTCCGTCTCCCCCGTTCGAGGGACGGTGCCTGGCACCGGGACGTGTCCGTTCTGGCCGTGGCCACGCGGTACGGCACAATCGGCGGATGGAGGAGCTGGGTGACCGCGTCGAGCGCTTCGTCCGCGAGCACGAGCTGATCCCACCGGGCGGCGACGTCACCTGCCTCGTCTCGGGCGGCGCCGACTCGACGTGCCTCTGGCATCTGCTGGGCTCGCTCGGCTACCGCGTCTCGGCGCTGCACGTGAACCACAAGCTGCGCGGCGCCGACTCCGACGCGGACGCCCGCTTCTGCGCCGAGGTGCTCGGCGCGGAGGTCGTAGAGCTGGACGGCCGCGGCCTCTCGGAAGCCGCCTTGCGCGAGCAACGGCGCTCGGTCGCCCGCGACCGGCTGCGCGCGACGGGGCACACCGCCTCGGACCAGGTGGAGACGATCCTCTACCGGCTCGTCTCGCGCGGCGCGGCGACCGGCATCGCGCCTCGGAGCGACGACGGAGTCGTCCACCCGCTCCTGCCGCTCTGGCGGGAGGAGACCGAGGCGTACTGCCGCGCCGCCGGGCTCGACTTCCGCGTCGACGCTTCGAACGCCGAGACGAAGCGCGGCCTCATCCGCGACGAGATCCTGCCGCTCCTGCGCCGCCTCCACCCGGCTGCCGACGAGAATCTCCTGCGCGCACTCGACACCCGCGCCACGCTGCCGCCGGCCCTCGCCGAGCTGCTCGCGGCGCCGGTCGGCTCGAAGCGCGTCGACCTCGGCGGCGGGCTGCAGGCCGTGCGCGAGCACGAGCGCCTCTGGCTCGAGCGTGGCCCGGTCGAGCTGGCCGGCGAGATCCGCTGGGGCGAGTGGACTATCCGCTCGGAGCTGAGAGGGCTTAGAGTGCGTGGATGGAGGCCCGGCGACCGGCTGGCAGGTAGGAGGCGCAAGATCCAGGACGTGTTCGTCGACGCGAAGGTGCCGCGCTCGGAGCGCGAGGCGTGGCCCCTCGTCGTGCGCGGCGACGAGGTCTTGGCGGTGCCTGGGATCGTCGAGCACCCGGAGGTGAGTGCTGTCCGCGACTGAGCTGGAGCAGGCGGTGTCGGAGGTCCTGATCGAGGAGGACGACCTCCAGCGGCGCATCGCGGAGCTCGGCGCCGAGATCTCGGCCGACTATGAGGGCCGCGACCTGCTCCTCGTCGGTGTTCTCAAGGGCGCGGTCTTCTTCCTGGCCGACCTGATGCGCCACCTGACCGTCCCGTGCGAGATCGACTTCATGGCGATCTCGAGCTACGGCGCCTCGACCGACTCCTCGGGTGTCGTGCGCATCCTCAAGGACCTCGACATCAACATCGAGGGACGGCACGTGCTCGTCGTCGAGGACATCGTCGACTCGGGGCTGACGCTCTCCTACCTCGTGCGGAACCTCGAGGCGCGGGGGCCGGCGAGTCTCGAGGTCTGCGCGCTGCTGACGAAGCCCGAGCGGCGCGAGAACGACGTTCCCGTGCGCTACACGGGCTTCGAGATCCCGAACCGCTTCGTGATCGGCTACGGGCTCGACTTCGCCGAGCGCTACCGGAATCTCCCGTACGTCGGCGTCCTGGACGAGTCGCTCGTGCTCGAAGGCGCGTAGCCGCGGGCTCCGCGACTCCGTTAAAGGGGCATGCCGCTGGTACCCTCAGCCGGGACGTCCCGTGAATCGTTTCTTCCGTAGCGCGCTCTTCCCGCTGGTCATCATCGCGGCCCTCGTCTGGCTCGCCCTGCAGACGCTCGGCAGCCACGGGACCAAGGCGACCCCGACTACGACCTCGCAGGTCTACGCGTTCATCCGCGATAGGCAGGTCAGCAGCTCGGGCGTCACGATCGACCCGAACAAGCAGTCGCTGACCCTGACGACGATCAGCGGCCGAAAGTACAGCGTCAATTACGCGTCGCCGCAAGCCGAGGCTGCGCTCGAGCAGACGATGATCAAGCACGGCGTCGTCTTCAACTCGAAGGGCATCGGCGGGTCGCCGTGGTGGTCGCTCCTCACCGGGCTGCTGCCGTTCGTGCTCCTGTTCGGCTTCTGGATCTTCCTCATGAACCAGGTGCAGGGCGGCGGCTCGAAGGTGATGAGCTTCGGCAAGTCGCGCGCGAAGCGAATGACGCCCGACGCGCCGAAGATCGGCTTCAAG
>Ga0193751_1002244_pt1 | contig 11800 bp, 8 predicted proteins | sample L1c2metaG_FD_143050 | JGI IMG/M metagenome (GOLD analysis project Ga0193751, IMG submission 143050) | Soil microbial communities from a riparian zone of the East river system, Colorado, United States - L1c2 | ecosystem: Environmental > Terrestrial > Soil > Riparian zone | place: USA: East River... | reverse complement strand
TGGAACGGCTCCACGGCAGACGGGTGGTTGTGCGACTCGACCTTGAACGCGACGGCCGTCCCGTCGCCGAGGTCGAGGACGCCCGCGTTCTCGCCCGGCCCCTGCAGGACGCGCTCGCCGGCCGACGGAAGCCGCTTCAGGAGCCGAGCCGAGTGCTTGTACCCGCAGTGCTCGGACCAGAGGAGGGAGAAGACCGCGAGCTCGAAGTGGTTTGGATCGCGGCCGAGCAGCTCGCGAATACGGCCCGCTTCCCAGTCCGTTAGACCAAGGGCGCGGTGTAGCGGCTGTGCGGCCAGCTCCGTCAGGTGATTCAGTCTAACCGGGGTTGCGGCGGAATCTCACGCCTGCCGTCTACGTTGCGTTTCAGAGTCGAGTGCGCCGCCCGATCGTCATCCTCATAGTGCTCGCGCTCATCTGGGGCGCGTCGTTCATGCTGATCAAGATCGCCGACCGCGAGCTCGCGCCGGCGACGCTCGTTCTCGGCCGCATCGGTTCGGCGGCGCTCGTGCTCCTCGCAATCTCGCTCGCGAAGCTCGGCGGTCGCCGCACGCTCGAAGAGGTGCGTGCCGCGTGGCGCTGGCTCATCGTCGTTGCGCTCGTCAACACCGCGCTTCCGTTCTGGCTTCTCTCCTGGGGCGAGAAGCGGATCGACTCGGGGCTCGCCTCGATCATCCAGGGAGCCGTGCCTATCTTCAACGCGCTGCTCGCGTTCGGCTTCTTCCGGGAGGCGCGCGTCTCAGGCCTCCGCCTGCTCGGCCTCGGCATCGGGTTCGTGGGCGTCGCGGTGCTACTGGGCGCGCAGCCGCACGGGAAGCTTCTCGGCGCCTTCGCCGTCGTCGGGATGGCGCTGTGCTACGCGATCGGGACGTTGTTCGCCGGCCGCCACCTGCGCGGAACGTCACCGCTGGTCGTCGCTCTCGCGTCCACTGCCGTGTCCACTGTCGCTCTGCTGCCGGCCGGCGTGGCGCAGGCGCCCGCCCACGTTTGGCGAGGGGAGACCTTCGCGGCCGTCCTCGTCCTCGGTGTCGTCGGCACGGCCGTCGCGTACCTCCTCTTCTTCGCGCTGATCCAGCGTGCCGGCCCGAACTACGCGACGCTCGTGACGTACCTCGTGCCGCCGATCGCGCTCGCCTACGCCGCGATCTTCCTCCACGAGAGCTTCGGGCTCACGGCGTTCGCGTCCCTCGCGCTCATCCTCCTCGGCGTCGCGCTCGCCACCGGCTCCGTCCGGCTCGCCTCGCTCCGCGCCGGTCGAGCCGAGGCGCGCGAGGCCGCCTGAGTTAGATTCGCGTCATGGCCGATTTCCTGCACACGATGGTGCGGATCACGGATCCCGAGAAGAGCCGCTCTTTCTACGAGGCGCTCGGGTTCAGCTTCGAGCGCGACATGGACATCGTCCGCAACGGCGAGCTCGAGGCGACGAACTACTTCTTCGGCATCGGCGACCAGGAGTCGGTGCTAGAGCTGACCTTCAACCACGACGGCCGCACCTACGAGCTCGGGACGGGTTACGGCCACATCGCGGTAGCAGCGGACGATCTCGAGCAGACGCTCGCGGAGCTGAAGGAGCAGGGCATCGAGCCGGAGCGCGAGCCGTACCGCGTCCGCGAGGGCGGTTCCCTGATCTGCTTCGTCCAAGATCCCGACGGATAGCTTCGAACATTGAGTTGAGGCTGCTTCGGTGCGCGGCTCTGGTCTCGTGCCGTGGGTTTCACTAGAGGCTCAGGCGAGCGGCATTTGCTGGAGCGTGGGGCTAGTGGACACACCGGGAGCGGCCTAGACTCGCACTTGTGCAGGTCTGCGCGAGTTGCGGGCAAGAAAACCCGGACGGTGCGCGCTTCTGCAATGCCTGCGGGGCGCCGCTGGATGCCGCGCCCGTCTCGCGCCAGCAGCGAAAGACGGTCACGGTCGTCTTCTGCGACGTGACCGGGTCGACGGCGCTCGGGGAGTCGACGGATCCGGAGGCGCTGAGGGCGCTGCTCGCTCGCTACTTCGAGCGGATGAGGGCGATCGTCGAGAAGCACGGTGGCTCGGTGGAGAAGTTCATCGGTGATGCCGTGATGGCGGTATTCGGCGTGCCGGTGGCGCACGAGGACGATGCACTGCGGGCTTGCCGGGCGGCCGCCGAGATGCGCGACGTGTTCCCGGAGATCGGCATCTCGGGACGGATCGGCGTCAACACGGGAGAGGTCGTGACCGGCACCGAAGAGCGCTTGGCCACGGGCGACGCCGTCAACGTCGCCGCGCGGCTCGAGCAGGCGGCGGCCCCCGGCGAGCTGCTGGTGGGCGAGGCGACGCTGCGGCTCGTCCGCGACGTCGTCGAGGTGGGCGAGGAGCGGCTGCTCGAGTTGAAGGGCAAGGCAGAGCCGGTGCCGGCCTGGCCGCTCCTGGAGATCACGGGAGAGCTCGAGCGCCGATTCGCGACGCCGATGGTGGGCCGCGAGAACGAGCTACTGCGCCTGCGCGCCGTCTTCGACCAGGCCGTCCGCGACCGCCGTTGCCAGCTCTTCACCGTCCTCGGCTCGGCCGGGGTCGGCAAGTCGCGGCTGGCAGCCGAGCTCCTTGCCGGTCTGGACGCCCGGGTCGTACGCGGCCGCTGCCTTTCCTACGGAGAAGGGATCACGTACTGGCCGGTGGTGGAGATCCTCAAGGAGCTCGGCTCGCTGCCGGGTGGAGATGCTGGGCGGCCGCTGCGCTCGCTGCTCGGCGAGACGGACGCGACGGCCTCTGCGGAGGAGATCGCGTGGGGGTTCCGCAAGCTCCTCGAACAGGAGGCGCAGGTGCAGCCGCTCGTCTGCGTGCTCGACGACCTCCACTGGGCGGAGGAGACGCTGCTCGACCTCGTCGAGCATGTGGCCGACCTCTCACGCGACAGCCCGATCCTCCTGCTGTGCATGGCACGGCCGGAGCTGCTCGAGCTGCGGCCCTCCTGGGGCGGCGGCAAGTGGAACGCCACTACGGTGCTGCTCGAGCCGCTGAACGCTGCCGAGACGGAGGCGCTGCTCGCGGAGCTCGGCGAAGTATCCGGCGAGCTGCGAGACCGGATCGTCCGGGTGGCCGAAGGCAACCCTCTCTTCCTCGAAGAGATGCTCGCGCTCGTGCGCGACTCGGGCGGGGAGGTGGAGGTGCCGCCGACGATCCAGGCTCTGCTTGCCGCGCGGCTCGACCAGCTCGACGTCGCCGAACGTTCCGTGCTCGAGCGCGGCTCCGTCGAGGGGCGAACGTTCCACCGCGGTGCAGTCGCGGCGCTCACGGAGGGCAACGGGGCCCTGGACGAGCGGCTGCTTGCGCTCGTGCGGAAGGAGCTCGTACGGCCGGACACCGCCCAGCTTCCTGGCGAGGATGCCTACCGCTTCCGCCACCTGCTGCTCCGCGACGCCGCCTACGACGCATTGCCAAAGGCGACGCGCGCGGAGCTGCACGAACGCTTCGCGGACTGGCTCGAAGACGTCGTCGGCGGGAGGCAGCCCGAGTACGAGGCGGTCATCGGGCATCACCTCGAGCAGGCATATCGCTGCCGCTCGGAGCTCGGGATGAGTACCGGGGCGCTGGCCGAGCGGGCCGGCCGTTCGCTCGCGGCCGCCGGCTGGGCGGCGCTCGCCCACGGCGACTCGGCCGGCACCGTGAACCTGCTCGCGCGCGCGCTCGACCTCCTGCCTGCCGAGCATCCGGAACGCGCCGACCTCCTAATCGGGCTGGCTCATGCCGCCCACGACGCGGGCGAGTTTCGGCGCTCGAGCGACGCGGCGCACGCGTTGATCCAGCACGGCCGCGAGCACGGTGACGCCCGCCTCGAGTGGAGAGGCCGGGTGCAAGCGATGTGGATCCGGATAGCCACTGATCCGACGGCGACTACGGACGAGGTCGAGGAAGTCGCCCAAGCCGCCATTCCGATCCTCGACGAAGCAGGAGACGAGGCGGGCCTCGCCCGCGCATTTCACCTACTCAGCCACGTCCATCACTTTCGCTCTCAGTCGGAGGAGCACATCGAGGCGCTCGAGCTGGCGCTCGAGCACGCGCGCCGCGCAGAAGACTCCCTTCACGAGGCCGAGCTCATGGCCTGGATCGCGGTCGAGTACTTCTTCGGCCCGACGCCGGTTGAGCAGATGCAGCCCAGGCTCGAGCAGATCCTCGCGGAGGCGCGTGCGAAATCGCTGCTCTCCCTCGAGGGCATCGTCCTCGGCTTCCTCGGCGGCGTCGAGGGGATGTGCGGCCGCTTCGAGGAGGCGCGCGAGATCTTTCACCAGGGCCGGGCGATCCTGACTGAGATTGGGCTCAGAGCCTGGATCGCCGGCGAGACGCAGATCTTGGGCTACATTGAAATGCTCGCGGCCGATTATGCGGCCGCCGAGCGGGAGTTTCGCTTCGGCTACGAGGAGTACGAGCGGATGGGCGAGACTGGCGTTCGCTCGACCAGCGCGGCCATGCTCGCCGACGCGCTGTACGAGCAGAGCCGCGATGACGAGGCCGAACAGTTCGTCCAGCTATGCCGAGACAACGCCGCGGCCGAGGATTACGCCTCACAGGTCGGCTGGCGCACGGTGACCGCGCGTTTGCTCGCCCGTCGAGGCGAGCTGGAGGACGCTGAGCGGACGGCGCGGGAGGCAGCGGCACTCGCACACGAAGGTGCGGAAGGGATCTTCACCCCTGTCGCGTGGTCCAGCCTCGGCGAAGTGCTCGCCGTTGCAGGCAAGAAGGAAGAGGCCGAGCAGGCCTTTGCGCATGCTCTCCGGCTGCACGAACACAAAGGGAACACCGCCGGAGCTGCGCGGACGCGAGAGCTTGCTGCTCGCCTTGGTCTCCAATCGCAATAGCCCGCCGCCAGTACGATCCGCGACGTGGCGAGCTTCCTCCACACGATGGTCCGGATCACCGATCCGGCGAGGAGCAGAGCCTTCTACGAGGCGCTCGGCTTCCGCTTCGACCGGGACATGGACATCGTCAGCAACGGCGAGCTCGAGGCGACGAACTACTTCTTCTCGCTCGGCGACCAGGAGTCGGTGCTCGAGCTGACCTACAACCACGACGGTCGCACCTGCGAGCTCGGCTCCGGCTACGGCCACATCGCGGTCGGCGTCGACGACCTCGCCGCGACGCTCGCGAAGCTGAAGGAGCAGGACATCGAGCCCGAGCGCGAGCCATACCGCGTTCGCGAGGGCGGCTCACTCATCTGCTTCGTCCAAGATTCTGACGGTTACTCAACAACATTGAGTTGAGCCACCGGCGGCTTCGCTGTCGCTCGTCTAGCGAGGTGACGAAGCCGTTGTCAAGCGCGCGTCTGGTCTGGGAAGAGTCAGCAGCCTAGACTCGGCTTGTGCCGGTTTGCGCGAGTTGCGGTCAGGAGACGCCGGAGGGGTTTCCGCGATGCGCTAACTGCGGAGCGGTACTGGAGTCGGTTGCGCCCGCACGCGAGCAGCGCAAGACGGTCAGCGTCATCTTTTGCGACGTGACCGGCTCGACTGAGCTGGGCGAGTCGACGGATCCGGAGGCGCTGCGCGCGTTGCTCGCCCGTTACTTCCAGCGGATGAAGGGGATTGTCGAGGCGCATGGCGGCTCGGTGGAGAAGTTCATCGGGGATGCGGTGATGGCGGTGTTCGGGGTACCGGTGGCGCACGAGGACGATGCGCTGCGCGCGTGCCGGGCGGCGGTCGAGATGCGTGGCGCGCTGCCGGAGCTCGGCGTCGCGGGCCGGATCGGCGTCAACACCGGCGAGGTGGTGACCGGAACGGAGGAGCGGCTCGCGACTGGCGACGCGGTCAACGTCGCGGCACGGCTGGAGCAGGCTGCGCAGCCAGGTGAAGTGCTCGTCGGCGGCGAGACGCTGCGGCTGGTGCGCCCGGCGGTCGAAGTGAGTGAGGAGCGCCTGCTGGATCTGAAGGGGAAGAGCGAGCCAGTAGCCGCCTATCCACTCATCGCTGTGACAGGTGGGCTGGAGCGGCGATTCGCGACCCCGATGGTCGGCCGGGACAACGAGCTTGGTCGGCTGCAGAACGTTTTCGCCCAGGCCGTCCACGATCGCTCGTGCCAGCTCTTCACCGTGCTCGGGTCGGCTGGGGTCGGCAAGTCCCGACTGGCCGCCGAGTTTCTCTCTGGAGTCGAGGCGGGGGTGGTACGCGGTCGCTGTCTCTCTTACGGCGAGGGAATCACGTACTGGCCAGTGGTGGAGATCCTGAAGCAGCTCGCGACGCTGCCGGGGGGAGATGCAGCTCTCCCGCTCCGCTCGCTCCTGGGCGAGACGGACCAGCTGGCGTCGGCGGAGGAGATCGCCTGGGGCTTTCGCAAGCTGCTCGAGCAGGAGGCGCAGGAGCGGCCGCTCGTCGTCGTGTTCGACGACCTGCACTGGGGCGAGGAGACCCTGCTCGATCTGGTCGAGCACATCGCCGACCTCTCCCGCGACGCACCGATCCTGCTGCTTGGCATGGCGCGGCCGGAGCTGCTCGAGCGGCGACCGTCCTGGGGTGGCGGCAAGTGGAACGCGACTACCGTGTTGCTGGAGCCGCTCGATGCGGCCGAGACGGAGCAGCTTCTCTCGGAGCTGGGCAAGGTGCCGGACGAACTGCACGAGCGGATCGTCCAGGTGGCGGAGGGGAATCCACTGTTCCTGGAGGAGATGCTCGCTCTCGTGCGCGACTCCGGGGGTGTGCGGGTTGAGGTGCCGCCAACGATCCAGGCGCTGCTGGCGGCTCGGCTTGACCAGCTCGACCCAGCCGAGCGGTCGGTGCTCGAGCGCGGCTCTGTCGAGGGACGCACCTTCCACCGAGGGGCTGTCGCAGCGCTCGCCAATGGTGATGGCTCGATCGATCAGCGACTCGTCGCTTTGGTGCGGAAGCAGCTCGTGCGGCCCGACCGGGCGCAGCTTGCCGGCGACGACGCGTACCGGTTCCGGCACCTGTTGATCCGTGACGCTGCTTACGACGCGCTTCCGAAGGCGACACGTGGCGACTTGCACCGGCGCTTTGCGGCATGGCTCGAACAGCATGGCCAGGAACTTGTCGAGCTGGACGAGATCCTCGGCTACCACCTCGAGCAAGCCTGCGGCTACCGGCGTGAGCTGGACTTGCCGATGGACGAGCAGCTGGCGGCACGGGCGCGGCTGCGTCTGGCGGCGGCCGGCCGCAGAGCGCTGCTGCGCGAGGATCAGTCAGCGGCCGCCAAGCTGCTCGAGCGTGCAACCGCGCTCGGGGTCGATAGCGTCCCGGATATCGGCCTCGAGGTCGATCTCGCACAGGCGCTCTTCAACGCTGGCAGGATCGACGAAGCCTTGCGCCGGTCAGGCGACGCGGCTGCTCGAGCAGCCGCGACCGGCGACGACACGGGCGAGCTGTGCTGCCGGATCCAGGAAGCGCTGGTCAGAATTTTCGCTGCACCCGAAGGTGCGACCGAGAGGCTCGAAGCTCTGGCGACGCGCGCGATCTCGCCGTTCGAGGCGGCCGGGGACGAGCTCGGACTGTGCCTCGCTTACTTCGCGCTCGGTGAAGTGGCGCACATGCGCCTCAAGGGCGACGCCGCGCTCGCAGCGTTCGAGCAAGCACTTACCTACGCACGGCAGCTGGGCTCGCCGCATCGTGAACAGCACTTGCTCGCCTGGATCGCGGCGGCCAGATTCGGTGGCTCAACACCGGTTCCCGACCTGCTCGCCTGGTTCGATGCCCATCAAGCGGACGGGATCCCAAACTTCCCAACCGTCGCGTTCCGATCGATCGCCCTCGCCATGTCAGGAGAGGTCGCCGACGCACGGGCCTTGATGAGCGCTGGGATCAGCGCGCTGGCCGAACGCGGATCGACGCTCATGATGGCCGAGCAGCTCGCCCTCGCGGCGGTCGAGCTCGAGCTGATAGCCGGCGACCTCACAAAAGCGGTCGAATACGGGCTGGAAGGCTGCCGGCGGCTCGAGGAGCTCGGCGAGCGGTCATGGCTGTCGACGGCCGCCGCCCAGCTCGCCGAAGCCCTTTACCAGCTCGACCGGCTCGACGAGGCCAAGAACTGGGCGGAACGCTCAGCTGAAGTCGGCGCCAGCGACGACGTCGCCACCCAGATGCTCTGGCGGCAGGTGAAGGGCAAGCTGCTCGCACACCGCGGCGACCTCAAAGCCGGCGAACAACTCGTGCGCGAGGCGGTGGCGCTGGCCGAGCCGACCGATCACCTCGATTTCCAAGGAGGCGCCTACCGTGACCTCGCCGAGGTCTTGCAGATAACGGGCAACACGGACGAAGCCCGCACGGCGCTTGAGCAAGCACTCACCCGCTACCAGCGGAAAGGCAACCTGCTGATGGCCGAGCGCATGCGGGCACAACTCTCTCTCACTGAAGCTTCGGCAGGTCGGCATGAATAAGAACGCGAACGACCGCAACGTGTGTCTCGATCACGGCACGGGCGCAAGCGCACAACGAGGTCTCGGCCTCGAGCAACTGTAAGGCGGAGCGGTCCGACCCGAACTTCGCCAGTAGGGCCAGACGGATAGCTTCGAACATTGAGTTGAGGCCCGCTTGCGGAGCGGGGCGGAAGGGGATTGTCGGCGATCCTGTTAGCGACGCTCGTTGTGTTTGTGCGCTGACAGGGGGATAGTTGACGGGTGGTGGCGCAGCCGGCGGGGACGGTGACGATGCTGTTCACCGACATCGAGGGTTCGACCCGGTTGTTGGAGCGCCTCGGATCGGAGCGATACGGGCAATCGCTGGATTTGCATCGGAGACTGCTCCGCGAGGCGTTCGAGCGTCATGGTGGCTATGAGGTCGATTACGAGGGCGACGCGTTTTTCGTCGCGTTCGCGCGTGCTGCGGACGCTGTTGTTGCTGCGGCTGAGGCGCAGCAGGCGCTCGATGGCGCGGAGTGGCCGGATGGGCAGCCGATCCGAGTGCGGATGGGCGTTCACACCCCAACCGGGATAGGTCCTTTAGAAGACAGTCGCGAACACCTCCGCCCAGGCTGGTCGATCGCCGGGGGCGCCCCCTTTCGACTTCGCTTTTCACCTCTTGGTCCGCACAGTCGGTCGTGAGAGAATGGAGAGGAGGCGGGCCAGAGGTTCCGGGGGGGTTTGAGAGCTGTCCGGTTAGGTCCACTCGCTCGCGGCTTCAGGCGTGTGCGAGCGTTTGCGAGAGCCACTCGAGCGCGACCTGGTAGCGCTCGTCGGAACGTCCACCGTGATTACCTGGGTTTTCCCAGTGCTCGTGGGCGACGTCTGCCTCCGTCAGATAGTGGCTGAGTAGCCGGTGGCCCCATTGGAGCTCGTAGTCGTCGTTTGAACCGACGTCGAGCAAGATCCCGCGGAGCGCGCGGAGGTTGGCGAGGCGGTCGTGGACATTGACGACCGGATCGAACCTCAGCCAACGATCCCAGACGTCGTGGAGCAGCTCGCCGCTCGGAAACGCCATGGGCAGGTCGACGTAGTAGGGCGGCTTGTCCGGATTGGGAGAGTAGGTCGCCGAGTAGTTGTAGACGATCTCGGCCCAGACATTTCCCTCGATCGGGCCGTCTGGAGCGTCCGGCCAGATGCTGTCGAGGTACTTGTAGAGGATGACCTTGTGGGTCATGTCGAGCCACGAATCGGCTGACAGCACCGCCATCGCACCGAAGACATCCGGGTGAGTGGAGGCAAGATTCCATGAGCCGAATCCGCCGGACGAGAAACCGAACACGCCTCGGCTCGAGGCGTCCGCAATCGTCCGGTACGCGTCGTCGACGTACGGGATCACGTCGCGCAGGAGGTACTGCTCGAAGTTGCCGGTCACCGGCGAGTCGACCCATTGGCCGCACCCGTAGCGACAGACACCGTCGGGGATCACGACGATCATCGGCGCTATCCCCATCCGGCCGAACACCGGATCGAGCACATCCTCGAGCGGCGGGCGCCAACGCTGCCCATCCGTCTCCGGCGTGATCATCGTTTCCGCGCTGCTCCCGAGCGCGTGCAGCAGATAGGCGGTCGGATAGCCGATGCCCGACTCCTCGTAGCCCGCCGGCAGATAGACGAAGAGGTCGCGCTCGGTCGGATCGCCGAGCATGTTGCCCGCGAGCTGCGAGCCCTCGATGCGCGAGTGAACGATCATGGTTCCGCGGCGAACCTACACACCTTTTCGTCCTCTGTCAGTTCTCAGGCGCAACGACGCTGGCCCAGGCGACCGTCCTCGCTCGAGAGGGGCGATGCGCTTCGCTCTAGAGGGATACGGACACGTCCGTCCGTGCGAGTTCGAGTGCGTCCGTGAGCGTCAGCCGGCGCCCGGCGTCGGTGGCGCGCGTGAGCTCTTCCGCAGAGAGCAGGTCGCGGGCCTGCTCGACGAGCTCTCGACCCGGAGTGTCGTCGGAGTAGACGACGACGATTCCCTCCTCCTGCGCGAGCATTTCGGCTGCGGCGGCGATTCGCGCGGCGCGCTCGGGCCGGCCGTCGACGGCCTCGGTGGCCGCCAGTCCGATGAGTGAGAGGCCTACGCCGCGCAGGCTGGCGATATCGGTGTGCGCTTGCACAGATTCGAAGAAATAGCGGCGGGCGAGCACCGTGTCGCCGCTTCCGAGGTGTGTCCACGCCATTTCGGAGAGGATCCGCGCCTCCTCGCCCCGGTCTCCGCACATCTCGAAGGACGCAAGAGCTCGCTCGTAGAGCTCCAGCGCCCGCGTCGGAGCACCCTGGTGTGCGGCGAGAGAGGCGAGCCCGCCAAGGGACATGCCGCCCCCTTCCCAATCGCCGAGTCGCTGCTGGATCTCGAGTGCGCGCGAGAAGCTCTTTGCGGCGGCTGGCTCATCGCCTGTGACTGTCTCCAGCATCCCGGTGACGGTGGCACCGATCCCCTCGCCCCAGGCGAAGCCAGCCGCGCGACCCCGCTCGTAGGCCTCCTGTGCGGCGGCGAGGCCCGAAGCGGGGTCGAGCATCATCAACGCCAGAGCTCGGGCGCACGCCGCGAGACAGAGTTCGCGCTCCGCTCCCACTGCCGCAGCGATCGCGTGTGCCTCGTCCCATTCGTTAGCCGACTGCTCGTACAGGCCGGACATCCAGGAGGCGAGGCCTGCGGTGATGAGCGCCCCGGCGCGGCCGACGCTGGGGGCACCGTCTTCGCCGAGCTGGAGGAAAGCCGATGCGTAGTCCCTCGCAGTGAGGTTCTTACCGCGGATGTGCCAGTACATCCAGAGGTCTCCAGTCATCTGCAGGCCGCGCTCGAGCGCGTCGCGGTCACCTGCTCTCGCCGAGGCGAGGAGCGTTTCGAGCGCCGTCTGGAGGTTCTCCTCCTCGCGGATCCCGCGCTCGATCGCGACAAGCTGCTCCGTCCCCTCTACACCGTCTCGGATCTCGCGCGCGACCTGCGCATATCGATCGGCATGGCGAGAGCCGATCTCGGCGGCCTCCCCCAATTCCTCGAGTTGCTCGCGGGCAAACTCGCCGATCGTTTGCAGCATCTGCAGGCGGCCGTTCACCTGCACGAGGGCGGCGTCGACGAGCGACTCGAGCTCGTTGAGCGTTCCCGCGCCGACCACGGCCTCAGCGTCGGGGAGCGTGCAGCCGCCGGCGAAGACGGCCAGGCGCCGGAAGACCTGCTGCTGCGAGTCGTCGAGCAGCGAGTAGCTCCAGTCGATCGTCGCCCGCAGCGTCTGCTGGCGATCATGGCTGTCACGGGCCCCGGTCGTCAGCAGCTCGAGCGTGCGGTCCAAACGATCCCGCAGCCCTTCCGCGCCGAGCAGCCGCAGCCGTGCCGCTGCGAGTTCGAGCGCGAGCGGCAGCCCGTCCAACCGGCGGCAGATCTCGGTGACCGCGTCGACGTGCTCGGCGACACGGAAGTCCGGGCTGACCGCCGTCGCCCGCGCCGCGAACAGC
>Ga0193751_1002242_pt1 | contig 11801 bp, 16 predicted proteins | sample L1c2metaG_FD_143050 | JGI IMG/M metagenome (GOLD analysis project Ga0193751, IMG submission 143050) | Soil microbial communities from a riparian zone of the East river system, Colorado, United States - L1c2 | ecosystem: Environmental > Terrestrial > Soil > Riparian zone | place: USA: East River... | reverse complement strand
CGGCGACAAAGGCTTTGATGCCGGGCAAAAGACCCATGAGCGGATCGATCGATGGATAACTGAGCGCAAACAAGATTCCGCCTGCGCCGGCCAGAGCGCTGCCCAGTCCAAACGTGAATGAAACAACTGTGTCGATGTTTACCCCCATCAGCGCTGCAGCCGTCGCATTGTTTGACAGTGCGCGCATCGCCATTCCAAGTCTTGTGCGTTTCACGATGAAGGTGAGTGCGACGAGCAAAGAAATGGTGACGATGAATGCAGCCAGCTGTGTGGTTGTGATCGTGAGTGCCCCCGTTCCTTCGAGTGCGCGATCCGGCATCAATTCGGGAAACGATTTCGGATCGGCGCCGAAAACAAACTGCCCGCCGTACTCGAGAAACAGCGAAACGCCGATCGCGGTGATGAGCACGGTAAGCTTTGGCCGAGAACGCAGGGGGCGGTATGCGATTTTTTCGATTGCCATGCCAAGCAGAGCGCAGATCAGCATCGTCAAAACCAAGACTGAGATAGGTCCGAGCGGCGTCATCCATCCGGTGAAATGCGGCAGCAACCGCGGGCTGAGATAATAGCCGCAAAAAGCACCGATCATGAAGACGTCGCCGTGGGCGAAGTTGATGAACCGCAGAACGCCATAAACCATCGTGTAACCGAGGGCGATTAACGCGTAAAACGCACCCAATGACAGACCGTTGATAAGCTGTTGGAGAAATTCGGTGCTTGTCATTCGGAGCGGAGCGAAGCGTAGTCGAGGAATCTCTTATCGTCCATCCCGTAGGTGGACACGATTACGACCCGTCTTCAGACCAAATGGGAGAGGTTCTCGAACCGTCCCGGAATGACAGCAATCTAGGGCGGTACGGTCGCGACGAAGTTGGCTTGATTTGCCTTCACTTGCAGAACGACAGCGGATTTCGTCGCGTTGCGCTTCTCATCGATTGTGATGTTGCCGGTAACTCCGGGATAGTTTTTCACATTTGCCAGCGCGTCGCGCACCTTCGCGCCGTCAGTCGATCCCGCGGTATTGATTGCCTGCGCGAGAATTGTCATGGCGTCGTAACCAAGCGGCGCCATCCCATCGGGCAAAGCGTGAAACTTTGCTTGATATTTTTTCACGAAATCCTGCACTTTCGGATTTTTATCTTGGACCGAAAAGTGCGTGGAGAAATAACAGCCATCCAGTGCGCTGCCGCCGATCTCCGTCAATTTTGGCGAGTCCCAGCCGTCACCACCCAGCAACGGAACCTTGATCCCTAACGAGCGCGCCTGTTTCGCGATCAATCCAGCCTCCGTGTAATACCCGGGAATGAAAATCGCCTCCGGCTGGGCGGCTTTAATAGCGGTGAGCTGCGCGCGGAAATCCTTGTCGGTGCCGCCACCGGTATAAGACCGATCGATCACAATCTGTCCGCCGTGGTTCGTGAAGTATTCCTTGAAAAATTGCGCCAAGCCTTTGGAGTAATCGCTCTTCACGTCCTGCAAGATGGCCACTTTTTTGGTGTGCAAATTATCAAGCGCGAATTTCGCCATGACGGTCCCCTGGAACGGATCGATGAAGCAGACGCGGAAAACGTAATCGCCTTTCTCCGTTACGGAGGGATTGGTCGAACCCGGCGACACCATTGGAATTTTCGCTTCCTGGCAAATCGGCGCGGCTTCGAGCGAGCGCGAGCTAGCGATTTCTCCGACGATCGCAACGGCCTTGTCGCTCGCGATCAATTTTTTCACTGCGGCTGAAGGTTGACCCGGTTTGGACTGATCGTCCTCGATGATGATCTTGATTTTGCGTCCGCCCAGCACGCCGCCAGCGTTGTTGATTTCCTCTTTTGCCAGCTCAACGCCGTTACTCGAGTTGACTCCGAAAGTGGCTTCACTGCCGGTGAGCGAGGCGAACTCGCCCACTACGATGTCTTGCGCATTCGCCGCGGTGGCGAAGATACCGACGATTGTGAACAAAAATGGAACTAGGATATAACGGGTCAATGGTTTCATGGATAGCCCATGCTTTAGCCCGTATCTAGCTCGCGCGCAATTCCAACAACACTGTGAGACAGAGAAAATGGAAGCACCGTCTCGGTCGGCTCCATTTCGGGGCCTGATCTTCCGCTATGCAAATCGCGATGAGAGTGGAAAGCGATTGCTCTCGTTCCGCTGCCTGCAGTTTTCTGTGCCGCGTAGCCGACCAGCACGACAGTAAGTATGGTCTGCTTAGGTCGCCATCGGGAAGAGCCGCGTGATCGCGAACCTTGACCGCGGCACTAAGGGAGCGCTTTCCTGGCGACAGAACTGTGCTATTCTCGCGCCCGTGTTCGTAGCGAATCGTTTTCCTCTAGCGCGAAAAGCGGCGTCGATTTTTCTCGCGGGATTACTCGTTGCTCCACCCATTTTCGGCGCCCGACCGTCGACGCGCGAGGATCGCCATTCCAAGCTACCCCAATTCGAAGCACTGCCGCTGGTCCGTTCGCAACAAAATCATTTGGTCGTCCGCGCTTACATTAATGGCAGGCCGGCGTGGCTCGGCGTCGATAGCGGCGCGCCGGTGAGTGCAATCGCTTTAGATCGTCGCGAGCATTTTCGGCTCACCCAAATTACGGCGAAATCGAATCTGCCCGCCCGCATTCAGATTAATGGCGGGTTCAATAATGTGGCCGTTGCACGTGAGCTGCGGCTCGGCGGGTTGAGCCTGGTGGATGAACCGGTGGTCGTTGTCGATCTTGGCAGCTCCACTCGCGCCGCTCGATTGCTCGACGAGCAGGAAATCGACGGCATTATCGGGGCCGATATTCTTTTCCCGACCAAGGCGGTGCTGGATTGTCAGCGCGGGTTGCTCATCTTGAATACCGATCCGGATGCTGTTGGCAGCGCGCCCGGTTTCGACCGGCGCGGATTCCAAGCCGTGCCAATTCAGGTGAGCGATGGTTTCAACTTGTACGTCAACGGCTCGATTAACGGCGCGCCCGCCAAGCTAATGGTTGATACCGGTTCGTTTGCCACGCTGCTGCATCGTTCATTCGTTCGACGGATGCGAATCGCAACGCGCGAGACGGCGTATAGTTCTACCGCCGTGAATCTGGCAGAACGCGGCGTGCGAGTAGCGCGGATTCGCAAGCTGTCGGTTGGCTCGGTGGACATCATTGGCAAGGAAGTGGGCGTGATCGACCTGGAAGGACTGATTCACAGCGGATTACTGCGCGGTTCGCCGCCCGTCGCCGGTCTGCTCGGCGGCGAAATCCTCAACCGCCATCACGGCATCATCGATTTCGGCACGCGCACACTTTATTTAAAGCGGTAGGGCGCGCCCGGTGGTCACGCCGGTCAGCCGCTTTTGGGACCTTCATCTTCGTCTCGGTCCACTCGCAAAAAGCGACAACGCGCATTGTCGCCTACTCGCTCAACAGACCGTCAGTTCTTTGTTGGTCCGCTGATACGGTATGCATGTCCCTTTTCAATTCCGTATCGAATCGCGACGGTGACATGCCGGTCAATCCGGTAGCGAATTAGGACTTGGCGTGAATCTGCCGACCACTGTGCGCGGAAAGCATCCGCACCCGTGTCTAAATTGTCCTTGATCTCTTCCAGTGGGCCGATCTTTTTCCCGGTTTTCGCTTTCATCAAGTAAACGTGAAAATTGCCGTATCCGAGCTCGCCCTCACCATGAGTTGCGATCGAGTATTGTCCGTCCGGGGAGAGGCCGCCCGTGATGACTACATACTCATCAGGTTTGTAAGCGTAATTTGATGTTGCTTGGGCCAAGGGCGACAGCAGCGTCAAACCGAGACCCGCAAGTATGGCCGACGCCAAGAGGGGTCGAATTTTCACATCGCAGACCATTGAACGCGCCTCGAGAAGAACTGAAACACTTCTACGCCCGCGCCCGCGGTGAGTCACGCGAAGCCTAGTGAGCACTCGAGCTCTGCAACGTGTAGGTAACACCGTCCACCGCCGCCGGCACGCCCGGTTCGATGACATACTCGACGATATGCCGCTCTTCTCCGCCTTGAGTCGGGCTCGGATCGATACCGATCTCTGCGGCGCACGCGATCGAGATTTCCCCCAACTTGCGGTGCGGCCCGATATCACCGACGACGGCGGTGCACGTCTTCCCATTACGCGTATTGGTCACGTGTGCCTGACTGCCGAGGACGATCGGCGCCACGCCAGCGATAATCGCGGGTGGGATGGCGATGTAACGGTCCACATCCGCGTTCAACGAGCGGCCGTTGTGCTGGAGAGTCGTTCTATTCTGGAAGTCCGGATCGCCGTGTGGAGATCCCATGCCGTCTCCATCGATGGCGGCTTTCGCCCTGTAACGAATCTTGCCGTCGTCGCCGAGACTGATCGGTTCGCCTTCAATGGTATCAATGATTCTGCTCATAACTTTTCTATCTTAAATAGTTTCTCATTCCAAGCCAGGGAAAAAGTGGGCGCCACTTCGATTATGAGATGTCAGTCAGCGGAGCGGAACCGACCATCTGGTAGATTCGCGTCATTCGCGGGTAAACCCCGACGGATAGGAGTGTGAGCCGCTGGAAAAACACCAACGAGCAAAAGGAAGAGGAAGCGCTCCGAAGCCAGAAACTGGATCAACCAAGACTTATGAATTAAATCACCACCTACCCCCACTCGCCCGCTACACTTGACACCCTTCATAGGGCTTAGGCCCTTCGATGCCCCATACCAGCCCAAGCAACGGCGGAGGAACAATAATTCGAGCGCGATCAGACTCGCCCTTCATACAATCTTTAGCGTTAGAATCCGACGAAGAGTGAGGCCATGCGCTGCCGTGTTTTGGCATCGGGCAGCCGGCCAACTCCTGCCGCCATGTTATCTTCGAGGTGTTGCGGATTATTTGTGGCAGGGATCACGCAAGTGACCACCGGGTGAGCCACAATCCACTTCAACAAAAATTGAGCCCAGGAGTGGCAATCGAATTCAGCGGCCCATGGCGGGAGCGGTTTTGCGGAAATCACTTTAAGCACACCGCCACCGCCAAAAGGACGATTAATGATGACCCCCATGCGAAGTTCCTGGGCGAGCGGCAAGATGCGCTGAGCCGCGCCTCGATCCACCAGCGAATAATTGATCTGGACGAAATCGGGCTTCTGGACCCTCATGACTCTCTCTACCTCGCCGAAGCCGCGGTCCTCGGAATAGGTGATCCCGGTATAGCGGATTCGTCCCTTCGACTTCCATTCGCGAAGTGAACCCATCTGGGTTTCGACATCGGCCAGATTGTGCACCTGCATCAGATCGATCGTCCTGGTTTGAAAACGCTCCAATGAGCGCTGCATCTGGGCGATCCCTTCTTCCTTGCCTTTGGTCCAGACCTTGGTCGCGATGAAAAGCGAATTGCGCAGATGCGATCTGGCAGCGAGGTCACCGATCACTCCTTCGGCATTGCCATACATCGGCGAGGAATCGATTACCTTCCCGCCGTGTCTCACAAAAAGCGCCAGCACTTCTCCGAGCGGTTTTAGTTGGGGCGACCCGGGACGAACGTCGAATGTTACCGCGCTACCGAGTCCAATAACTGGAAGCTTCTCACCTGTCGACGGAACAGAGCGCATCAACCGGGATTCGTCGGCCGCGTAGATGCGCGATGTCCCAACCGGCAGCAACGCGCTGGCAGCAGTCGCGCCGATTAACTTCGCTGCTCGCCGTCGTGAAATCGTATCGTGCATCGTAAGGCGCACACTCACGGTAACATTGGTTGATTAGGAGTCGCGGTCAATCGCCGATGACCAATGTGGCGATCTTGTGATCGTTAAGAGTGAAATTATGAGCTACAGGTCGATTCCGCCTATCGACTGACGCCGCGGGTAATCGACAACGATCGCTCGCGCGTCGGTAAGGGCCTTCACTGAGTGAGCAGTGTCTGGGGGAACGACTGCCGCACATCCGGGGCCAGCCACCCGGGTCTCACCGGCAATTGTGATCTCAAGCTGGCCATCAATGACGTTCCAAACCTCATCGTTCGGATGCGAATGCTCATGGATCCAAGCACCGGCCACGACCGTGTAGTAGGCGAACGTCATGTTCCGCGAATGGAAAAAGCGACCTCTCCACCCTTCCCGAGGCTCCTTTACCTTGAGTTGACCTGTTTCGATGAACGTCACGATCTCACCACTCGTTCCGCTTTTTCAATCTTACCGCTTCAAAGTGGCGGGCAGCATAAGCTCCGGTAAGGAGAAAACCTGTAGCAAAAAGCATGAAGGCCAAATGGAAGGATTTACGTCACTGCGATCCGTCGATGCTTATGCAATAGGATAGCGCCATAGATACACAACGGCACTGGAGCGAAAGCCAGTGCGGCCGCACGTAGCAGCGATGGTTGAATCTCGATTCCGAGCCGGTTCACGTGAACGAATGTGTTCATTGCACCGTGCAACGCAGCGACAGGCCAGATCGACCTGCCAGCGATCCGCAAGCAGGCGAACACGACGCCGAGGAGAAACGACCACACCAACTGCGCGAGCACGCGCGCCTCGGCATGACCGGCGAGAAGGTTTATGGCATGCGGCAAGCTAAATAAGAGCGCAGAAATAAGGATTGCGCGCCAGGTATTGCTCGGCCTCTGATCGTCAGAATTAGCGGTTAGCAAAAGTGATAGAATGAGACCGCGAAATACCAATTCCTCGAGCGCTCCCGCAGCAAAACCGTTGAAGGCGACGCCGGCAGCCAAGTTCGGCTGAGTCAAGTTTAAGCTTAGCGTGCCTGTGAATAAAAGTGGATACACGACGAGGCAGTAAACGGCGACAGGAAGAATGATCGCCCACGACCGTGGCGACGGTGAACTCAGGGCGTTCAAACCCCAATTCCGCTGCCGAATCGTGACGATCACGATCAATCCGACAATGACGCGCGCAATCCCCGCAGCATACTCCCTCGCAGCCGGATCAGTGAACCGGGACGCCGGAACACTCACCAACAGGACGGTGGCGCCTAAGAACACAATCGTTATCGCGAGGCCGATCCAAATCTTACGTGGGAGAGCATTCTTAGGATTCACCATCATTGCTTGTATTGAGATGCTCGTGACAGCGAATTTAGATTCAAATATTTTTGTGCCCGAAGGCGATACTTCCAATTGCACGGCGCCGCTTTCGGCGATCGATCTGAGCGATTTCAGCGGGGCGTGTTCGAATCCACATCGCGTGAGTGCGTCCGTTCGCTCGAGCGCTTGGTTAGGCCATATCGTGTTCATGTCGAAATTCTCTCGTTAAAAGAATCCGCGGAGGAACGCCGCCGCTTTATCCGAGATGCCGGCAATCTTATTCGTTGCCTGACGATAGAATTTGAAATTGAGCTCGGTCTCGGGTCGACCGTCGTTCCAGTCGGAAAAAAGTCTGAGCTCGCTCCGCCCGAGGCGCCGCTTCGCGAGCGCGGTGCGTCTGATGGTGATGCTCACGCGCGGCGTTTGCCGGGCGATCCCGCGTTTCTTTGCGATCGCTTTGGCCGAGGTGACGACGCCGCTCGCGATGAGACCTGGCCCGCCTTCGTTCTCGCTCGCGAAGACGAAGATCGTGTCGCCTTTGGCGATGTGCTTGCCACCATACATCGTCTTCTGCGCGCTGAACGCGAACGTCTCCGCCCACGGATCGCTAACCTCGGCTTTGATCGCGAACATCATACTCCTCATCTCGCACCATTAATTTCCATGGCCGTCCATGGGGTCAGGCCCAACGAGAAAGAGCTCAGCTACCGCTGGCGGGAGCGGGCTTTCGCAACATCCACAATCTGTTCATAAATTCAAGCGGGTCATGGCGCCAGCCAGCGGTTGGCTGGAGCGATTGGTTAGGCGTGCCCGACGCGTATCGGCATCGGGCTAACTTCACACTCCTCCGGCGCTGCTTCACTTTTTGGTGAATCGAGTTAGCTGCGTAAAGACGCATCGCCAGCGGTCGTTTTCCTTCACGAAAATATCCGTCGCTCGTTCACAAGAGGTGAAATCCTGCCCCATGAACTTCCCTTTGGTGGTCGTCAGTCCTGTCACCACAGCAGTGTTCCCGTAGAGACGGACTCTTAGGTCAGCGGATTCCATCATTTCGTGGGACAAAGCACCAGATTTGATGACTCCGAGAAAACGCGCCTTACCGATAATGCCTCCATCGGGATCAACGATAATCCAGTCGTCGGCGAGGAATCCATCGACTGTGTCCGCGTCATTGTTGACGATCGCTTGCGCGAATTCATTTTCCAACTTCAACAGTTCTTCTTGCATCGTATTTTCGTGGGAGACTCCAATCGCCTAACGAGAACAAGCTCAGCCGCGGCTACCAGCAGCGAGACTGACAATCTCCTGAACTGTGTTAATCATGACAAAAGCTGGACGCGCAGCGGGTAGCCGTCGGCTGCAGCGCTTTGTTAGATGGTTGCTCGCCATGCAACGCTGGCATTGCTCTAGGTTCCATACGTGTTGAATGCGATGAAGAGGCTAAGCCAAAACGAAAGGAACGTAAGGGTCGTGCCGACAGAAGCAGCTACTAGCCACGAACTCCGTCCGCTGTGAAGCACAAAGACGTAGCCAGCAAAGACTAGCAGTGTGGGCAAGGCGAATACGAAGAAGTCGGATGACCATAACGCGGTGTGCGTCAGCACGCGCGAGCGATACGCTACGAAGATCCATACGACATGCACCATCGCGAGGACGACCAAGCCAAGGGCGCGCTTCGCACGATTAACGCGGGTGTGTTCGAGTGTGCTCACCATCTAACGAGACGGAGCTGAGCCACCGCTGGCGAGAGCGAGCGCGGCAAACACTGAGAACACTTTCATAAAATTAAAACGAACGCATCGCGACTGCCAGCGGTTGGCTCCAGCGATTGGTTAGGCCTATTGTGAAAGTTCTCACTTGTTTCGCAGCGCATCACAAACTTCCGGCGGCATGGGTAGACAGAGGTTGGAGAGGTCGTCTGGTGGATGCGGTAATCTCACTATCACGCCATAGGTGTTAATCGTGCCTTTACTAAGCCAAAGTTCGAACGCTTCCGGCCGCCAAAGAGCGTCCATCCCTTTGAGAGTGTGAAATATCCGCTGATTCCCCAAAAGGATATCATCGCGGTTCAGGATCAGAGTAGAGCCATTGACAGAATATGTACCCTCGAGCGGAAGATGTCCACCCCGAGCACCGGCATCTGTCCAGAACCAGTAACGGAAGTGACCGTTCCGCAACTCAAGCGTCTCAGACTGATAGCCGTTGTGAAAGTGGTAAACGCCTTCGAGCGGATGTGGCTGGTCGCCTGCGACAGCGCTCCTGAACGCGATACTTACGAAGAGCAGGAAAGGTGGGAGCAAATGACGTGATCTCAGTGCGCGCATAGACCTAACGAGACGGAGCTGAGCCACCGCTGGCGGCAGCGAGCGTCGTAAATATCGAGAACTGTTTCATAAAATTAAACGTGGACTTCACAGCGGCCAGCGGTTGGCTCCAGCGATTTGTTAGATGAAACTGCCCTCATCGGCGAGGCGTCATGAATGTGATGGGAACGTCAATTTCTTTCCACTTGCCGGGCTTCCACTGCCATTGGCGAAGGGCTTTCATAGCGCTGTCATCCAGTGCCGGAACTCCTGTCGATTGGATCATTGCGACTTTGCTCACGGAGCCCGTAGTTACATCGAGCGTAATTCGGAACAAGCCGCTTCCGGCAACATGTCGCGCCCTCAACTCATAAGGATAATCGGGCCGACGCTTCTTAATTGCGTCAGCCATCCAAGGCACCGGTCCGACATAATCGGTTCCGCGATGTCGGACTCCCTTGGCATCAACTGCGCTCGACAGTGGATCACCGCGCTGTTGTGCATCGAGCGCTGACAAAATCGATAAGGCTAAGCAAGCAAGCAGGCCACGAGCTGACAACGATGCAACGCTACGTTTCATCTAACGAGAGTTAGCTCAGCCAACGCTGGCGGGAGCGAGCTTTCTTTTCAGTTTTCTACTTTCTAATTTCACCTTTGTAATTTTCTTCTCGGCCAGCGGTTGGCTCTAGCGATTGGTTAGATGGCCGGCTTGCCACTCCAATAGCGAAACTGAACGGTCTCATCTTCTGGTTTGTATTTGTCTGGGCGAGCTTCGTCCATCACCCAAACATCTCGAATCTTACCTCCAACTCGAGCAATAGCGATAATCGCTTTGTCACGCAATAAGGCATCAACGTATCTTCGCAGCGCCGCATCCTGTGGAAGGTCGGACAGTTCGGCGAGAATCTCTGCGTGCGTGTGCCACGTAAAGCCATCGAATCCCAAGCTGAGATCACCGTCGTTATCACGGCACACGATGAATCTCAGAAGCGCGTCCGCGCTGCGATGTTCCTCGACGATCTGCATACCATCTAACGAGAATAAGATCAGCGACGGCTACCGGGAGCGAGCGCCGATCGAGGTGGAAGTGTTTTAATCATTAGGAAACGTGATCGCGGAGCGGGTAGCCGTTCGCTGCATCGTCTGGTTAGGCGACGTTTGTTCGCACGAATTTCTCACGGATCGGAGACCAGTATAGCAATGCAATCACAACCCCTTCGAGAACGCTTACTGCGTCGTCGAACGATGCTTCTGGTCGTGTCTGGATGCGAGGACCAAAAGATAGCGTCAAGATGAGGCCCACAATGATGACGATAACGAAGAGCGGGCGTGCGAATGACCAAAACCGATATAGTCCGATGATGGCAACGATATATGCGAGAATGACTCCGCCGCTGATTACGCCCTCTAATGCAAGGCGGCCGCTTGCGCGATCCGCTGCTGCGACGGAGTGCTCGTATGTTTGGAGTTCGGGCGGGAGTGCGTGCCGGGATAGAATGACATTGATGCCGCCGAGAAACATGCATGCGATCAGAAGCAGAAGAATGATTCGGAATGTGCGAACTGAGATCATGGAAACGCGGAGTCGTCTAACGAGAATTAGATAAGCCACGGCAGGGTGCCGTGGCAAGCACGCTGAAGTTATATCGCCAAGGGGCCGTTGGCTTCATCGATTGGTTAGATGATTTGCTTTGAACTGCCGCAGACTCATTTCTTCTCGTTCGCGAACATAATGGGGATTTTCACGCGACGAACTTTCTTCGGTTTGAAGCGCCACTTCCGGAATTTCTCAAGAGTTGCTTCATCGAGCAGGGGATCACCTGTGCTCTTCGATAGATGGGCATCCTTGACCTTCCCGGTATCGTACTCGATCTCGACCTCGACGTATATGCCCGGCGGCGGCTTGTCGCCAGCTAGGGCATTGCTGTGCAGCAATCCGAGCAAGAGCGCAGCCAAGAGAAGATTTCGAAGCGATGCCATCATCTAACATCGTAATAAGCAGAATTTTTTCTGCCTATTTCTTGGGGTTGCCTCTAATATCGGCGGCAAATGCAGAAGAACAGTCGGCATTTTTCGGAGGTTCGCCCGAAAAGAATAGGCGCTTTTCCAAGGCAAGAAAAGCAATTTTCCAGCCGCCGCGGCCGCGCAAGTTGCTCGATCATGTGCGCGATGCGCTGCGGGTGAACCATTATTCGGTGCGGACGGAGGAATCGTACTGCGATTGGCGCGTAAAGCCTCCGGCCACGCGCTAAAGATTACGACGGCCTTAGAAAAACCCGATTCGTGGTGAGCCGCGTGAGTGAAGTCGCGTAATTAGGTCGCGGCTTCGCTTTTTACGCGGATGATTTATACCCATGTTCTCAACAAACCCGGCCTCGGTGTGAAGAGTCCGCTGGATCACATTTGATTTTACCCGTGGAGGCACGGTACGTTACTTGAACTTTGCCAGATGATGGTCCGCAAGATCGACAGGGCGACAGACGAACTCGCGCCAATCGGTATTCGCG
>Ga0193751_1002240_pt1 | contig 11817 bp, 11 predicted proteins | sample L1c2metaG_FD_143050 | JGI IMG/M metagenome (GOLD analysis project Ga0193751, IMG submission 143050) | Soil microbial communities from a riparian zone of the East river system, Colorado, United States - L1c2 | ecosystem: Environmental > Terrestrial > Soil > Riparian zone | place: USA: East River... | reverse complement strand
ACCGCCGCGCGAGCTCTTCGCCGCGCCCAAGACCCGCGAGCTGGAGACGTTCGTGCGCGCGGTGCTGCAGCCCCATGACGAGTAAACATGCCGGCAATTCTTTCCTGGCGCGCCAGCGATCGGGGCGCTCGCAGTAAGTGAGACAACAAGACCCTCGTTATCGACGATTACGAAAGAACTCAAGCCATGGCAAAGCAGCGTATCGGCTACATCGGCGTCGGACTCATGGGACACGGTGCAGCGAAAAACATTCTGCTCAAGGGATATCCCCTGACGATCATGGGACACCGTCATCGTGGACCCGTCGACGATCTGATCAGGCAGGGAGCGAAAGAAGCGAAGACACCGGCGGAGGTCGCGAAGGTGTCGGATGTCGTCTTCCTGTGCCTGCCCTCGACAATCGAAGTCGAGAGCACCGTTTACGAAGCGGATGGGCTGCTGAGCGGCGCCGCCAAGGGCACGATTATCGTCGACTCGACCACGGCCGACCCTCGCAGCACGCAGCGGATCGGCGCAGACCTGGCGAAGCAGGGCATTCGAATGGTGGACGCTCCCGTCGGCCGCACGCCCAAGGAAGCCGAGCAGGGCAAGCTCAGCACGTTCATCGGCGGCGATCCCGAAACCGTGCGCGCCGTGCGGCCGATCATCGAGTGCTACGCCGACACGATCATCGATGCGGGCGCGCTGGGTGCGGGACACACGCTCAAGCTCATCAACAACTTCATCTCGATCGGCACGAGCGCGGTCATCGCGGAAGCCCTGGCGACTGCCTGCAAGCTTGGCGTCGACATGCGCAAGCTCTACGAAGTCGTCTCGGCGGGCGGCGCGAACAGCGCGATGTTCCAGATGATGATGCCGTGGGTGCTCGATGGCGATGACAGCCGGCTCAGGGGACCGATGCGCATCGCGGGCAAAGACATGCGCTTCTACACCAGGCTCGCGGAAAGCGCGCCCGCCATTTCATTCGTTGCGCAGGCCGTCAACCAGATCTATCAGCTTGCAAACATTCAGGGACACGGGGATCGCTTTATGCCGGTGCTTCCCGGCATTCTCGCCAAGCTCAATGGTTGCCCGATCCGCGATCTCGATGCCGGTCCGGCCGCCGCTGGCACTGACGGAGGCGATCGGGGTTGACCGCAGGAATGCACCCGCTACCGTAACAGCAACGCTGGCGCTCAAACGCGCCGCGGCGACATCATAAGGAGGATCTCATGCGGCCCGGCATCGCCCAATTGCTCGTGCTTGCCTTTGCGCTCTGGACAGGCGCTGTTGCCGCTCAAGGCCAGCTCAACATGATTTGCAGTGTGCAGCTGCCTTGGTGCGAAGCGGTGGCGAACCGGTTTCAGAAGGAGACCGGCATCAAGGTTTCACTGACCCAGAAATCCGCGGGCGAAGCGATGGCGCAGGTCGCGGCGGAGCGCGCCAACCCGAAAGTCGACATCTGGTACACCGGCTCGGGTGACCCGCATCTGCAAGCCGCCGAGATGGGGCTTACCGAGGAGTACAAATCGCCGATGCTGCCGCAGCTTCACGACTGGGCGGTGCGTCAGGCGGAGCAATCAAGGTACCGCACCGTCGGCGTGTATACCGGAGCGCTGGGCATCGGCTGCAACCCCGAGCTTCTGGCCAAGAAAAAGCTGCCACCGCCCAAGTGCTGGGCGGATCTCGCCAATCCGATCTATAGGGACGAGGTCCAGATCGCCAACCCGAACGCGTCGGGCACCGCGTACGCCACGCTCGCCACGTTCGTCCAGGTATTCGGCGAGGACAAGGCTTTCGAGCTGCTCAAGGACATGCACAAGAACACCAACAGCTATCCGCGCAACGGGGTAGGACCGATTCGTGCGGTCGGTCGCGGCGAAACCGGCATCGGCGTGACATTTCTGCACGACGGCGCGACCGAAATCGCCAACGGATTCCCGGTCAAGCTCATCGTTCCATGCGAGGGGACGGGATACGAAATAGGCTCCATGAGCATCGTCAAGGGCGCGCGCAATCTCGACAGCGCCAAGAAATTCTACGACTGGGCGCTCACCCCGGAGGCGCAGCGCATCGGCGGCGAAACCGGCAATTTCCAGACGCCCTCGAACAAGTCGGTGGCTGCGCCGCCCAACGCGCCCAAGCTGGACGAGATCAAGCTCATCAACTATGACTTCGCCAAATACGGCAGCGCCGCCGAGCGCAAGCGCCTCCTGGAGAAGTGGGACCGCGAAGTGGCATCGATGCCGCGGTAAACGCGGGACCGCCGTCTACAAGGAAACCGGGTTCAATCCGACCGAGTAGGTGCGAATTCATTCGCACTGAACGGTCCTAAACGACGTTGGCGGTGCGCTCGCGAGCACCAATTTTCTGATACGCGTCGCGAAACAACGCCGCAAACTCGCGCGCGGCGGGAGTGCGATATCGCCCGCGATGCCACAGCAGCGCCGCGGTGCGGATCGTGGTGGGATGGGTAATACGCACCTTTGAAAGCCCGGAGTCGTCGCCAAAGGCGCGCTCGGAAACGATGGTGCCGACCAATCCGGTGCGCACGGTATTGAGCAGCGACTCGATCGAGCTCATTTCGACTCGAACGTTGTCAGCGATAGCGGCGCCAAAGGCTTGGTCGATCAAGCGACGCGTGGCGAAGCGATGTGACTGGAGTGCGAGTGGGATCTCGCTCAGCGCCCGGGATTTGATCGCGCGCCTTTGGGCGAGTGCATGCTTTTTGTTCACGATCAGCACCAGCTCCTCTTCGAATATCGGCTCTGCCGCGATGTCAGGGCCGGCGGGGGCGAAAGCAATGCCAAGATCGAGCTCGCCTTCGGCAATCGCCTCTTCGATGGCGATGGCGGGCAGGTCTTCGACGCTGATTTTCACGCCCGGGTGGCGCGTAAGGATCTGCGCGACAATCGGTGGGACGAGCGTGCTGTTGTAGGTATGGATCACGCCCAGACGCAAGCTCCCGCGCACTACGTTTTCCAACTCGTCGAGCGCAACGCGAGCGTCTTCCATCTCCTTGAGCGCGCGCTGGGCAAATCCGCGAAAAAGCTCGCCCGCCTGAGTGAGCCGGATCCCTCGGCCCACGCGATCGAACAGCGCCACACCGAGCAGCTCCTCCAGCTGGCTGATCTGATGGGATAGCGTCGATTGAGTGACGTGTACCCGTTCCGCGGCTTGCGTCATGTGCTGCGTTTGCGCAACGGCAAGGAAGTAGCGCAAGTGGCGGTGCTCCATGTTCGGCTCCTCTCTTCGAGAGCAATTTCAATCGATGCCATCGATCAGTTTGATGAAAATAAGTCATTGGAGCCATCTTTGTAAAGCAGCTAAAGTTCATTTCACAGCGATCGCCACTGAATAGAGACTCTGGAATGAAGATCGAAGCTATCGAAGCCATTCTCGTGGACATCCCTACCACGCGGGCGCATCACCTGTCGTTCGGAACCGTCACGACGCAGAACTACGTCATCGTGAAAATCCACGCAGGCGGCCTGGCCGGGCTTGGAGAGGCGTCGACCATCGGCGGCCCCGCGTGGGCGGAGGAGAGCACCGAGGGCATCAAGGGAATGATCGATGGATACATCGCCCCTCGCCTGATCGGACAGGATGCGCGCAGGATCGCGCACCTCGCCGCAGCGATGGACGCCGCCGTGAAAGGAAATCGATTTGCCAAGGCCGCGGTTGAAATGGCGCTGCATGATCTGGTCGCGCGCTCGCTGGGGATTGCCGTATACGATTTGCTGGGAGGCAAGGTGCATGACGCGATTCCCGTGGCCTGGACCCTGGCCGCGGGCGAAACCGGTCGTGACATCGAAGAAGGCGAGGAGATGCTCGCCAAGCGCCGGCACAATATTTTCAAGCTGAAGATCGGCGCCCGCGCGCCTGCAGACGATTTTGCCCACGTGTCCGCAATCTGCAAGCGGCTCGCCGATCGGTCGAGCATCCGGGTCGATGTGAATCAGGCGTGGGGCGAGCTGACGGCACAGCAATGGATCCCACGGTTCGCGCAGGCGGGTGTCGAATTATTCGAGCAGCCGGTGGCCAAGTGGAATGTCGCCGCGCTTGCCCGCCTTGCGTTGGCCAATGACGCTGCGATCATGGCCGACGAAGCGGTCGGCACGGTCCAGGAAGCGTTCGACCTTGCCCGAGCCGCCGCCGCGGACGTCTTCGCGTTGAAGCTGACCAAGGCGGGCGGGATCGCCAATACCAGAAAAGTCGCGGCCATTGCCGAGGGTGCCGGGATCGGGCTGTACGGCGGATGCATGCTTGAGACCGGTGTCGGAACCGCCGCGTACGCGCATGTCTTCGCGGCCACTTCCGGAATCAACCACGGGTGCGAGCTCTTCGGACCGTTGCTCCTCAAGGACACGATTACCGTTCAGCAAATCGACATCCATGATTTTCAGTTCTGGATTCCAGGCGGGCCCGGTTTCGGCGTCGACATCGACGAGCAAAAGCTTGCGTTCTATCGCCGCGACAAGCGGTCCGCGACGTCCGGCATGACCCGAGGGCCGGGCGCATAGCGCTCAGGTCTTCGACACGACAAAGAGGTGCACATGCTATTTCACGTTCATATGACCGTCAGACTCCCTCAGGGGCTGCCGCCAGCCGAGGCCGAGGCCATCAAGGCACGGGAAAAAGCGTACTCGCAGCAGCTGCAGCGCAGCGGGCAATGGATTCATCTGTGGCGCGTCGTCGGCGAGTACGCAAACATCAGCCTATTCGACGTCAAATCCAATGACGAGCTGCACCAGCTGCTCTCGGCATTGCCGTTGTTCCCCTACATGGAAATAAAGGTGACGCCGCTGGCCGACCATCCATCGGCGCTTCCCCATTTACAAGCGAACAAGCCGAATTGATCGTCCGCTTCCGAGTCATTTTTATCCAAACCGAGGATCTGCCATGCGTTTTCTTCTATCAGTCGTGCTCGCCGCGAGTTTTTCCGTGCTGACCGCGGGACCGGCGTTCGCCCAGAGCCCGATCGTCATCAAATTCAGTCACGTCGTCGCCGCCGACACACCGAAGGGAAAAGCCGTCGAATATTTCAAGAAATTGGTCGAGGAGCGCTCCAAGGGGCGGATCCAGGTGCAGGTCTATCCCAACAGCCAGCTCTACAAGGACCAGGAAGAGCTGGAGGCGCTGCAGCTGGGCGCGGTCCAGATGCTGGCGCCGTCGCTGGGCAAGTTCGGGCCGATGGGATTCAAGGAATTCGATGTCTTCAATCTGCCCTACATATTCGATAGCCCGAAGGACGTCGAACGCGTGACCAACGGCAAGATCGGGCAGGAGCTCCTCAAGAAGCTCGAAACACGCGGCATCACCGGTCTCGCGTACTGGGATAACGGCTTCTTCGTGATGACCGCCAACAAGGCGCTACGCAAGCCGGACGACTACAAGGGGCTCAAGATGCGCGTGCAGTCGTCGAAGGTGTCCGAGGCCGAAGTTCGCGCGCTCGGCGCGGTCCCGCAGACCATCGCCTTTTCGGAGGTCTACCAGGCGCTGCAAACGGGCATCGTCGATGGCGCGGATTTCCCGACCATGACCAACTTGTACACGCAAAAGATTTACGAAGTGCAGAAGTTCGTGACGCTGTCGGATCACAGCTACCTTGGCTACGCGGTCATCGTCGGCAAGAAGTTCTGGGACGGCCTGCCGGCGGACTTGCGTAATGTCGTCAGCGACGCGATCAAGGAAGCGACCGCGTACAACAACAAGATCCTCAAGCAGGACACCGAAGACGCGATCGCCAAGATAAAGGCAACCGGCAAGACCCAGATCATCACGCTCACGCCGGATGAAAAGAAAGCGATGAAGCGGGCGATGGTGAAGGTGCATAAGGACCTCGGCGATCGCATCGGCAAGGACCTGATCGCCGCCGTCTACAAGGAAACCGGGTTCAATCCCAACGAGTAGGTGCGAATTCATTCGCACGTGCAGCGTCCATTCGCGACCGCGCCTACAGCTCGACCACGCGGCGGGACTGCAGCGATTCGCGCATCGCGATGCCGATGCGGGTCGCTTCGGTCGCGTCGTGCAGCGTGAGCGCAGGCGGCCGATCCTCTAGCACTGACTGGACGAACTCGATCTCCTCGCGCAGGAAGGCCTCTTCGAAGCGCTCGTAGAACGTCGGAGTGCATTCATTGCGCACGCCGTGCGCGTCGGAGATGTCGACGCGATTCAATCGCGGGTTCTGACCCACGGTCAGCCGTCCTGCGCTGCCGAAGATCTCGGTCAGCGTCTCGTGGCCGTGCGCCATGGTGCGGGACGCATAGAAGCACGCCATCTTGCCGTCGGCGAATTCGCAGGTCGCGATGCCGTTGTCGACGTCGCCGAATTCCCGCAGTCCCTCGTGGATGGCGACCACTCCGGTGGCGAAGACGCGCGCGGGCTTGGGGTTGCCCAGGAGCCAGCGCGCGAGATCGATGTCGTGGACGGTGCAGTCCAGAAAAATGCCTCCGCTGGTTGGCGCGAACCGCACGAAAAATCCGGAGGGATCGTTCATATCCAGGTTTTGCGAGCGCACCAGGAACGGCTTGCCGATCATCCCGGCCTGGATCTTGTCGTAGGCGTCGCGATAGCTCGGGTCGAAGCGGCGCCCATAACCGATCATGACCTTGAGTTGCGGACACCGGGCGGCTTGCTCCTCGACACGGCGGCAATCGGCGAGCGCGAGCGAAAGCGGCTTTTCGCAGAACACATGCTTGCCCGCCTGCAAGCCGTCGATGATCTGTTGCGGATGGAGTGACGTCGGCGTGACCAGGAAAACGGCTTGTATGTCTGCTTGCGAAAGCATCTCGCGGTAGTCGCGATGCAGATTCGGTACGCCAAGCGCATCGCCTGCCCACTTAAGCTCCTCGTCCACCGGACTGCACGCAGCGACGAGATCGACGTTCGGGACGCGCTGCGCGAGATTTTCCGCGTGGCGGCGGCCCAGACGCCCCAGGCCGACGATGCCGACGCGCAGGCGCGGTAGAGCGCTCAAAGCTCGATCACGCGCTTCTCGCGCCACGAGCGGGTCGCCGCCTCGGCAAGCTCGAGCGCCTTGATGCCGTCGTTGATCGTCGTCTGCACCGGTTTGCCTTCGCCGATCGCCTCGAAAAAGTGTGCCATCTCGTTGGCGTAGGCGCTGCGATAGCGCTGCAGGAAAAAATGCTCGGGCTTGTCGCAGCTCACGCTTGCCGCGGTGTGCGCGAACACCTCGGTCGGCTTGTGATTGCCTGCCTGCAGCATGCCCTTGCTCCCCAGGACTTCGAAGCGCTGGTCGTATCCGTAGGCGGCACGGCGGCTGGTATTGATCTGGGCGAGGCGTCCGCGACGCGTGCGGATCGTGACCGCGGTCGAATCGATGTCTCCCGCCGCGGCGATCGCCTGATCGGTGAGGCAGCTTCCCGTCGCGTACAGGGTCGCCGCCTCGTCCTCGAGTATCCAGCGGAACACATCGAAATCGTGGATGAGCATGTCCTTGAAGATGCCGCCCGAAACGCCGATGTAATCGATGGGCGGCGCGCCCGGGTCGCGGCTGGTGGACACCAGCATCTCGGGCTCGCCGATCTCGCCTGCCTGCAGACGCTGCTTCAGCGCGACAAACGTCGGATCGAAGCGGCGCTGAAACCCGATCATGCAAACAACGCCGGCGCGCGCCACCGCTTGCGCGCAGGCGCGCGCTCGCAGCAGGTCCAGGTCGACCGGCTTTTCGCAGAAGATCGCGTTGCCTGCGGCGGCAGCGCGCTGGATCAGATCGGCGTGCGTGTCGGTGCTCGATGAGATGACGACCGCCGTGATCGATTCGTCGGCCAACGCAGCGTCCGCCGCGCGCACTTCGGCGCGATGCCTGGAGGCAAGCTCGACCGCGGCCGGACGATTGACGTCGACCACGTATTTGAGCTTCACGCCGGGCTGGTTAGCCACGTTCCCGGCATGAATGCTGCCGATGCGTCCCGCGCCGAACAATGCCACCTCGATCATCGCGTTTCCTCTGTTACCGGAGCATCCACTCGTGCACGGGATCGTTCTTGAAATGCCATTCGCGCTTGGGTCCCGCCATCACGTTCAGATAATACGAGTCGTAGCCATAGGGGACGACCACGGGATGATAGCCTCTTGGAACCAGCACGACGTCGTGATCCTCGACCGCGAGCGACTCATCGAGCGAGCGATCGTCGGTGTAGACCCGCTGGAACGCGAATCCCTGCGATGGGTTGAGGCGATGGTAATACGTCTCCTCGAGCGAGCTTTCGACCGGAAGATTGTCGGTGTCATGCTTGTGCGGCGGATAGCTCGACGAGTGTCCCCCCGGAGTGAGAACTTCCACAACCAGCAAGTGCTCGGCCGGCTCGGTTTGCGGAAGAATGTCGCAGACGAAGCGTTGGTTGAGGCCTTCGCCGCGCGCGAAGCGCTTCATCGTTCGCGGCTCGATCAGCCGCGGCGGCAAGGTGCCTTTTGCGGGCGCGCTCGCCAATGCGACCTCGGCGGTACGGTGCGCGATCACGCGCACACTCTCGGGCCGCGAGAGGTAGACGGCGTAGGGCGAGTAGGGCTCGAAAACGCTTTTTCGCTTGCCGATGTCCTTCCAGCTTTGGCCGTCGGCCTCCACACTGACCGCTCCGGAGAGCACGACGACGCAAAATTCGCGGTCCGGCGATGCGAAGCGTATCTGTTCCGATGCTTTCAGGCGAAACGCCGCAAAGCCCACGTATTTCCAGCCGGCAGACTCCGGCGTGACCTGGACGATGCCGGTGCCTTCCGATTTCGCTTTGACCAGGAGACTCATGCCGCCTCCCGAGCCGCTTCCAACGGCACGCGCTCGACCAGATCGCGTAGATACCGGTAACCCTTTTCGGCGTAGCGATAGCTCGGCGCCACCACGGGGTCCTGCTCGGCCTCGACCACCAGCCATCCGGAATAATCGCTGTCGTAGAGCAGCCTGATGAGCGCGCGAAAATCGATCGAGCCGTCCCCGGGAACGGTGAATGCGCCGTTGATGACCGACTCCAGAAAGCTCCAGTTGCGGTTGCGCGCGAGGCGGATCACCTGCGGGCGTACATCCTTGCAATGCACATGACAGACGCGACCGACGTGCCTGGCCAGCATCGCCACCGCGTCCCCGCCGGCAAAAGTCATGTGGCCGCTGTCGAAAAGCAGGCCCACGGTCTCGCTCGTCAGCGACATCAGCATATCGACCTCGGCCGGGGTCTCGACATACGCGCCCATGTGATGGTGATATGCGACGCGGACACCGCGAGAAAGCGTGTGTTCCGCGAACGCGTTGAGCTTGCCGGCGTAGTCGCGCCATTGCTCCGGATGGAAGAAGCGCGGCCGCTTGTACAGCGGCTCCTGCGCGCCCTGGATGCCGTCGGCCACTTCGCCGTAAACCATCACTTTCGCGCCGTTGGACGCCAGCAGCGTGAGATGCGCATCGACCGCCTCGATCTCCTCGTCGACCGAGCGCCGGGCGAGCTGGCCCGAGTACCATCCCGAGACAAGCTCGAGGCCGTGACCGGCCAACACGGCCCGAAGCGCTTCGGGCTCGCGCGGAAACTTGTTGCCGAGCTCGAAGCCCTGATAGCCGATGGCCTTGCCTTCGGCGAGCGCGACACTGAGCGGCGTCTTGCCGCCCAGCGACGGAAGGTCGTCGTTGCTCCAGGAAATCGGATTGATGCCGATCTTGACGTCGAATGGTTTGGTCATTGCTGAAAAATTCGCGACATTGGTCCGCTCGTCGCAAGCACCGTCTCCGCGACGGTTCGCCCCCTTCGACTCCGCTCAGGACGTGCTTCGACATGCTCAGGGCGAACGGATAACTTTTTCGAAAGCGAGGGCGCCTCGCACAAGTCCGTTCGTGGTGAGGCGAACGGGTAGTGGCCCGCGCCCCCTTCGACAGGCTCAGGGCAAACGGGACCAACGCACTGAAGCGATCTAGCGTTTTTGCTGTCGCTTGTCGGTTTCATACGCTTTTCGCGCCTCCCTCACCTGTTCCCGATCCGACACTTCCGGCACCGCGACCTCCCACCACCACCCGCCTTCCTGCGTCGTGCGATCCGGGTCGGTCTCGATGCAGACTACGTATGTTCGCTTGGCCGCGCGAGCGCGCTTCATCGCCGCCTCGAGCTCGGCAATCGTCTTGACGTTTTCCGATAGCGCCCCCATCGACGCCGCATGCGCGGCGAAATCGATGCGCGGCGCGCCGTCCTCGCCTTTCGCGCAATCCGCGAACAGATTGTTGAACGGCTCGCCTCCGGACGCCTGCTGCAGCCGGTTGATGCATCCGTAGCCATGATTGTCGAGCACGACGACGATGAGTTTCTTTCCCAGCAGCAAGGACGTCGCGATCTCGGAATTGAGCATGAGATAGCTGCCGTCGCCGACGATCACGACGACCTCGCGCTCGGGCCTGGCCATTTTCACGCCGAGCCCGCCTGCGATCTCGTAGCCCATGCACGAGTAGCCGTATTCCACGTGGTAGCCGCCGGGCGTCGACGTTCGCCATAGCTTGTGCAGCTCCGCAGGCAGCGTCCCCGCGGCACAGACGACGATATCGCGCGCGGCGGAATCCGGAGAGGAACGCTGCACCGCCCCGATCACTTCTCCTTCGTAGGGAACATCGACGTCGCGTACTCCGGTGATGCGTTCGATCGTGCTTCGCCAATCGCTGGCCGCCTTCTGCGCCCGATCCTGCCATTCAGGCGCGGACTTCCAGCCGCGAAGCGCCGCGGAGAGCGCCTGCAGTCCCGATTTCGCGTCCGCGAGCACTTCGATGCCGCGCTGCTTGAGCGCGTCGAAGGCATTGACATTGAGGCTCACCAGCTTCGCCTGCGGCGACATCGTATGCGATCCAGTGGTGAAATCCTGCAGCCGGGTTCCGACCGCAAGCACGGCATCGGCGGCGCTCGCCAGCGCGTTGGCCGCGGGCGATCCGGTGACGCCGATCGCTCCCTGCTGCAGCGGATGGTCCCACGCGAGCGCGCCTTTGCCGGCCTGCGTTTCCGCGACAGGCACTCCGTGCGCTTCCGCGAAAGCGCGCAGCGCATCGGTCGCCAGGCCATAAAGAACGCCGCCGCCGGCGATGATCAAGGGCCGCTTCGCGGTTCGCAGCACGGCTGCGGCGCGTTCGACGTCGGAGCGCGCCGGCGGGCGCTCGCGGAATACGACGGTGGCCGGCGAAAAAAAATCTTCCGGAAAGTCGAACGCCGCCGTTTGCACGTCCTGCGGCATGGCCAGCGTGACTGGCCCGCACAGCGCGGCGTCGGTCAATACGTGAATAGCTCGCGGCAGCGCGGTCAAAAGCTGCTCGGGGTACGCGATGCGGTCGAAATATCGCGACAGCGGCTTGAATGCGTCGTTGGCCGAGACGCCGCCATCGTTAAAATCCTCGAGCTGCTGCAATACCGGATCCGGCGCTCTCGACATGAACACGTCGCCCGGCAGGAAAAGCACGGGCAGACGGTTCACGTGCGCAAGCGCGGCCGCGGTCAGCAGATTGGTCGCGCCGGGGCCGATCGACGTGGTGCACGCCATCATGCGGCGGCGGAAATGCGCTTTCGCGTAGGCGATCGCGGCGTGCGCCATCGCCTGCTCGTTGTGCGCGCGATATGTCGGCAGCTCGCTCCTGTGACGGTACAGCGCCTCGCCGATGCCGGCGACGTTGCCGTGGCCGAAGATCGCGAACACGCCGCCGAAGAGCGGCGCTTCATCCTCGGTGCGCAAAGTGGCGAGGTAACGTACCAGCGCCTGCGCGGCAGTGAGGCGGACTGTATTGCTCACGCGGCGATTCCCTGCGACACGCGGGCGCTCCGCGTCTCGCGCCACGCGCCGATCAGCGCCTCGAAGATCGCCCGCGTT
>Ga0193751_1002239_pt1 | contig 11822 bp, 13 predicted proteins | sample L1c2metaG_FD_143050 | JGI IMG/M metagenome (GOLD analysis project Ga0193751, IMG submission 143050) | Soil microbial communities from a riparian zone of the East river system, Colorado, United States - L1c2 | ecosystem: Environmental > Terrestrial > Soil > Riparian zone | place: USA: East River... | reverse complement strand
CACTTCGCCTTGGAACAATGTCACGATCTTTTGGATAACAACGTGGCCGGCATTCACTTTTACACGCTCAATCGCTCCGACGCCACGCGGGTAATTTTTGACAGTCTCGGCATTCCGCGTCGGCGGAGCGCACCGGCCCCTGCGGTTCAGTCGAGCGACGAGGTTGGCAAGCGGCTTGCAAATTGAGCGACCGCAAGTGCGCAAGTGCGGGATGCGCATCGCGGAGGAGATCATTGTCGCCGCGCTCGAGCATTTTCCGGCGTCTCTTTGATCATGCCATTTTTCCATTACGAAAGGACAAGCGAGCTGGCGAAATTTGCGCAAAGTCTTTGACACACGGAGAATCTGGGGATGTTCGAAGGTCGGCGTGCGCTCTATCTCCAGCTCGCGCTATTCGCAATAGCGATTGGGCTGTTACTGTTGCTTTCGCGCTTTTTCCCGCTTGTCGATCTCATCGATGCCGTGCAACAGCGTGTGATGCATTGGGGAGCGTGGAGCGCGGTTTGTTATCCTCTGCTCTTCGCCCTGTGTAATGTCCTGCTCCTTCCCGGCGGTTTGTTGAGCGTTGGCAGCGGCTTTTTCTTTGGGCTTTGGTGGGGCTTTTTCATCGTGTTTCTGGGCAACAGCATATCGGCGGCGATTGCGTTTGCGCTGAGCCGATGGTTAGGTAAACGATGGTTGAGCCGAAAGCTTTCGCAAAGCTCAACACTGCGCCTTCTAGAGCCAGCAGTGGAACGCGAAGGATGGAAGATTATATTTTTGAGCCAGTTACATCCGCTTTTTCCAACGAGTTTGCTCAACTACGTTTATGGTCTGACACGAATTCCATTCCGCACGTACATGCTTTGGACCTCGATCGGACGCGCGCCGGGTCTTTTTCTGTATGCTTATCTCGGGACTCTGGGCCAACTCGGCTTGAATTTGGCGCGGGGAAGAAGCCATCCGCGACTGGTTGAGTACTGGACTTGGGGCGGCGCATTTTTCACCACTGCTCTACTGTTTATTTTGTTGAGGCGCATCGCATTGCGAGCAATTTGCAGGTCGAAGGAGCTACCGGCATTAGAACATGTAGAGCGTCGAACTATATCGACGTAATACAAACGACTCCAACAGATTATGTCTCTATGAAATTTGGTCTTTGGGGTCTCACGATTTTTGCAGTTGAGCGGGCGCCATGGCAGCAGCGATCACCGCAGGCGACAACGATTTGATCGCTGTTCCCATCGTGGCCGATCGAAATCAGCCAGCCGTGCCTTGCGGAGCACGCCAGGTGTTGACGGAAATTAACCCAGCGGTCAAAATCATTGCGTTCACCGATCCCGAAGACGGAAGTTTATCCTGAGCGATTTGCTTCCGTTACCAAAACAAGGAATTCTGCAAAGGCACTTCCCAATGTTTAAGCTTCCCACTGAGTACGATGTCTTGATTGTCGGTAGCGGTCATGCCGGTATCGAAGCGGCTTTGGCGGCAGCTCATATCGGCTGCCGGACTCTGATGGTGACACAGAACTTGGATACGATTGGTCAGATGTCATGCAATCCTGCAGTTGGCGGCTTGGCGAAGGGTCACATGGTGCGCGAAATTGATGCTATGGGCGGGGCAATGGGGATAAATGCCGATGCAACCGGGATTCAGTTTCGGATGCTTAACAAGGCGAAAGGACCATCAGTGCGAGCGCCACGCGTGCAATGTGACAAAAAGGCATACCAATTTCGGATAAAGGCGGTTTTGGAGCGCGCGCACAATTTAGATCTAAAACAAGCCACGGTTTCCAATATGCTCGTCGATAATGGCCGAGTTCGTGGCGTAGAAGCAGATTTTGGACTGCGTTTTATGGCACGCAGCGTCGTGGTTACGTCTGGTACTTTTTTACGCGGACTCCTGCACGTGGGCGAGGACAGCAGGCCAGGCGGGCGGATGGCGGATGCGAGCTCCGTTTTGAGCACAAACCTCCGAGAATTGGGCTTTGACGTTGGGCGATTCAAGACGGGCACGCCCTGCCGGCTCAACGCGCGCTCGATCGACTTCTCGCAGTGCGAGATCCAAGTCGGGGACGAGCCGCCTCCGCGGTTTGCGTTTTACGAGCACAAGGGAGGAGTGCAGAACGAGATTTTCACCCTTAATTTTGATAATCGAGGTGAGTTCCACGTGGAACAAATGCCCTGCTGGATCACGCACACCACTGCGCAGACCCATGAAATTATCAAGCGGAATTTGCATCGTTCACCGCTTTATTCCGGGCGGATAAAGGGCACCGGTCCACGGTATTGCCCGTCGATCGAGGACAAGGTTGTGAAGTTTGCCGACAAAGCCTCTCACCAGCTTTTTCTGGAGCCCGAAGGCCGTCACACAGAAGAATACTACGTCAATGGAATCTCTACGAGCCTGCCCTATGACGTGCAACTGGAGTTCTTGCATTCAATTCCCGCTCTCGAACGAGCCGAAATCATGCGGCCTGGCTACGCAGTTGAATACGATTATTTTCCGCCGACTCAGCTTTTTCCGACGCTGGAAACCAAGTTAATCAGTGGGCTCTATTTTGCAGGCCAGGTCAACGGAACTTCTGGCTACGAAGAGGCTGCCGCACAGGGACTAATGGCCGGAATTAATGCGGCTCTCAAAGTTCAAGATCGCTCGCCCATGGTGCTGGATAGAAGTGAGGCTTATATCGGGGTCCTCATCCACGATCTGGTGACGAAAGGGACGGAGGAACCGTATCGGATGTTTACCAGTCGGGCCGAGGATCGCTTGTTTCTCCGCCACGATAACGCGGATCAAAGATTGACCAAAAAGGCATTTGACGCGGGCCTCGTCTCAAAAGAAAGGTGGGGCGACTTTAATGGAAAGCTCGAGCTTCTCCGCCAAGTTCGACAGCTAGTGACTGACACGAAGCTCGGCGGCGATCACCTCTCCAAGCTACTGAAGCGGCCGGATTTTGGTATCCACGACATCCCTCAGGGCATAAAGAGGGTCGCACCGCTTGAAATCTGGGAATTAGTTGAAACAGATCTGAAATATGAAGGCTATGCCAGTCGGCAAGCCGAGCAAAACCGCAAGTTGGCCGAGGGCAATGCGTTGCGGATCCCTGACGGACTCGATTACTTGAGAATCGCTGGATTGCGCTCCGAAACCAGGCAGAAATTGACAGCGCTTCGCCCTGCTTCCTTGGGACAAGCCGCGCGCATTAGCGGCATAACTCCGACCGATATCGCGATAATTTCTATCTGGCTCAAGAAGAATAACTTAAAACCGCAAAAATCGATTACATAAGGATTGGTGAACAGATTCGCGACCTCGTTGCGACTTAAACATTCAGCTATTCCGATGCTCGTATTGCTCATTGCAGGGTTCGTCAGCTACTTAATTGGTTCGATTCCAGCTGGTTATATTGCTGGCCGAATTGCAGGAATTGACATTCGAACTGTCGGAAGCGGCAATATCGGCGCGACAAATGTGACGCGCGTTTTGGGAAAGCGTTACGGTTATCCGGTCTTCATCGTGGACTTCCTAAAGGGCTTCGCGGCAGTTGGGATGTCGATCATGATAGCAAAACGCGGTCAGACAGGATTGATTCCAAGTGAGCTATTCGGAGTCGTCGGGGCCGTTGCTTGCGTGCTCGGACACTCTTTTCCGGTTTGGTTGGGTTTTAAGGGGGGAAAAGGCGTTGCGGCTTCAGCAGGGGCTCTCTTTGGGCTGATGCCGTTTGTGGCGTTGATCGCGGTCGCGGTCTGGCTCATTATTTTCTACCTGACGCGCTACGTTTCAGTGGCGTCAATGACCGCGGCACTTGCAGTGCCAATCACCATTCTGAGCATGATGTTTCTCGGGCAAACAAGTGGAACAGCCCTTCTGTACTTTTCTATTTGTCTAGCCGCGGTTGTAATTGTCCGACACCGCTCGAATCTTTTGCGTTTGGTGCGCGGCACCGAACCACGATTCAAGCGGAAATGAAGATCGACAAAATAGCAATCCTGGGCGCTGGAAGCTGGGGAACAGCCCTAGCGTGGTTGTGGGGAAAAAAGGGGCGACGAATTTACCTTTGGGGAAACAACGCGGATCGGGTCGAGCGCATGCAGAGAACGCGTCAAAACGACGATTACATTCCAGGATTGCAGTTGCCTGATTCGGTCGATGTCACGCACGAGCTGCGCGACTGCACCGCGGCCAGCCTGATCGTATTTGTCACGCCATCGGCTGCGTTGCGCGAAATTGCCATGCGTTTGCGGGCAGTAATCGGCGATCGGGACAGCCTGTTGCTCGGTTGCACAAAAGGCATCGAGCACGGCACTGGGATGCGGATGAGCCAAGTCCTGAGTGAAATTTTCCCGGGGCATGAACTCGCAGTTTTATCGGGGCCGAACCTCGCAGCGGAAGTCGTTCGTGGTCTGCCTACTGCAACCGTCGTAGGCTGCCGAAATCCCGAATGCGCCGCTGATTTGCAAGACTCTCTCGGCAGTTCGCGATTCCGCGTTTACACGAGCGACGACATCACCAGTATTGAACTGGGTGGCGCCTTAAAAAACATCTTCGCGATCGCGGCCGGCGCGAGCGATGGGCTTGGTTTAGGCGATAATACCAAGGCTGCGTTGATTACTCGTTCGCTCGCCGAAATGATCCGGCTCGGAACCGCAATGGGCGGGAATTTAAAGACGTTTTATGGATTGAGCGGCGCTGGCGACTTAATCGCAACGTGCTTTAGCAAACACAGCCGCAACCGACGCGTTGGCGAGCAACTCGGCCGCGGCCAAACCCTGACCCAAATCACTTCCTCGACGCAAATGATTGCCGAAGGAATTCCCACTACAAAAAGCGCGTTCGAATGTGCGCGCAGCCTTGGTATCGAGACGCCAATTATCGATCAAGTCAAAGCATTGCTTTACGAGGGAAAATCGCCAGTCCAGGCGATGCAGGAACTACTCGAACGCGGCCAGAAAGCGGAGCAAATTTGACTACTCAGATAGTTGGCTGCAAACCTTATTAATCGCTGCCGGATACAATTCGTGCTCTGCAATCTGAATTCGAGCATGGAGGCTTTCTGGCGTGTCGTTAGGCAAAATCCGCACCTCGCGCTGAGCGATGACATCGCCGTGATCGATTTTTTCATCGACGTAGTGAACGGTGCACCCGGTCACGCTTTCGCCGGCGGCAAGCGCCTGTTTCCACGCTTCGAGTCCGGGGAACTTTGGCAGCAGCGATGGATGAATGTTTAAGATTCGGCGTGGAAACGCTTCCAGCGCCGGCGCTTTGAGAACACGCATGAAACCGGCGAGAACGACGAGTTCGACGCCGCTATCGCTAAGCATTCGTACAAGATCAGCCTCGGCTTGCGGCTCTAATCGTGTGTGGAATCGGCCTGGCGGCAAATAAGCGTTGGGAACCAAAAATTCGCGCGCGATCTCAAGAATCGGCGCGTCGAATACATCCGAGATGACAACGCGAACTTCGGCCGCCAGTGCGCCACGTCTAATGCTCTCAAGGATCGCGCGGCAGTTCGTTCCCTTTCCTGATCCGAGAATGCCGAGCCGAACGTATTTCATTTTATTGTCTGTCGTAGTTTTCCCAGCAATTCGGAAGTCGAATATCCAGGCACAAATGGCAGGATGCGAACCTCTGCTCCGATTTCCCGCAAGAGCGCCTGTTCCTCTGCGTCAAGTGTATCCGAACTGTAATCGCCTCCCTTGACATAAATGGCTGGCCTCGCCGCTTCGACGAAGCGAGTCGCGCGCTTCTCGGGAAAAATCGTGACAAAATCAACGCACTCCAATGCGGCGAGCACTTCGGCGCGGTCGCTCTCGTTGTTCACGGGGCGCCCAATTCCTTTCAGCTCTCGAACAGATTGATCGCCATTCAAGCCGACTGCTAAAGCGTCACCCAGCGCACGCGCGGCTTGCAGATAGCGCACATGGCCCACATGGAGCAGATCAAAACATCCATTGGTAGCGACCAGCTTTTCCCCACCGACGCGCAACTGCCTTGCGCGCTCAGCCAGTTCATCCATTTCGATGATTTTCGCGTTCATCGGTTGCTGACAACAAAGTCTAACGCGCCAGGAATGATTTGGAAGACTGCCGGCTGATCTCCGACCAGCTCACCATCGACATTGAACGACATTCGAGGCCGTGACCTAACGGCGATCTTCTTTGCCCTTCGAAAAATAAGCGCACCGCTCGAGAGATGCGTGCCCAGGAGCATCTGTGCGGCTAACAGCGCAATTTCCCCCGCCGTCCGTTTTGGGATGAGCAGAACATCGAGTAAGCCATCGCAAACGCTAGCATCTGGCGCGACCGGCAACCCGCCCGCAACATATCGCCCATTCGCAACGATGACGTTGTAAAGCTCGGCTGATAATCTCTCCGTGTCGTCGAAGACGATGGATGTGTGGTATGTGTGCAATTCGGGCAGAGCTGCCGCAGCGCTGCGCAGATAAGCAAGCTGTCCCCAAGTCGATTTGATTTCGGGCGTTAATTTCTCATCGACGAGATCGCTGAAACCGCCGGCAGAGACATTCACGAAATAGCGCGTGCGTTCACTTCTCACGCGGACGAGATCGATCGGGGCTGTTTGTTTCGCGCGCAGGATATCGATGTTGGCGTCGACGCCAGCAGAGACTCCAACTGACCGGGCAAAATCATTTGCGGTGCCGAGTGGCACAATTCCCACGCAGACCTTGCGCGCGCGATGCGGAATCGCGATTCCGTTGATAACTTCGTTCAACGTGCCGTCGCCGCCTGCCGCAATAATGTAGTCGCATCCAGCGCGAATTGCGGCCCGCGCCAAAGTTTCTGCTTCGCCTGGGCGCTTCGTTAGACACAGTTTCCTCGGATCAAGTTGGCGAAGCTGTTTTAGGAGGACGTCCCGATCCGTAATCGATCGCGCCGTTGGATTAAAAATGATATACGGTTTCACGCTGCAATAATCGACCTTTTTCCTAAGCGCGAGTTTCAGTTTCAGTTTTCGCTTTTACCAATTTCGATCAAACTAGGAGGAATCGCACATGGCTACCAAGAATGACAGGCGGGCCAAGAGCAAATCAAATGGGATGGATGGCTTCCGCATTTCCAATGGACCGGTGATACAATCTGCTGAAGAGGCGGGAACAAGCCCTGCCGATTTCAGCGATGTCGCCGAGCTTCCGCGTCCTCACGGAGCGCCTGAGTTATTCGCGATCGCGCGCGACCCGCGGACGATCTTTACCTATTGGAGCATCGATTGGCCGCGATTGTTCGCACAGACGATACCGGTCGATCGACAAGTTCATCTTCGCGTTTACAGAGGCGATGGGGCCTTGGAGATGAGCGCGGCGGTCGAACCGATGGCTGGGGGTTCCTTTCTGACTGTTTCACAGCAGCGTGGTGTCTATCGCGTTGAGGTCGGGTATTACCAGCCTGAAGACGTTTGGAATTCCGTCGCCATCTCCAACGAAGTGATGATGCCGGCCGAGGACATCGCGCAGCATGCCGATGTCGATCTTGTTACAATCCCACTTCATCTCAGTTTTCAGCGCCTCATCGATTTGTTCCGACCATCGAACCGAGACGCCTTGGCCGAAACCATCTCTCAATTCCAAAGCCATGCTTTGAATGAAGACAAACGCGGTTTATTGAGCGGCGAAGAGCGGGAAATTCTACACGCGATGGATCTTTCGTTAATCGAGATTGCGGCTGCCCGACGCGCCTTTACCGATCAAGCCGAGAAGGAAACGCTGCGCCAACGCGCGGACGCGATTCTCCGTTCCGGTTCGAGTCCGGTAAGTGGATTTGGCGAAAGCAGTTGGAGCTCAGCGTCCTCCTAAATAGGCGCTTTTCACACGTTCGTTTGCACGCAGGGCACTCGAGCGATCATGCAAAATAATTCGGCCGGTTTCCAGAACGTAGCCGTAATGCGAAATCTCCAGTGCGAGATTGGCGTTTTGTTCGACCAGCAAAACGGTGATGCCCAACGACTGATTGATCTCGACGATTTTTTGAAAAATTGTTTTCACCAGAATCGGCGCGATCCCGAGCGATGGTTCGTCGAGCATCAGGCAGCGCGGTTTACTCATAAGCGCGCGGCCGATCGCCAGCATCTGCTGTTCGCCGCCTGATAATGTTCCGGCAACTTGTTTCGCTCGTTCTTTCAATCGCGGGAAGATTTCGAAAACAAAATCGAAATCGCTTCCAAGTTTATTTCGATCTTTGCGCAAGTAAGCGCCCATGAGCAAGTTTTCGCGTACGGTGAGATTCGCAAAAATCATTCGACCCTCCGGCACTTGCGAAATACCGCGTTCGACGATCCGATGAGGCGGCAGATTGCTGATCTCTTCCGTTTCGTAGCGAATGCTGCCTCGCTGGATTTTCAGTAATCCAGATACTGTGCGGAGCGTAGTCGATTTGCCCGCGCCGTTTGCGCCAATCAAAGTGACGATAGCGCCTTTTTCGACGTTCAATGACACGTCGTGCAGTGCAGCGATCGATCCGTAATTAACCGCGAGATTGCTTAGCTCAAGCATGATCGATTGTGATCAGAAGTTAAATGATTCTGAACTGTGAGATCCATCGACTTCACTCCGCTCCGCTCACGATGACCAAAAATTCAGCATGTCAACCTTACGCTTTCTTCGTTTCTTCTCCCAGATATGCTTCGATGACCTTCGGATTTGCCTGTACTTCCGCCGGGGTTCCCTCCGCGATCTTGATACCGTAATCAAGCACCGCAATGCGTTCGCAAATTCCCATCACGACTTTCATATCGTGCTCGACTAGAAGAACCGCGATCTTAAATTTTTTCTTCACCAATTGGATTAGCTCCATTAATTTTTCCTTTTCCCGCGGATTCATGCCGGCCGCCGGTTCATCCAGCAACAAAAGCTTCGGCCGTGTCGCGAGCGCGCGCACAATTTCGAGGCGTCGTTGATCGCCATAGGAAAGACTACTGCACAGCGCATCGGCAAATTTCCCCAGATCAAAAATCTCTAATAATTCGCGGACCTGCTGCGCCACATCGTTCTCTTCGCGGTAAAACGTGCCCATGCGCCAAAGCGCGTGCGCGAGCCCGTGCCGCAGGTGCAGGTTGAACCCAGCACGCACGTTGTCGAATACGCTCAGAGTCGGAAACAAGCGAATATTTTGAAACGTGCGTGCGATGCCGCGCCGGGCGATGGCACTTGGCTTCAAACCAGAGATGGACGCGCTTTCAAAGGTGATGGCGCCGGCGGTTGGGCGATAAACGCCGGTGACAACGTTAAAAACAGTGGTCTTGCCCGCGCCATTCGGACCGATGAGGCCGATGAGGTCATCCGCGCTGATTTGCAGATCAAATGCCGAAACGGCGGTGAGTCCGCCGAACCTCACACTGCATTGCCGAAGATCGAGAAGAGGGATCGACATGTGGTCTACGCGGAGGCGGCTGGCAGTTTCGTTCGCCTACTCGCGGCCATACCGCCGACGGGAATTCCTCTTCGTGGCAATCGCCCGAAAAGGCCTTGTGGTCGCAGCAACATCAGCGCGATCAGCACGAGCGAATAAATGATTACCCGATTCTGCGCGATGCGCCGAACAATCTCTGGCAACCACTCATAGCCGGACACGAAGCGCAGATATTCCAACAATAGGGTTAGCAGAATTGCCGCAAAGGTGACGCCGGCGGTACTGCCCATCCCTCCCAGAATCACCATGATCACGATCTCGATGGAACGCTGAAAATCGAAGCCGCTCGGATTAATGTAAGTCGTGCTGTGTGCGTAAAGGCCACCGGCTACACCTGCAAAAAACGCTCCGAGCACAAAGGCAGTCACCTTGTAACGCGTCGTATTGATCCCGACGGCTTCAGCTGCGACCTCGTCGTCGCGCACCGTGAGAAAACCGCGGCCATAGGTGGAATCGACCAGACTAACGACAACGTAAATTGTTATAGCCGCGACCGAATACGTCCAAAAAAGCGTCGTGTAACTTGCGATGCCGCTGTAACCGCGTGGCCCGCCGACCGCGTCCGTGTTCTGAATCAAAACGCGAATGATTTCTCCGAAACCGAGAGTAACGATGGCAAGGTAATCGCCTTTTAACCGCAAGGAGGGTACGCCGACAATAAGGCCGGCAACCGAAGCAACGAGTCCGCCGGCGATTAAAACGCCGATAAAAAGTAAAGCGATGCTGAAGAAATTTGTTCCGAACGCTTTGAAAAAGGCAGTGCTGTGCTCGGTGGAGAGATATGCAGATACATAAGCCCCGATCGCCATAAACCCAGCGTGGCCTAACGAAAATTGCCCTGTGTAACCGTTGATCAGGTTAAGGCTGACCGCCAGCGTGATGTTGATGCCGATAAAGATGACGATTTGCAGGTAATATGAATTGATCGCCCCCGAAAAGTGAGACGCGACGGCGCTCAGGACAATGCCGGCGAGCAGTATCCATTTTTTGATGTGCCGATATTTCATTGCTGCCCTCCGGCCGAGTGCGCGCCTGACTTAAACCTTCTCGATTTGTGCACGTCCAAAGATGCCAGTGGGGCGAAAGAGCAAGATTATAATTAGCAGCGCGAACGCAATGGCGTCCCGGTAAGTGGAAAAAGCCGAGCCGCCCACGAATGTTTCCACCACACCAAGCACGATTCCGCCTACGGCAGCGCCAGGAATATTTCCGATGCCGCCGAGCACTGCGGCGACAAAGGCTTTGATGCCGGGCAAAAGGCCCATGAGCGGATCGATCGATGGATAACTGAGCGCAAACAAGATTCCGCCTGCGCCGGCGAGAGCACTGCCCAGTCCAAACGTGAATGAAACAACTGTGTCGATGTTTACCCCCATCAGCGCTGCAGCCGTCGCATTGTTTGACAGTGCGCGCATCGCCATTCCAAGTCGTGTGCGTTTCACGATGAAGGTGAGTGCGACGAGCAAAAAAATGGTGACGATGAATGCAGCCAGCTGTGTGGTTGTGATCGTGAGTGGCCCCGTTCCTTCGAGTGCGCGATCCGGCATCAATTCGGGAAACGACTTCGGATCGGCGCCGAAAACAAACTGCCCGCCGTACTCGAGAAACAGCGAAACACCGATCGCGGTGATAAGCACGGTAAGCTTCGGCCGAGAACGCAGGGGGCGGTATGCGATTTTTTCGATTGCCATGCCAAGTAGAGCGCAGATGAGCATCGTCAAAACCAAAACCGCGATGGGTCCGAGCGGCGTCATCCATCCGGTGAAATGCGGCAGCAACCGCGGGCTGAGATAATAGCCGCAAAAAGCACCGATCATGAAGACGTCGCCGTGGGCGAAGTTGATGAAACGGAGGACGCCGTAAACCATCGTGTAACCGAGCGCGATTAACGCGTAAAACGCCCCCAATGACAGACCGTTGATAAGCTGTTGCAGAAATTCGGCGCTTGTCATTCGGAGCGGAGCGAAGCGTAGTCGAGGAATCTCTTATCGTCCATCCCGCAGGTAGACACGATTATGACCCGGCTTCGGAGCAAATAGGAAGAGTTTCTCGGCTGCCCCGGAAGTGACAGCAATCAGGGGGGTACGGTCGCGACGAAGTTGGCTCGATTTGCCTTCACTTGCAGAACGACAGCGGATTTCGTCGCGTTGCGCTTCTCATCGATTGTGATGTTGCCGGTAACTCCGGGATAGTTTTTCACATTTGCCAGGGCGTCGCGGACCTTCGCGCCGTCAGTGGATCCCGCGGTATTGATTGCTTGGGCGAGAATTGTCATGGCGTCGTAACCAAGCGGCGCCATCCCATCGGGCAAAGCGTGAAACTTTGCTTGATATTTTTTCACGAAATCCTGCACTTTTGGATTTTTATCTTGGACCGAAAAGTGCGTGGAGAAATAACAGCCATCCAGTGCGCTGCCGC
>Ga0193751_1002238_pt1 | contig 11825 bp, 13 predicted proteins | sample L1c2metaG_FD_143050 | JGI IMG/M metagenome (GOLD analysis project Ga0193751, IMG submission 143050) | Soil microbial communities from a riparian zone of the East river system, Colorado, United States - L1c2 | ecosystem: Environmental > Terrestrial > Soil > Riparian zone | place: USA: East River... | reverse complement strand
CCGCGAGCGCCGACTCGAGCAGTCGGTTCGTCACGTCGCCATTGAAGCGCGAGAGCACGATCGCGATGCGCTTCTGCGTCCCGTGCGGCGAGCCTTCGACGACGTCGAGCCCGTCCGGGATGTCGAGCGCGCCGGGCGCGTGGCCCGCCAGCTGCTCCGGCTCCTCGACGACCGCCGGCTCCTCGCCGGTGTCGTCCTCCCGGACCTCGACCTCTTCCTCGGCCTCGACTTCGGCGTCGACGAGTAGCTCGCCGGGCCAGTGCTCGCCGCTCTCGTCGCTCACTCGTCCTCCTCGAACCGCAGTCCCTGATGGTGCAGGCCGTGGCCGAGCTTATCCCGCTTGGCGGCCAGATACCGCCGGTTCTCCGGATGGGGCTGCATCTCGATCGGTACCTGCTCCGTCACTTCCAGCCCGAATGCCTGCAGCCCGGACACCTTCTTCGGGTTGTTCGTCAGCAGCCGGATGGTGGTGAGCCCGAGCTCGCTGAGAATCTGATTGCCGATCCCCCACTCCCGCTCGTCGGCGGCGAAGCCGAGCGCGAGGTTGGCGTCGACCGTGTCGAGACCGCCTTCCTGCAGCTCGTACGCCTTCAACTTGTTCAGCAGCCCGATCCCGCGGCCCTCCTGCGCCATGTACAGAAGGACGCCGCGCGGCTCGTCGGCGATGAGCTTCGTCGCCGCGTCGAGCTGCTCGCCGCAGTCGCAGCGGAGCGAATGGAAGACGTCGCCCGTGAGGCACTCCGAGTGCACGCGCACGAGCACGTTCTCCTCGCCGTCGACGTCGCCGTGCACGAGCGCGACGTGCTGCTTGCCGGTGAGCGTCTCCCGGAACAGCACCGCGTCGAAGTCGCCGTATGCGGTCGGGAGCCGGACGGCGATCTCGCGGTCGACGAGCTTCTCGTGTCGGCGCCGATACTCAATCAGGTCGGCGACGGTCACGAGCTTCATGTCGTGGCGCGCGCAGAACTCGATCAGGTCGGGGACTCGCGCCATCGTCCCGTCGTCCTTCATCACCTCGCAGATGACGCCCGCGGGGATGAGCCCCGCCAGCCGCGCGAGGTCGACCGCAGCCTCCGTCTGCCCTGCACGCTGGAGAACGCCGCCGTCGCGCGCCCGGAGCGGGAACACGTGACCGGGCTGCACGAGGTCGGAGCCGTCCTTCGACGGATCGATCGCGACCTGAATCGTGCGCGCGCGGTCCTGCGCGGAGATGCCGGTCGAGATTCCCTCGCGCGCCTCGATCGAGACGGTGAACGCCGTGCCGTAGGGTGTCTCGTTGCGCTCGGTCATCATGCGCAGGCCGAGCGCGTCGCACCGCTCGCCGGTGAGACCGAGGCAGATGAGGCCGCGCCCCTCCTTGGCCATGAAGTTGATCGCCTCCGGCGTGGCAAACTGCGCGGCGATCGTCAGGTCGCCCTCGTTCTCGCGATCGTCGGCGTCGACGACGACCACCATCCGCCCGGCGCGGATGTCCTCGATCCCCTCCTCGACGCTCGCGACGCTCATCGGTCCATGGTAAGCCGCTCGACGTACTTGGCGATCACGTCGGCCTCGAGGTTGACCGCGTCGCCCGGTTCGAGCACGCCGAGCGTCGTCGCCTCGAGCGTGTGCGGGACGAGCGCGACAGCGAAGCCGCGGTCGTCGAGCCCGGCGACGGTAAGCGATGTCCCGTCCACCGTGATCGAGCCCTTTTCAACGCAATAGCGCAGTACCTCGGGCGGGGCGTCGAACCACGTGAGCCCGTCCGCGGCCCCGCGGAGCGAGCCGACCCCGTCGACATGCCCTTGCACGATGTGCCCGCCCATCGGCTCGCCGGCGCGCAGCGCGGGCTCGACGTTGACCTCGTCTCCGGCCGCGAGCCCGCCGAGTGTCGAGCGCTCGACCGTCTCGCCGACGACGTCGAACGCGAGCGTCCCGTCACCCTGCTCCGCGACGGTCAGGCAGACGCCGGCGATCGCCACGGAGTCGCCGAGGCCGGCTTCGGTGCCCGCTGCGACGACGAGGCGCGAGCCGTCGAAGGAGACGACGCGGCCGCGCTCGCGGACGATCCCCGTGAACATGCAGACAGGTTACGGCTCGTGGAGGTATCCCTCGAGCAGCACGTCCTCGCCGACCCGCCGCGCGCGCATCCCCTTGACCTCGGCTGCGACGTCGCCGATGAAGCGCGGGCCTTCGCCCGCGACGACCGGGGCGACGAAGAGCACGAGCGTGTCCACGAGATTGGCGGCCACGAAGGCAGTCGCAATCGTCGGCCCGCCCTCGAGCAGGAGCGACTGCACCCCCTCGGCCGCGAGTGCGCGCAGCTCGTCCTCGAGCGGGCCGCTGCGCAGCTCGAGCTCCGTTTCGCCGTGGCCGAACGCGAGCCGCCGCGGCTGCCGCTCGGCACCGACGTCGCGCGCGTCGAGGCGCGGGTCGTCGGCGCGCACCGTTCCCATCCCGACCGCGACCGCGTCCACCGACGCGCGGAGCTCGTGCACGAGGCGCCGCGACTCCTCGCCCGACACCCAGCGCCGCCCGGGAACGGTCACGCGCCCGTCGAGCGTGACCGCGAGCTTCAGCGTCACGTGGGGACGGCCGAGCGCGACCCACGTGCGCCACGCCTCGTTCTGCCGGCGCGCGTCGATGCTATCGACCACCTCGACCTCGACGCCGTACGCGCGCAGGCGTTCCGCGCCGCCCGCCGCCTTCGGGTTTGGATCGAGCGCGCCGACGACGACGCGCGCGACGCCCGCTGCAACGCGCACGGCTCGAGCGTCACGTACAGCGTCGCGCCGCGCGCTCGCTCGCCCGCCTGCGCGAGCGCGACCGTCTCCGCGTGGTCGATCGCGTCGTACTCGTACCAGCCCTCGCCGACGATCTCGCCGTCGGCGACGACGACCGCCCCGACGAGCGGGTGGTCCCGCACCTCTCCCCGGCCGCGCTCCGCGAGCTCGAGCGCCCGCTGCATGAAGTTCACGCCAGTGCTTGTACCAGCCGCCGGTACGAGCGCGGCAGATCCTCCCGCCCGAAGATCGCGCTGCCGGCGACCATGAGCGTCGCTCCGGCGTCGTAGACGGCGCGGACGTTGTCGTTGTCGATGCCGCCGTCGACCTGCACGTGCACCGACTCGGGCAGCGCGGCGCGCGTACGCGCGATGCGCTCGAGCGCGCCCTCCATGAACTCCTGCCCGGAGTAGCCGGGGTGAATGCTCATGCACAGGACGAGATCCGCGTCGCCCGCGACCTTCGCCACGTCCTCGGGCTCCGACTCGGGGTTGAACGCGACGCCGACCTGGAGCCCATGTTCACGGGCGACCGCGATCGTCCCGGGAACGTCGTCGACCGCCTCGTAGTGGAACGTCACGCTGTCGCCGCCCGCCTCCGCGATCTGCGGGAAGTGCCGCTGCGGGTTGTCGACCATGAGGTGGCAGTCCATCACGCCGTCCATCGCGTGCACGATGGGAGCGATCGAGCGCAAGACGATCGGCCCCATCGTGATCGGCTCGACGAAGTGGCCGTCCCCGACGTCGAAATGGAAGACGCGCACGCCCGTCCGCAGGAGGATCTCGACCTCGTCGCCCAGCCGGGAGAAGTCCGCGGCGTAGAGCGACGGCTCGATCTCAACCGTCCGCACCCATTCCTTCCAGCCCATAGCGGCGACTCTAAGCGGTCAGGCGGGCAATGAAGAAGCCACTCGTACCGTGCTCATACGGAAGCGTCAGGAGGAACTCCGGCCGCCTGGGATGGGCGAACTGCGGCCACTCCTCCCCGAGCGGCAGGACGGTGAGCCCGCTCGCCTCGACGACGGCCTCGTTCTCGTCCGCGTTCATCGTGCAGACCGAGTACACGATCGTGCCGCCGGGCCGGACGCGGTCGGAGGCCGACCGCAGCAGGGCGAGCTGCAGCTCGGGCAACGGTTTGGCCCGCCAGCGCAGGTCGGGCCGCGCTGCGAGGACGCCGAGGCCCGAGCACGGTGCGTCCACGAGCACGCGGTCGTAGCCGGTCAGCTCCGGCGGGAGCGCCGTGGCATCCGCCTCGACGACATGGACGTTCGTCGCGCCGAGCCGCGCCGCGTTCTCCCGGAGCTCGCTGGCACGGTGCGGGTCGATCTCGACCGCGGTCACCTCGCCGCGCTGCTGCGTCGCCTTGCCGCCGGGCGCCGCACACAGGTCGAGCACGCGCTCGCCCTCCTGCGAGCCCACGACGAGTCCGGCGAGCTGCGAGCCGCGGCTCTGCGGCCAGATGCGTCCCTCCGCGACCGCCAGGTCGTCGACGCGGTCGACGCGATATGCACCCGGGATATCAGTTGGCTCGCCGGGCGGGGCACCGCTGACGAGACGCACGACGGTCTCGAGCGGCTCGTTCTGCGCGCGCATGAGCGCGAGCGCCTCGGCGAGGCCGAAGTCGCGCGTCCAGATGTCGGCGATCCAGTCCGGATATGACTCCTTCAGCGGGCCGTCCGGCAGCGCGTCCAGCAGCCCGCGCATGCCGGCGGTGAGGCGGCGCATGACGGCGTTCGTGAACGGGACGGCGCGCTCCAGACGGGCGCGGCGCACGAGCTCGACCGACTCGTTCGCGGCCGCATGCGGCGCGGTCTCCGTGTAGCCGAGCTGGTACGCGCCCAACCGCAGCGCGGCGCGCACCGGCGGATCGAGCTTGCGCACCGGCCGCTTGCCGAGCGTCTCGATCGCGTGGTCGAGCGTCCGCACGCGTTGGACGGCGCCGTACGCGAGCCGCTGGGCGAACCCGCGCTCGCGCTCGTCGAGACCCTTCGCCGCCGTGCGGAATGCGCGATCGGCGTACGCCTCCTGCTCGAACACGCGTAAGAGGACTTCGTACGCGGCGCGCCGCGCAGGGCTAACGTCGGCCACGGAGATACGCCTCGTAGTCCATGCGTCGGCCGCCGGCCGGCTGGACTTCGACCGGAACGAACTCGCCGCCGTCGGCGCGGGCCTTCCAGACGACGAGATCGCCCATGCGCGCACCGATGTGCGGCGACAGCGCTCGGACGCGGTTGACGAGCTCCTGCGCCGGCCGTGACGGATCGAGCTCGCGATCCGCAGCGGTGATCTTCTCCGCGTACGTGGCGCCTTCTTCCGGTTGTGGTGTGAACTCTGGGTGCTCGAGGACGCCGTCGAGCAGCCGTGCGGCGACCTCGGCCGCGCGCGCGTACACGACGCCTGCGTCGTCCTCCGCCGCGATGTCGAAGGTCTCCAGCGCCGCGATCGGCCCAGCGTCGAGCTCCTTCGTCGTGCGGTGGATGGTCACGCCCGTCTGCGCGTCGCCGGCCATGATCGCGCGCTCGACCGGCGCCGCGCCGCGCCAGCGCGGCAGGAGCGAGGGGTGGACGTTCAGCCACAGCGCGCGCGACAGCAGCGACTCCGGAATGAGGAGCCCATATGCGCACACGACGACGGTGTCGGCGGCGAGCGCGTCGCGCTCGTGCACGACGGGAATGCCGAGCCGCTCCGCCGTCTCCTTCGCCGGCGACGGCGCAAGCTTCTGTCCGCGACCGCTCGGCGCGTCCGGGCGCGTCAGCAACTGTACGACGTCGTGCTTCGCGGCGAGGCGCTCGAGCACGTCCGCGCCGAAGGGCGCGGTCGCCGCGACCGCGATTCGACTCACTAGGAGATGACGATGCGCGGGCGCAGCAGCGCGAGCGCCTCGCGGCGCGCTTCCGGCGTCGTCCGGTCGATGATCAGCACGGCGTCGAGATGGTCGACCTCGTGCTGCGCAGCGCGGGCGTAGATGTCGTCCAGCTCGAAGCGCACGTCCTCGCCGTTCTCGTCCTTGCCGGCGAGCGTGATGCGCATCGGCCGCTCGATCGGGACGAGCACGCCCTGGATGGAGAGGCAACCCTCCTCCGCGACGTCGGTCTCGTCGCTGCGCTCGACGATCTCCGGATTGACGACCGCGGCAACGACGTCCTTGCTCGGCGTAAACACGAACAGGCGCTGCACGGTGCCGACCTGGTTGGCGGCGAGCCCGATGCCGTGCGCGTCGCGCATGAGCCGCTTCATCCGCTCGACGAGGCTCCGGAGCTCGTCGTCGAAGTGCTCCACCGGCCGGGCGGCCATCTTCAGCGCGACGTCCGGGTACTGCCGGATCTGGGCGAGGGCAAGCCGACGTCGCGCCTCGTTCTCGGCGTCCAGTTCCTCCTCGATGACTTCGCCTTCAACCTTGGACATGCAGTCGGCACACTAACGACGTGGATCCGCGGGAGTTGAAGGAGATCATGAGCCAGGGTGCGATCCGTCCCGAGACGTCGCGCGACCGTGAGGAGCGGCGCGTGCTCGAGGCGGACCTCGCCGACAGCCCGGTCAAGGGACAGCCGCTGCGGCAGCGGCTGCGCAACTTCCGCCCCGACGCCGAGTCGGCCGTGCGTGCGCTCGGCGGGCCGCTCGTGTGGATGCGGCGGCTGCGCGCGATCGAGGACGCACTCGACCAGCACGAAAGACAACTGGACGCCGCGTGGCGCGAGACCGACCCCGCCGACTGGCCTGGCGTCGCACACGAGTGGGACTTCTCCGAGATCAACGGGCTGATTGCGACGCACAACCGGTTCTTCCCCGCCGAGGCGCGGCTGCCGATGGACCCGCGCACGCGCGACTTCATCCGCATCAACGGCCGGCGCTACGAACGTGAACCGCTCGATGCCGAGTGGATCCTCAGGCGCTGGCCGGCTGAACGTCCCTAGTACAGAACGAGCACACGCTCGCGGCGAGCGGGATCTCACTCAGACAATGCGGGCACGGCTTCGTCGTCGGCTCGCCCTTCTGCCGCCGCGCCAGCAGGGCGTTCACCGGTTTGATGACGAGGAAGAACATGGCGGCGGCGATGACCGCGAACGCCAGCAGGGCGTTGATGAAGTCGCCGTAGGCGAAGCGGCTGTGGTTGATCGTGAAGCTCAGCGTCGAGAAGTCCGGCTTGCCGCCGATCGCGGCGATCAACGGCGTAACGAGGTCGCCGACGAGCGCCGTGACGACGGCGCCGAACGCGACCCCGAGGACGACCGCCACGGCCAGGTCGACGAGGTTCCCGCGCAGCAAGAAGGCCTTGAAATCCTTCATGCGGCGGGAGATTAGAGGCTCTGCGGGTCCACGTCGACCACAACGCTCAGCCCCGCGCGGCGCATCGCCGGAGCCGCTGCGGACAGGAGCGCCGCGGCTCTCGCCGCGAGCGCACGCGGCCGGTCGGTCTTCGCGACGAGCTGCGCGCGGTGCTTGCCGCGCAGCCGCAGCAGCCGGGCCGGACCGAGGAGCTCGTGACCGGTGAGCCCGGCCTTCAGCTCCTCGAGCGCGCGCAGAGTGTCGTCCTGCTCGGGCCCGGTGACGACGATGCGCACGAGGTGCGCGAACGGCGGATAGCCGAGCTCGCGCCGCCGCTCCAGCTCCTCCGTCAGGAAGCCGGACACGTCGTGGCGCGCGGCATGCGAGATCGCTCGGGCGTCCGGCTGGAACGTCTGCACGAGCACGCGGCCGGGCGCGTCGCGGCCGCTGCGGCCGGCGAGCTGCGTCAGGAGCTGGAACGTCCGCTCCTCGGCGCGGAAGTCCGGCATCCCGAGGCCCGTGTCGGCGTCGACGACGGCGGCGAGCTCGACGCCCGCGAAGTGATGGCCCTTCGCCACCATCTGCGTGCCGACGAGGACGGCGCGTTTCGCGCGCGCGAAACGCTCGAGCGGCTCCCGCACGTCGTCGACGTCGGCGTCGAGGCGGATGACCTCCAGCTCCGGCAGATGCTTCGCGAGCTCCTTTTCGAGCCGCTGCGTGCCCGCGCCGATGCGCGCGAGCTCGGCGGATCCGCACCCGGGGCACGTCTCCCCCATCGCCTCCGTACGCCCGCAGTGGTGGCAGTGCAGCGCGGCGTCGCCGTGCAGCGTGAGCGCCACGTCGCAGTTCGGGCAGCGGCGCGTCGCGCCGCACGCGCGACAGTGCACCGCAGGCGCGACGCCGCGGCGATTCAGGAGCAGGATCGCCTTGCCGCTGCTCTCGACGATCTTGCCCAGCTCGGCGAGCAGCGGCGCCGAAAGCGGATAGCCCGCCTGCCGGCGCAGGTCGACGACGCGCACCGACGGCATCGGCGCCGCGAGTCGTCCGCCGAGTTCGAGGCGCTCCAGTGATTGCCACGACTCCGGACGTGGCGTCGCCGAGCCGAACACGGCGACGGCGCCTTCGAGCGAGGCACGCTTCGCCGCAACCGTGCGCGCGTCGTACCGCGGATCCGAGTCATGCTTGTACGACGCGTCGTGCTCCTCGTCCACGCAGATAACGCCGAGCGATGCAACCGGTGCGAAGACCGCCGAGCGCGCACCGATGACGACCGGCGCCTCGCCGGATGCGATGCGTTCACGCTCGTCGCGCCGCTCCGCCTCGCTCAGCCCCGAGTGCAGCACGGCGACGCGGTCGCCGAACCGTTCGCGGAAGCGGCCGAGCGCCTGCGGCGTGAGCGCGATCTCCGGCACGAGCACGATCGCGCCGCGCCCGCGGCCGAGCGCGGCCTGGCACGCGCGGATGTACACCTCGGTCTTGCCGCTGCCGGTCGAGCCCCAGAGGAGGACGTTGCCGCCGCCGGCGTCCATCAGCGCCTCGATGCGACCGAGCGCGGCCTCCTGCGGGGGCGACAACTGTGTCGGCGCCGCCTCGGCCTCGATCGCGTGGCCGACGGTGCGCCGCTCGCCGCGCCGCTTCGGATACGACGGGGCGACGAGCCCGAGCGCGCGCGCAGGCGTCGACCCGTAGTAGTCCGCGATCCAGAGTGCGAGGTCGACGAGCGCAGGCGGCAGCGTCTCGGCGACGCGCTCGATCGCGGAGGCGTCCACTCCTTCGGGGCGCTCGACGTCGACCTCGGTGACGACGCCGCGACGGCGTGCGTTGCCGAAGCGCACCTCGACGACATCGCCCTTCGCGGTGTCCGCCGGAACCTCGTACGTGAACGGCCTCGCGACGGCGCGGGCGGTGACGAGCGGGTAGACCAAGGCGTAGCGGCTCACCGATCGAGCCTAGCCGGGGCTATGGACGGGTTGATACAAATCCGGGCATGCGCTCGGCCGTCCTCGCAACCGTGGCAGCCACGTGCGTGCTTGCGGCCGGCGCCGCGCCCGCTTCTGCCCAGACGTGTCCCCATCCGGGCACGATCAACGGCGTGAGCGTCCTCATCTACTGCGGCCACGCGAAGGCGACCGTGAAGGTCGGCGCCACGACGTTCTCGCTCAAGAACGGCCTGTGCAAGAAGGCCGTGGGGAACTTCTACCTCAGCTTCGGCGCGGTCGTGACCCAGCCGACGAAGCACGCGCCCGATTCCTTCCTGCTCACCGCGGGAAGCTCCGCGAAGCCCGCGACACATGACGGCTCGTATTCGGGCACGACCGTGTTGATGACGAGGGCCGGCAAGAACTACATCGCGGATTCGCTGACCCTGACGTTGACGCACAGCACGAAGGCGGGCACGGCCACCGGCAAGATCGAACCGACGCTCGGCAACGCGAAGCTCGCCTTCCACGTGTCCTTCACCTGCTGAGCCGGGTTAGAAGCCGGCGGCGGTGACGACGAAGTCCGTCGCGAAGCCGGCGAGGATCCCGACCAGCATGAGCCACGTGATCAGCACCGGATTGCCGTACTTGCGGTTGACCGCGAACAGCTCCTGCACGACGTAGAGGATCGACCCGCCCGCGACGGTGAAGAAGACGACGGAGACGGCACTGCTCGTCCACGCCTGGCCCACGACGGTGCCGAGGAACGTCGGCACCCCGCCGATGAGGCCGAGGATCGCGAGCAGGCGCCAGCTCGGGCGGATGCCGTCGCCGGTGAGCGGCCCGCAGATGCCGAAGCCCTCGGTCGCGTTGTGCAGGCCGAAGCCGATGATGAGCGTCACCGCGAGGCTGATCTCGTTCGCCGCGGCTGCTTGTCCGATCGCGAGACCCTCGCCGAAGTTGTGCACGCCGATGCCGATCGAGATGAGGAACGCGAGCCGCACCGCGGGCGTCGTGAGATCGAAGTGGCCGCGGTGCGCGAACTCGTCCACCGCCGCCGCTCCCGGGCCGACGAGCGTCGTCGCGCGGCGGTTCGCGCGGCGCTTCATCCAGGCGTCGTAGTAGACGAGGCTCATGAGGCCGGCGGTGAAGCCCGCCGCGCCGAGGGCGGCAAGCCAGCTGAACCGGCCCCAATGATGGGCGTGAAGCGCAGCGTCGATCGGGTCGACGGCGTTCGTGAGCACGTCCCAGAGCAGGAAGACGAGGATTCCGGTGGCGAGAGCGGACAGGCCGGCGCGGGCGTTGGCGCTCAGGGAACGCACGCGGCTCATCGGCAGGCCGAGGAAGATCGTCGATCCGGCGATCGCGCCGAGGAGGAGGATGTGTCCGGTGCTCATCGTGTAAGGGTCGCCTTACAGCGACTGTCGGGCAATATAGCCACATGGCGCAGGGGCATTCGGTCGACGAGTACCTGGAGACGATCTACTTCCTTGCGTTCCCGATCGGCGAGTACACGCCGCGCGGGGCCGGCTCGCCGCCGCTCGCGTCGCGCGTGGCGGAGATGCTCCACGTCTCGCGGGCGTCCGCCGGCGAGATGCTGAAGCGGCTCGAGGCCGAGGGGCTGATCGAGCGCGGCGCCCGCAAGGAGGCGCTCCTCACGGAGACAGGGCGCGTGCGTGCTGAGCGCGTCGTCCGCAAGCACCGCATCATCGAGCGGCTGCTCACCGACTTCATGGGCTACACCGGCTACGAGGCGCACGAGCGCGCGGACGAGCTCGGCGACACGTTCGACGACGAGATGGTCGCGCGCATCGACGAGAAGCTCGGCCATCCGGAGCGGTGCCCGCACGGCTGGCCGGTCGACCCCGAGGTGGAGCAGGCCGAGAACCTCGAGCTCGCGCCGCTCGCGGCGCTCCAGCCCGGGACGAAGGCGACGATCGTCCGGCTCGCAGAGCACGACGGCGAGCTCCTGCATTGGTTCTACGACCAGGGCCTCGTGCCGGGGACGAGCATCGTCGTGCGTGCAACGCAACCGGCCGCCGACGAAGTCACGATCGGCCTGAACGGCGGCGAGCGCTCGATCTCCGAGAAGGCCGCCGCCGGCCTGTTCGTTCGTCCTAGCCGGTAAGGCCGCGGCGCGCGAGCTCCGCGGCGGCCTCGTCCACGCGGTCGACCGCCGTCTGCCCCGCGAGCCATCCCGCCAGCTCGGCGATGCCGTCGGCGAGCCCGACCTCGGGCTCGAAGCCGAGCGTCTCGCGCGCGACGCTCACGTCGGCGAAGCAGTGGCGGATGTCACCGACGCGAAACTCGCCGGTCACCTCCGGCGCAATCTGTTTGCCAAGCGCGCGCGCGAGCAGCTCTGCGAGGGCGTTCACCGTGATGCTCTCCCCGCTCCCGATGTTCACCGCCAGCCCGTCGGCGCTGTCGCGCTCGAGCGCGAGCGCGAACGCGCGCGCGACGTCGTGCACCGAGACGAAGTCGCGGCGCTGCTCGCCGTCCTCGAAGATGCGGGGCGCGCGGTCGTTCAGCAGCCGCGCAGCGAAGATCGCGAGCACGCCCGTATACGGGTTCGACAACGCCTGACCCGGGCCGTAGACGTTGAACAACCGCAGCGCCACGGTCGGGATCCCGTACGCAGCGCCGGCGACGAGGCACGCGCGCTCCTGGTCGTACTTCGTCAGCGCATAGATGGAGCTGAGCGCGGGCCGCTTCGTCTCGGGCGTCGGCAGCGGCTCCAGCCCTGGGAAGTCCCACTCGTGCCGCTCGAGCTGCTCGCGCGTGCGCTCGCCGGGATCGCCGCCGCTGTACAGCCCTTCGCCGTAGATGCTCATACTCGATGCGACGACGAGCTTCCGCACCGGATTCTCGGCGAGCGCCTC
>Ga0193751_1002237_pt1 | contig 11828 bp, 14 predicted proteins | sample L1c2metaG_FD_143050 | JGI IMG/M metagenome (GOLD analysis project Ga0193751, IMG submission 143050) | Soil microbial communities from a riparian zone of the East river system, Colorado, United States - L1c2 | ecosystem: Environmental > Terrestrial > Soil > Riparian zone | place: USA: East River... | reverse complement strand
TCACCTCCGCAGGCATGGGGCCGTCGCTCGGCAAGTACATCCTCATGTCGTATCTCCCGCCCGGCGACCACGGGAAGCTGTACGTCCAGTACATGGAGCAGCTCTATCCCGTCACCGTCGATGTCGTCGGCTCGCGCCCGCCGTTCGATCCCGACAACGAGCGGATCCGCTCGTGAGGACGCTCGTCTGCGTCAAGCGCGTCCCGATGACGGGCGGGAAGATGGTGCTCACCGCGGACGGGCGGGCGCTGGAGACGAAGCACCTCGGCTTCACCATCTCGCCGCACGAGGAGTGCGCGGTCGAGGAGGCGGTGCGCATCGGCGGCGAGGTCGTCGTGCTCACGCTCGGCCCGGCCGAGGCGGAGGAGCAGCTGCGCGACTGCATGGCCATCGGCGCCGACCGCGGCATCCTGCTGCAGACGGACGTGGAGTGGGACGCGCAGTCGACGTCGGCCGCGATCGTCGACGCGATCCGCGGCGAGGAGCCGTTCGACCTGATCCTGTTCGGGAACGAGTCGGCGGACGCGGCCGGCTTCCAGGTCGGCATCCGGGTCGCGCACGCGCTCGGGCTGCCGGTCGTGACCGGGCTGAAGAAGATCGAGGTTGGGGACGGGCGTGTGCGCTGCGAGCGCGACGTCGGCGGCGCGCGCGACGTGTACGAGGCGCCGCTACCGGCTGTGCTGACGGTTTTGGAGGGACTGAACTTGCCGCGCTATCCGTCCGTGCCTGGGCGGCTGCGCGCGAAGTCGAAGCCGCTCGCGGTCGTCGAGCCGGCGCGGCCGGAGCAGAAGCTCGAAAAGCTGCGCCTCGTCGTGCCTGAGGGGCAGGGCAAGCAGGCGGAGATCCTCGAGGATGCGGCCCAGGTCGTGGCCGTGATGCAGTCGCTCGGAGTCGCGTGATCCTCTGCTTCGTCGATGACGACGAGCTCTCCGCGCAGGCGGTCGGGTTCGCGCGCGGGCTCGGCGATGTCCGCGCGGTGACGTTCGACGGCGCGTACCAGCCGGCGGCATGGGCGAAGGCGCTCGCAGCCGAGGACGCGGAAGCGATCGTTGCCGCCGGCTCCGATCGCGGAAACGAGCTGCTCGCGCACGTCGGCGCACTCCTCGACCAGCCGTTCGGCGCCAACGTCATCGCGCTCGACGGCGACACGGTCACGCGCGTGCGCTGGGGCGGCAGCCTGCTCGAGGAGGCGCGACTGCACGGCGCGCCGAAGCTCCTCACCGTCGCGCCGCACACGCAGCCGGCGGCCGAGATCGGCGATGTCGAGACGCTCGACGCGCCCGATGACGGATCGCCGAAGGTGCTCGAGCGCGTCGAGGACTCGTCCGGCGGCGTCTCGCTGCGCGACGCGAAGGTCGTCGTCAGCGGCGGCCGCGGCGTCGGCTCGGCGGAGGGCTTCGCGATCATCGAGGAGCTGGCCGGCCTGCTCGGTGCGGCGGTCGGCTGTTCGCGTGTCGTCACGAGCGCGGGCTGGCGTCCGCACGCCGACCAGGTGGGGCAGACGGGGACGAAGATCTCCGCCGACTTGTACGTCGCTTGCGGGATCAGCGGCGCGACGCAACACATCGCGGGCGCGAAGGGCGCGAAGAAGATCCTCGCCATCAACACCGATCCGGAGGCGCCGATCTTCGCGAGCGCCGACTACGCGGTGATCGGCGACCTGCACGAGGTCGTGCCGGCGATCAGCGCCGAGCTCAAGCGGGTGCGCGGATAGGCGCGATCGCCCTCGCGGCGCTCGTGCTCGTGTGCGGCGGCATCTTCGCGCGCCGTGCGGTCTTCCTGACGCGGCTCGTCATCGACGCGAAGCCGAGCGACCGGCCGGGCGACGTGCCGGAGCGCGTCGTCGCCGAGGCGGAGATCGTTCTCGGCCAGAAGAAGCTGCTGCAGCGGCTCGTCCCGGGGCTGATGCACGCGTTCATCTTCTGGGGCTTCATCGTCCTCTTCCCGACGATCATCCTCGCCGCGATCGACGTCGCCGGCGGCGGCGATCGCACGCCGAGTTGGTACCGCGACGTCTCCGACGTGTTCGCGGTGCTCGTGCTCGTCGGCGTCGCGACTGCGCTCGTCATCCGCATGGTCGTGCGACCGGCGCGCTTCGTGGGCTCGCACGTCGGCGAGGGCTATTTCATCCTCGGGCTGATCGCGCTCGTCGTGACCACGCTCCTCCTCTGGCACAGCGTTGGCGGCACGGTGCTCGCGTGGGCGCACCTGATCGTGATCGGTGTCTTCCTCGCGTATTTGCCGTATTCGAAGCACCTGCACATCGCGACGGCGGCGGTGAACGTGTGGATGGCGCGCACACGCAAGCGCGGGCGGCTGGAGCCGTTGCGCTTCGATGTGCCCGACGACGAGCTTCGCTTCGGCGTGGCGACGATCTTCGACCTGACGCGCAAGGAGGTCGTGGACGCGTTCTCGTGCACGGAGTGCGGCCGCTGCCAGGACGTCTGTCCGGCGCATGCGACGGGGAAGCTGCTGTCGCCGAAGTTGCTGATCATGGGCGTGCGGGATCAGCTGTTCGCGCAGAGCGCGAAGCCGATCGTCGGCAACGGCGTGCCGGAGGAGATGATCTGGGACTGCGTCACGTGCGGCGCGTGCGTGGAGGTGTGCCCGGTGTCGATCGAGCACGTCGACCACATCGTCGACCTGCGGCGGAGCCGGCTGATGGTGGATTCGTCGTTCCCCGCCGAGGCGGAGCCGATGCTGCGCGACGTCGAGCGTGCGTCGAATCCGTGGGGGAAGCCGCAGACGGAGCGCGCGGCGTGGGCGGCGGACCTGGGCGTGCGGGTGCTGGAGCCGGGCGATCCGGCGCCGGAGTACCTGTACTGGGTCGGGTGCGCGGCGTCGTTCGACGAGCGGGCGAAGAAGTCGGCCGAGTCGACGGCGAAGCTGTTGCAGAAGGCAGGCGTCGACTTCGCCATCCTCGGACCGCGGGAGGGGTGCACGGGCGATCCGGCGCGGCGGATGGGGAACGAGTACGTGTTCCAGGCGGCGGCGGAGCAGAACGTCGCGACGCTGAACGAGCAGGGCGTGACGAAGATCGTCGCGAGCTGTCCGCACTGCTTCAACACGCTCGCGAACGAGTACGGCGACTTCGGCGGGAACTACCAGGTGATGCACCACACGGAGCTGCTGGCCGAGCTCATCGACGAGGGGCGGCTTGCTCCTGTCGCAGGCTCAGGGTCGATCACGTATCACGACTCGTGCTACCTCGCGCGCCACAACGACGTGCGCATGGAGCCGCGGGAGCTCCTGAACGTCATCGGGCAGCCGGTGGAGATGAAGAGAAATGGAAAGAACACGTTCTGCTGCGGCGCCGGCGGCGCGCACATGTGGATGGAGGAGCGGGGGAGCCAGATCAACGTCGAGCGCGCGCGCGAAGCGGCGGAGACGGGCGCGGAGACGCTCGCGGTCGCGTGCCCGTTCTGCACCGTGATGCTCGACGACGGCGTGCGCGAGGTGGGGACCGGGATGCGCGTCGCCGACGTGGCGACGCTTCTCGCAGAGTCGCTCGAGTAGCTACGCGACCGCTGCGCCCGCGCTGTCGCGGGCGCGCTCGATCCGCTCGAGCCAGGCCGAGGCGCGGAGGCGCGCGGAGATCTCTTCCGCCTCGGCCAGCAGGGGCTCAGCCTCTGCGTTCCGGCCTATGGAAGCAAGCCATTCACCGTGCTGGATGAGCGTCGCCCGCGTCCTCGTACACGACCGAGGCCTCGCTCGCGCGCCGCGTCGACTCCCCGACGAGCACCGTTCCTGGTTCTGCCGCCGACTGGACGCGCGACGCGGTGTTGACGAGGTCGCCGGCGGCGAGGCCCTGTCCGGTGGCGCCGAGCGTGACGGCCGCCTCGCCGGTGAGGACGCCCGCGCGTGCGTGCAGTCCTGCGTCGAGCGCCGCGACGGCCTCGACGAGATCGAGCGCGGCGCGGACAGCGCGCTCGGCGTCGTCCTCGCGCGCAGTCGGAGCCCCCCAAACGGCCATCACTGCGTCGCCGATGAACTTCTCCACCGTGCCGCCGTAGCGGCCGATTACGAGGCGCGCGGTGTCGAAGTAGCGCGTGAGCAGCGTGCGGACGTCCTCCGCGTCGCGCGACTCGGAGAGCGCGGTGAAGCCGACGAGGTCGGCGAAGAGGATGGTGACGACGCGCCGCTCGACGTCGGGAGCCGGGGCGGCGGCGGCCGGCGCAACCGTGCCGAGCGCGGCCCCGCACTCGCCGCAAAAGCGCTGGCCCGGCTCGTGCGACGCGCCGCAGCTCGGGCAAGCGGCCGCGATCGAGGCGCCGCAGTTCGTGCAGAAACTCAGGCCCTCGCGGTTCGACGCTCCGCAGCTCGCGCACTCGTTCACGAGCGAGAGCCTAGTACCGTCCGATCAGTGCTCGCCGGCCTCGGTCACGTCGACCTCGTCTGTCGCGATCTGGAGCGCTCGCTCGCGTTCTACGCGGCCGTGTTCGGGCAGCTCGGGCTGGAGGCGCCGTTCCTCATCGAGGGCGAGCGCGGCGAGCAGATCCACTACCTCCGGTTCTCGGGCTCGATCGGGCTGCGCCAGGCGCTGGAGGCGCAGGAGTTCGAGCTGTACGCGCCCGGCTTCCATCGAAGCGGGGGCGGAGGTGCTGCACCCGCCCCGCCTCTGGCCGCTGTACCACCCGGCGTACTACGCGTCTACCGCTGCCGCGTGCACCGAATCGACGTCCTCCTGCGAGTCGACCACGAGCGCGAGGTGCGTTCTTCCTCGACCCGGACGGCTTCCGGCTCGAGGTGGCGACGAGCCGCGACGCGCGCTGAGGAATAGCATCCCCGTGATGGAGGCAACGGTTCGTGAGGGGCAGGCTCCGGCGGTTGTCGTAGCCCTTCAGCCGGGCGAGCGGATGACCGCGGAGGCGGGCGCGATGATGTTCGTCACCGGCGACATCACGATGGACGTGGAGATGCCCGGTGGACTGGCCGGCGGCCTGAAGCGGAAGCTGCTCGCGGGCGAGAGCCTGTTCTTGACGCGCTACGAGGCGAAGAGCGCCGGCGCTGTCGGGATCACGGGGCCGTTCCCGGGGTCGATTCGCCAGCACGAGCTCGACGGCGAGATCATCTGCGAGCGGCACGCGTACCTCGGCCACTTCGGTGACGTCGAGATCGAGAGCGCGTTCGCGCAGAAGCTCGGGATGGGCCTGCACGGCGGCGGCGAGGGTTTCTTCCTGCAGCGCCTGGTGGGCAAGGGCACCGTGTGGCTGCACGCCGGCGGCGACTTTCTCGACTTCGATCTTGTTGCCGGCCAGCGGCTGATCATCGATACCGGTTGCATGGTGATGATCGAGCCGACCGTGAAGTATGAGGTGAAGCTGCAGGGCGGCGTAGCGAAGAGTTTGTTCGGCGGCGAGGGGCTGTTCCTCGTCCACATGACCGGCCCGGGGCACGTCACGCTGCAGACGTTGCCGTTCTCGCGCACCGCACGTCGCGTGCTGGCAGCGGCGGGCGGCGGCAGGGACGAGGGTGGCGTGGGTGGTCTTCTGGGTTCAATCCTCGAGTAGGGGGTTACGCGATGGGACTTCTCGACAAAGCGAAGCAAGCAGCCGAGCAGGCTGCCGCGAAGGCGAAGGAGGGCGTCGAAGACGTCCAGACGAAGCGTGAGCTGAGCCAGGCGTACAACGATCTCGGCAAGAGCACGTACGAGCTGATCGGAAGCGGCGAGATCTCGAATCCGCGTCTCGACGCAGCGGCCGCCAAGATCAAGGCGCTGACGGAGAAGCTCGCGGCTGCGGGCGCGTCGACGAGCGGTGACGACTCGTACGACTCGAGCCAGCCTCCGGCGATGCCCGTCTAGGGAGCCGTGCTGACCTAAGCCCTCGTCACACTCTCCGCAGTGGAGACGCGTCTGCACGAGGCGGAGGTTTCGCTCGGGGAGTCGCCGTTGTGGCCGACCGCCGCGATCATCGCGGCGGCGGTGCTGTACGCAGACCTGCCAACCCGTTTCATCGCCGGGAACTCGGCGGGCGCGTTCTCGGTCGTGCGCTGGGTAGTGCCGGCGCTGACGGCGGTGCTGCTGGCGGCGCTCGTGATCAGCGTGCCCAGAGGCCCGCTGATGCGGAGCCTCGAGTGGGGCGGACAGAAGCTGCGGGTAACGAGGCGCTGGCTGACGATCGGGCTAATCGGGATCCTCAGCGCGGCGAACGGCGCGTCGATCATCCTGCTCGTCCATCTGCTCGTGAATGGCGCATCGGCGAATGCGCCCGTCCTGCTGCGCGCGGCCGTGCACATGTGGGTCGTGAACGTGCTGCTCTTCGCGCTGTGGTTCTGGCAGCTCGACGGCGGCGGCCCGCTCGCGCGGCCGACGACGCCGCCGCACGAACGCGACTTCCTCTTCCCGCAGCAGACCGAGCCGGCGCTGCTCGTCGGCGGGTGGGAGGCGAAGTTCCTCGACTACCTCTTCGTGTCGTTCACGAACTCTTCGGCGTTCAGCCCGACAGACACGATGCCGCTCAGCCGGTGGGCGAAGATGCTCATGCTCGTCCAGTCCGCGATCAGCCTGAGCCTCGCCGTGATGGTGGTGGCGCGAGCCGTGAACATCCTGAAGTAGCGGTGCGTTCTAGGACAGCAGGGTGGCTGACCCGCGGTGCCGCCGACGGCGCTCTAGAAGGGAATGTCGTCTGGCGCAAACACGCCGGTCTTCGTCATCGGTGCGAACGGCAACATCAGCCGACGCAGGCTCCCGTCATCGAAGAAGCGAACAGTGACCGTGGCACCACCATCTTCGACCGCGGCTACAACCCCGGGACCCAGCGTGGCGTGGTCGACAAGGTCGTCGACGGCGAGATCCGTCGGCTGCGCCCAATCCTCGAGCGGAGGTGCGGTAGCTCTCTCGGCAAGCGCCTCGACCATGGTCTCTCGCTGCTTCGCGTCGATCCACCGTTTCGCGACAAGGCGGAACTCCTCGAGGATGTCCAGAGATCCGTTCGCGAGCTGTGGCGTGTACCACGACCACTCCAGTTCCTCCACCGTCTTGATATGCACGCGGTTCCGGAGCCGACGCAGCTGCTGCAGTTTCTTCTCCATATCGTCGCCGACGATCTCAGCAGCGCGAGCCGCACGGATCAGAAGGTCCATCTTTGTGTTCCGATCAAGTCGGGTCCTCACTACCTCGCGCTGAACGCCGGCGACGACGCGGGCGCCGTCGGGCACCTCGAACTCGCGGAGCTGGAGCTCGTGGAACTCCTCGAAGACGCGCTCACGAGTAGCGATGATGCCCTGCACCCTCGGGTCGTCCTCGATCATCCTGAGGGCGCCCTCAAGCACAGCCTCCGCGACGCTCGCGGCGGCGATGATCGCGTGCTTCATCGTCATCGCCTCGGGCGAGTAGTACACGTTGTAACGATTAATGAGGAGAATGTCGAAGTGGACCTTCTGGAGCTCCGAAGCGATGTTGACCCGCAAGGTCTCGTCCTCCACGAAGTCCCACTCGTCCTTGATCGTTCCAAGGGAAACGAGGCTCTCCGCGAAGGCGAGTCGCTCTCGGCTCGCGCCATGCGCGGCGCTGCCCTCGAAACGATCCGCGAACATGGCCGAAACACTGTAGTTAGGGGTCCCGACGGGGCCTTTCCTCCGAAGATCAGGGTTCGCAGGCGGTCGGAACGTGCCTTGACGTACGGAGGCCGTCGCGGCAGACTTTGGGTGGAACAGCCGTTCCACAATCTGAGATGGCGACTGACGCTACTGGCACCCAGGCGATCGAGCGCGCGGCGGCGCTGCTTGTGCGTGTCGTGGAATCCGCTGACCCGCCTTCCATCGGCGAGCTCTCCGAAGGCTCCGGGCTTCCGAAGAGCACGACTTCCCGTCTCGTCTCCGCGTTAGAACGCCAAGGGCTCGTCCAGCGCCTCGGCGCACGCGGGCGGCTCCGCCCGGGGCCGGTCCTACTTAGGTACGCGTCCCGCGACGGTAGCCAAACGCTCGTCGAGCTCGCACAGCCTTCATTGCGCCGCCTCGCCGACGCCTCCGGCGAGACGATCAACCTCGCCGTCCCAGGCCCCGACGGGGTCGAGCACCTCGCGCAGGAGGACACCGCGCACTTCGTCGGCGTCACCGACTGGGTCGGTCGCCGCGTGCCCTTCGAGCTCGCGGCGAACGGCAAGTGCTTCCTCGCCTTCGGCGGTGCCGGCCACGCGCAATCGAAGGCGATCCGCGCGAACGGCTACGCAACCTCGATCGACGAGCTCGAGGTTGGTCTCACCGCCATGGCCGCACCTGTGCTCGGCGCGAACGGCGTCGCGATCGCAGCGCTGTCGATTTCCGGTCCCACATCACGGCTAAAGCAGCGAGTTGACGAACTCGCACCGCTCTTGAAAACCGAGGCATCGAATCTCTCCCAACGAATGCGAGGTGCCGCATGACCCACGAAGAGATCCTCAAGGGCCTGTACGACAACACGCTCATCGGCAACGCGCCCGAAGTGAAGGACTTGACGAACGCCGGCCTCGCGGAAGGGCTCGAGCCGGAGTCGATGCTCTACGACGCGCTCATTCCCTCGCTCGAGGAGGTCGGCGCGCGCTTCGAGCGCGGCGACTTCTTCGTCCCCGAGATGCTCATCGCCGCACGCGCGATGCAGGGCGCGCTCGACATTCTCCGCCCGCTGCTCGCCGAGACCGGCGCGCAACAGGTCGGCACCTACGTCATGGGCACCGTCAAGGGCGACGTGCACGACATCGGCAAGAACCTCGTCAACATCATGCTCGAGGGCGCCGGCTTCACCGTCCACGACCTCGGCGTCAACGTCGCGCCCGAAAAGTTCATCGACGCGATCAACGAGCACAAGCCTGACATCGTCGGCTTCTCCGCGTTCCTCACCACGACGATGCCGATGTTCAAGGCGAACATCAACGCGCTCGAGAAGGCCGGCATTCGCGACAACGTCATCGTCATGGTCGGCGGCGCGCCCGTCACGCAGGAGTACGCCGACCGCGTCGGCGCTGACGGCTATGCGGCCGATGCCTCGACTGCCGTCCGCCTCGCCAAGGACCTCATCGCACGCCGCCGGAGCGCCGTCCCCGCGTGATCGAGCTCGTCGAGGCCGCAGTCAAGAAGCCGATCTTCGGCTGCCACATGTGCGGCCAGTGCGTGCTGCACTCGACCGGCCTCACGTGCCCGATGGAATGCCCGAAGACGCTCCGCAACGGCCCCTGCGGCGGAGTCCGCCCGGACGGCCACTGCGAAGTGAAACCCGAGATGCGCTGCGTGTGGGTGAAAGCCGTGGAGCGCTCGCGCCGCCTCCCGTGGGCGCACGAGATCCACGACATCCGCCCGCCCGTCGACAACCGCCTCGAGGGAACTTCCTCGTGGGTCAACCTCTACACCGGCCGCGACAAGCAGACGCCGAAGGGATGGCATGTCGAGGCTTGAGGACGCACTCGCCGCGGGACGCTTCGCCGTCACCGCCGAGCTCCTCACCGTCGACGCCGGCGGGCTCGACGCCGTGCACGAGCGCTTCGCGCCCTACGCGGACTACGTCGACGCTACGAACGCGACCGACAACACCTCCGCGCACGCGCACGCATCGCCGCTCGCCGTCGCGATCGCGCTCAAGCAGCTCGGCATGGAGCCCGTCATGCAGCTCACTTGCCGCGACCGCAACCGCATCGCGCTCGAGGCCGAGATCGCCGGCGCCGCGCTGCACGGCATCGAGAACATCTGCTGCCTCACCGGCGACGACGTCACGGCCGGCGACGAGCCCGAGGCGCGCCGCGTCTTCGACCTCGACTCCATTCAACTCCTCGCGCTCGGCGTCGGGATGGCGAACGGCACATACCTCTCCGGGCGCAAGATCGATCCGGCGCCGCACCTCTTTCTCGGCGCGGTCGAGAACGCCGGCGCGCCGCCTTTCGACTACCGCGTCGACCGCGCGCTGAAGAAGGTACGCGCGGGCGCGCGCTTCCTCCAGCTCCAGGTCGGCTTCCGTCCGGAGCAGACCGAGGCGTTCATGCGCGAAGCGGTGGAGAAGGGCCTCGCCGACCAGTGCGCGCTCATCCCGTCCATCTGCCTCGTCCGCTCGCCGAAAGCCCTGCGCTACATCGACGAGCACGTCCCCGGCATCGAAGTTCCGGCCGCGATCATCGAGCGCTGCGAGCGCGCCGCCGACCCCGAGGCCGAATGCTTCGAGGTCGCGTGCGAGCTCGCCGAGCATGCGCGCTCGCTGCCCGGCGTCGCCGGCCTCCACCTCATTAGCTTCCGCCGCGAGGCCGGCATCGCCCGCCTCTGCCAACGACTCGGCATACCAACGAGGGAGACACGTGCAGACAGTCGTCCAGTCGCCGTCTAGAACGGTCGTCATCGGCCCCGACCAGCCGTTCTGCGTCATCGGCGAACGGATCAACCCCACCGGCCGGAAGGTCTTCCAGGCGCAGCTCCAGGCGGGCGATCTCTCCCAGCTCGAGGTCGACGTCGCGCAGCAGCTCGCGGGTGGCGCCGACATGCTCGACGTCAACGTCGGCGACCCGCTCGCCGACGAGATCGCGCTCATGGGCGCTGCGATCCCGCTCGTGCAAGGCCTCACCGACGTTCCGCTCTGCATCGACTCGTCCGTTATCGAGGCGCTCGAGGCCGGTCTCTCCGCCTACCAGGGCAAGGCGCTCGTCAACTCCGTCACCGGCGAGGACGAACGCCTCGAGGCGATCCTGCCCATCGTCGCGCGCCACGGCGCCGCCGTCATCGGGCTCGCGAACGCGGAGGACATCCCCATGGAGCCGGAACGTCGCGTCGAGATCGCGAAGAAGATCGTCTCCGTCGCCGGCGACCACGGCATCCCACCCGAGGACGTGATCATCGACCCGCTCGCGATGCCGATCGGCGCCGAGCCGCGCGCCGTCACCCTCTTCGTCGAGACGCTCCACCTGCTGCGTGACGAGCTCGGCGTGAACACCACCTGCGGCGCCGGCAACACGTCGTTCGGCCTGCCCGGGCGTCACACGCTCGGAGCGGCGTTCCTCGCCGTCGCGCAGAGTCACGGACTGACGAGCGCGATCATGGACTCGCGACGGCCGGAGATGGTCGAGGCCGTGCGGGCGACCGACTTCCTGCTCGGCCGCGACGAGTGGGGCACCACCTGGATCCGCATGTACCGCGAGAAGCAGGCCGCAGCAGCGACGTGAGCGCCGTCGTCGACCTCCCGGAGGAGCAGCACCCCGACCGCGTCCGCCTGCGCTTCCTCCAGTCGGGCGAGGATCGCGCCGTCAAGGAGGCGCGCGTGCTCGCCGGCACGACGATCTTCGACGCCGCCAGCTGGAACGGTGTCGCCATCGACTCCACGTGCGGCGGTCACGGCACGTGCAAGAAGTGCAAGGTCAAGGTCGTCTCGGGGAACGCGGCGATCAGCGCGGTCGATCCGCGCGCGTTCACGATCGAGGAGCTGAAGAGCGGCTGGCGTCTCGCGTGCCGCGCGAACACGCTCGAGGACCTGACGATCGAGGTGCCGCCCCTGCAGACCCGCCCGAAGGCAGCGCTCGTCGGCGTCGGGCGCCACGTCATCCTCCGGCCTGCGGTGCAGAAGCGCTACGTCGAGCTCGTCGAGTCGACGCTCGAGGACCAGCAGTCGGATCTCGAGCGCCTGCTCGCGGCGATGGACGACGTCGAGTTGCGCGTGCCGCTCGGCATCGTGCGCGAGCTCGGCGGCACGCTGCGCCGCGCGGACTGGAAGGTGACCGCCGTCCTCGCCGACGACGTGCTCATCGACGTGGAAGAGGGCGACACGAGCGCGAGCCGTCACGCGATCGCCTTCGACCTCGGCACGACGACGGTCGTCGCGACGCTGCTCGACCTCGAGACGGGACTGCCGAAGGCGGTGCGGTCGATCCTGAATTCGCAGCA
>Ga0193751_1002236_pt1 | contig 11830 bp, 13 predicted proteins | sample L1c2metaG_FD_143050 | JGI IMG/M metagenome (GOLD analysis project Ga0193751, IMG submission 143050) | Soil microbial communities from a riparian zone of the East river system, Colorado, United States - L1c2 | ecosystem: Environmental > Terrestrial > Soil > Riparian zone | place: USA: East River... | reverse complement strand
TGAAATATTTCTTGGTCATCTCGATGCGAACGTGTTCGATTCTGTCCCGTCTTACGCCGTTATCGTCACGAATGAATACCATGGGCACATGCGTGTGGCCGAAAAAACAAACGGTTGTGTGCTGATAAGTGAAGCTCGCGGCCGCGTCGAGATTGTTAAAGACATAGCTCCACTGCGCCGGCGTATCGAGCGTCGCGTGGACGATGGTAAAACCGCGCACCTGTTGCTGTAACCGCAAGCCGCGCAGCCATCCCTTGTCTTCGTCGTTCAAATTGTCGCGCGTCCACTCAATGGCTCGCTTAGCGAGTTCGTTGAAATCGGTCGAGGCTTCGAAAAGCGATGCCTGCTCGTCGTGGTTACCCTTGACGGTAGGGCAATCCATTTCGCGAATGCGTTCCACGCACTCATGCGGATTCGCATTGTAACCGACCACGTCGCCCAGACAAACAAAGTGTGTGCATTTGTGCTTGTGGGCGTCTGCCAGCACCGCCTCGAGTGCTTCCAGATTGGCGTGGATATCACTCAAAATCGCGAAACGCATCGATCGAACGCGCGCTACGGTGCACGATTGGGAATTCGCTGATCCTGCGGGATCCCAAGTTTGTTTTCGAGGAATTTCAGTCGCGTGATCAATGTCGGCAGCCGTTCCTTCTCCCCCTCGTCGTAGAGCTGGCGCAGGCGCTCATACGCTTCCCGCTCCCGTCCCTCGCAATAGGAGAGTTCGTAGGCGGAAAAACGCCTGTCGAAACTTGGCGCTCCGGGCAAGGCCGCGGCCTTGGCAAAAAATTCGGAGGCGAACTCATGCTCTTTGTATTTTTCCTTATAGAGGCGGGCCAGCGCTTCGTAGAGCTGCGGACGATCGGGATTATTTCTAATTCCGCGTTCAAGAAAATCTTTGCCGAGCGCAAAATATTCACGCTGTGCTTTGACGCGCAGCGCGAGGCGCGGCTGGGTTTGATCGTTCATCGCGGCTACGCTTGCGTTCCAAGCCATGTGCCATGCCGCCATGTCCCAGAACAAAATCGAGCGCGGTTGCAGAGTTGTGACCTGCCGGAACAACAACAGCACCCGACCCCACTCGGTCTGCTCCCACGCGACATGCGCTTGAATGAAAAGACCATCGGCTACGATCGCTCGAAAGCCGCTCAGCGCGGCAACGAAACCGAGCTGCCCGAGTTTTTCTCGAAGATCGAGATTAAATTCGACGCCGCGAAAATTTTCTTGTCGATGACTGACGGCGAGATCGTGTTCGATTGGCAATTTGATCGCCCCGAGCACGGTCAGAATCATGGACACGAGAAAGAGACGCGTCATAATTCTTTCCCGTAAAAGACGAATGCGGCCAGCAATGTGTAGATCGTGGTATAAAAAATTCCGAGCGCGGCTGTTTTTAGAAAGAGCCCGAGTGAAATCGCCGCTCCTGCGACGATATCATCGACCAGATTAAAGGCCTGCAGGTCTGGAAAGAACAGGGCGACAATTGCGAGGAAAATGCGTGTCACCCAGCCGCTGCTGTGTTCATGGAGCCAATATTCCCGCGCGGTCGCCTGCAAATGACCGATGAAGTAAATGAAAACCATGACAACAACCGTGAAGATGTTTGTCGTAGCGAATGTCGATACAAATAGCGTGAGCGTCGCGAGCAAACATGCTTTCAGGTAAATGATGATGATGCCGGGAAAAATGTCGGTGTTGAGCGCGGAAGAGCGAATCGCGCGGAGAGCGTCATCGACTTGTTCGCGCGGCGCTGCGGACATCTGCCGCAGAGTCATATGCATCACGCTTTGTTCGCGCATGTAGAGCACGGCGAGAAACACCGCGCTCATCACCAGAGTGCTGATCGCAAGCAGCAAGAGAACGCCGGCAATTTTTCCGAGCAAATATTCGAAACGAGGCACCGGTTTGGCCAGAATGGTGTAAACAGTGCGGTCCTCGATGTCCTGGGGGATGAGCCGCGCCGTGGCGACGATTGCCAATAGCGAAGTAAAGATCGACATCGCGCCGAGCGAGACATCTTTCAGGATCTGGAATTCCTGTTGAAACGTGAACTGCGCCATGAAGACGGAACTTCCGATCAACAGCAACGCGAAGAGCAGCAGGACATAGAAAACTTTCAGGCGCGTCAGCTCAGTAAGCGTGTTGGCCGTGATAGCAGAAACTCGTCCGAAAGAAAAAACACGATGCCGCGCGCTAGTCGCTATTTCGTTGCTCATGACTCGGGACGCTCGGTGGTCGCGTCGAGAAACAATTTCTCGAGCGTAGTTGTCGATCTTCGGCGCTCGATCAGTTTCGCATTCGAGCGGTTGATGAGGGATTCAATCTCATTGACGAGACCGGAAGAAGCGTTGGCGACCACGAGCTCAGTTTGATTCTCGATCGCGATCAATTCTTCAAGCCGGCCTTCGCGCACGAGCGCACCATCCGCAAGAATGCCGACGCGATCGCAGATTTCCTGCGCTTGCGCGAGCAAATGCGACGAAAGCAACACGGTTATTCCACGTCGTTTTAGATCGACAATCAAATCGCGAATCTGGCGCGAGCCCGCTGGATCGACGCCCGCGGTCGGCTCATCAAGCACAAGGAGCTTGGGCTCGTGAATCAACGCTTGCGCGAGCCCGATGCGTTGCAACATCCCTTTTGAATAAGTGCCAAGCCGCCGCTTACGCGCCTTGGTCAAACCGACAAGCTCGAGCAATTCATCCGTGCGATTTTTCAATCTGGCCCCACCGAGCCGGCAGAGCCGGCCAAAGAAACGCAGCGTTTCCTCGCCACTAAGATATTTGTAGAAGTACGGGTTCTCCGGCAGAAAACCGACCGCTTCCCGGCTCTCAACCAGGCGACTGTCACGGCCGAAAATTTCCGTCCGACCGCGGCTAGGGGAAACGAGGCCGAGGATGATTTTGAGGGTCGTGCTCTTTCCGGAGCCGTTGGGACCGAGCAATCCGTAAACTTCACCCGGTTCGACGCGAAGATTGAGATCGCGCACTGCGACAATCGAATGTCGATGAAGTGGAACCGGGAAAATCTTGGTCAGTCCCCGAATAGCGACGGCCGCATCAGTCATGGCGAATTTCAAAACCGCGCGCGGTAACAGTTTTTTCTAATTTGTTCTCGGTTTGCTTGCGAATATGGGCGCGAAGTTCGCTCTCCGAGACGGCCTTGATGAACGCGCGCACTTCATCTTCCTCTCCTTTAACCTGAAGTTCCACGCGACCGTCAAGCAGGTTGCGCACCCATCCGGTCACGTCGAAACCCTTGGCCACGTGTCGCACCGACCAGCGAAAGCCGATACCCTGGACATTGCCCTCGTAAAATACCTGGAGCGAGATCATGCGGTGACGCTAACAAAGACACGAAGCCGCGAAAGTCTAGCCCGGCGGAAAGCTTGCCCGAAGCAAAACGTTGACCCGGCTCTTACTTATAAGAGTAGACAAGACAGAAGCTCCCCTCCTGCCCATCAATCAGATCGACCGAAACGAAGTACTGGCCGCTGTTCGCTGGGGCAAAGCCGGCCGCGGCTTTTTCCCCTGCATTATAACCCTCAGTCGTGATTCGCTTACCGCCCTCATCATAAACACTCACCGCAATCTTTTTCGCTGCTTCGGTTGCGCTGGCGGAGAACCAATACTGATTTCCCGCGTAGAGATTCACCGCAATGAGGGTGTGATCGTGTGGCTTGATCGTCCCACACCAATGACCATCGCGAACCTTGAATCCGTCGTTTGTAAATGCGCCGGCGACATCGAGTGCGGCCTTGCGTGCTTGGACCTCACTGTCTGTCTCGGCGCGCGCACAGACGCTGGCAGCGAGGGCGAAAATCCAAAACAAAATCTGTAAATAATTTTTCACTTCACCGGCGCCTTGTTCTCTATCTCGTCCATCACTTTTCCAACCGCTTCATTGACCTTCCGCACTTCATCAAGGCTGGGTGCTTTACCGAGAGGGAAAGAAACGAGCTTTTCAATCCCAGCGAGTTGATCGCTCATGTCTTTGACCAGCGGCTCGCTGCGAAGTCCCGGCGAGATATTATCGATTTTTGACTGGATCAACCGGACGAGGGCAGGCTGCCGCAGAACTTTTGCGCTTCGTTCGTCATAATTTTGCATAATCGCCGCGCTGACCACTTGGGTTCCGCGAATCCATCCGCCCAAAGTTACGAGGATGATCAAATCTTGATCGCTGTGCGATTGCATGGACGATTTCACTTCGTTTTGTGTCGCTTCCAATTCTTCCTGCAGCGTGTCCCATTCATTACTCTCGGCAAATTCGTTAATGCTATTGCCGCGACTGAGCAGATTCTCACTTACTCCTAGTGCTTTCGAGAGCTTGATGATGTCTGACCCGATGTTTTTGACCTGCTGGCTGTCTTTGGCTTCGACGGCGATAAAACCATCGGCAATCAAGCCGCCGAGATTGAGTGCGATTTGCGCGCGATCCCGATACGTCATCGGCATCGGGCCGCGATACTGGCCTGACCAATTTGTTTTACCTGGCTTCTCGAGTGCCGCGAAAAGTTCGCCCGGCGTCGGAATGCTGATCGAATCGCTTCTGACTGCCTTGGCCAGTTGATCGGCGGGCAGGCGTCCGGTCTCCGCTCCGGCGGCTGCAAAAATGGCGCCCATCAAGCCGATCGCACCGAATCTCGTCAAACGAATCATTAGTAGACCTATTCGCACCTGGACGAAATTACCAGCCGGGAAGTCGGTCGCAAGAAAGAACCTCAACAAGCGTCGGCTGTTCATGGGCGACGAAGCTTAGTTGAACAGCGCGCTGCCAGCGCGCATAATTGCCGCGCAATTCCTCTGCCTCGGGATTTTAGATGTCAAAGACTTCGATCCGCAACATTATCGGTCGCGAAATTCTTGATTCGCGTGGCAATCCGACGATTGAAGTCGATGTGCGCCTTGAAGGAGGCGCGCTCGGCCGGGCGGCGATTCCAAGCGGGGCGAGCACCGGCGAGCATGAGGCATGGGAATTGCGGGACGGCGACAAGAGCCGGTTCAGCGGCAAAGGGGTGAAGAAAGCTGTTGCCAATGTTAACGACAAGATCGCGCCGGCCCTCAAAGGATGGGATGCACGCGAGCAAATAAAGATCGACAACCGGCTGATCGAGCTCGACGGCACGGCGAACAAGAAAAACCTTGGCGCAAACGCACTGCTCGGTGTTTCGCTCGCGGTCGCGCACGCGGCGGCTGTTGCAGAAGATGTTTCGCTGTTTCGTTATCTCGGCGGGGTTGAGGCAAGAGTTTTGCCAGTTCCGATGATGAACATTTTGAATGGTGGCGCACACTCTGACGCGCCGATCGATTTTCAGGAATTCATGATTGTGCCACGCGGCGCGCCTACATTTTCAGAAGCGCTCCGTTACGGTGCGGAGGTTTTTCATTCCCTCAAAGCCGTGTTGAGAGATCGACATCTTTCCACGTCGATCGGTGACGAAGGGGGGTTCGCGCCGCAACTCGATTCCGCCGAAGATGCATTGGACTCGATCATGACGGCGGTGGAAAAAGCCGGCTACAAACCGGGCGAACAAATTTTTATCGCACTCGATCCCGCCGCATCCGAGTTTTACGACGCTGAAGGCAACGTTTACGTCTTTGAGAAATCGGATGGTTCAAAGAAGACAGTCGAAGAGCTGATTGATTACTATGTGGATCTTTGCGCGCGATTTCCGATCATCTCGATCGAGGATGGCTGCGCCGAAAATGATTGGGATGGCTGGAAAAAAATGACCGCCCGTCTCGGGGACAAGATTCAATTAGTTGGCGATGACGTTTTTGTCACGAACGTCGAATTTCTGCGCAAGGGAATTGCCGAGCACGTGGCGAATTCGATTTTGATTAAAGTGAATCAGATCGGCACGCTCACAGAAACCCTGGCGACGATTGATCTGGCAAAGGAAAATAATTACGGCGTGGTGATCAGCCATCGCTCCGGGGAAACCGAGGATACAACAATCGCCGACATCGCAGTTGCGACTAACGCTGGCCAAATCAAAACTGGCTCTCTTTGCCGGACCGATCGCGTCGCGAAATACAATCGGCTTCTCCGAATCGAGCAGGAACTTGGTGACAAAGCCATGTACGACGTTAAAATGCGCTAAGTGGATCAGACCTACGGCGACTTCCGTGCGCGTCGCGAAGCGACGGTTTGGCAGCGACTTAACCGAATCCTTCGCGTCCTGCTCGTCCTCACAGTCTGGCTGGTGATTGTGAGTTTGTTCGTTCCGCCTTACAAAAGACTGATGCAGAGCAGGGCCGAGGTCGATGACCTGCAAGCGCACGTAAATGAGCAACAGAGTTTGCTCGCGCGCCAAACACGCGAGGTCAATCTGCTCAAAACCGACGTGACCTATCTGGAAACGATTGCGCGTGATCGTCTCGATCTCATGAAGGAGGGCGAAACGATTTTTCGTCTTGAACCAGCGCGCGCTGTAAAATCAAGAGCCGGCGATTCCGCGCGACGCTAGGGTGGTTACCTGAGCCTCCTTGGTTGCTGCATGGCAACATGGGTGAAGGCGATTGAGGTCAATCGTGCCAAGCTTTGCGTCTTCGCGATACGGGCGCTATCGTCTCGAATGGCCGGCGAAGTCCAACCGATCGATACTCAAGATTTCAAATCGCGTGTGCGCGAGTTGGGGAGGTTTCTTTGACGTCGAAAAGCTCCAAAAAAACCTAGCCGCGATCGAGGGGCGTATGGCCGCGCCCGATTTCTGGTCGAATCGCGAGCGCGCTCAGAATGACGTCGAGGAAGTCTCACGATTGCGTTCGCTCATCAATCCGTTTCGCGAGTTGGAACGGGAAATTGACGACTTTGATGCATTGCAGGAATTATCGGCGGAAGAAAAAGATGCGACTGCGCGCGTCCAGGCAGAGAAGGAGGTTGCGACCGAACACGCCCGATTGATTCACAGGCTTGAGGAATTCGAGCTGCGCCAGTTTCTTTCTGGCGAAAGTGATCGGGCCAATGCCTTTCTCACGATTCACTCCGGCGCGGGCGGCACCGAATCCTGCGATTGGGCCGATATGTTGCTGCGAATGTATCAGCGTTGGATCGAACGGAACGGATTCAAATCACAAACCGTCGACATCCAGCAAGGCGAAGAAGTTGGTGTTAAATCGGTGACGTTGCTCGTAAGCGGCGAGTACGCTTACGGACATCTTCAGACCGAGCGGGGCGTGCACCGGCTCGTGCGGATTTCGCCCTTCGATGCAAACAAACGTCGTCATACTTCCTTCGCCAGTGTCGATGTTGTCCCGGAGATCGCCGATTCCGCGCCAATTGAAATCAATCCCGTTGATCTGGAGATCGACACTTTCCGCAGCGGCGGCAAAGGCGGGCAAAACGTGAACAAAGTGGAAACCGCAGTGCGGATTCTGCACAAGCCAAGCGGAATCGTGGTTGCCTGCCAGGCGGAACGCAGCCAGGGACGCAACCGCGAGCTCGCGCTCAAGATGTTGAAAGCGAAGCTTTACGAGATTGAACAGGACAAGAAACGCGCCGAGATCGATCGACAATATGGAGAAAAAGGCGACATCGCATGGGGCAGCCAAATTCGGTCGTATGTTTTCCAGCCCTACCAAATGGTGAAAGATCACCGAACCGGGGCAGAAACCAGCAACGTGCAGGATGTCATGGACGGCAACATCGACATGTTTATCCAGGCAAAATTGCGCGGAGAGAAGAACACGAAAGGCGAATCGGAGTTGTAGAGGCGCTTGGGCGAGGCGCCTAATCTTTAGGTTCGGCGTTTGACCCAAACGCCGCTACGATACTGCTGTCACAAGCTGCAATCGGAAACGGGCGTCAAATTCGCCGCCGTTATGCGCGCGGCAACATACGAGACATGCGACCGCGCGCCGGATCCGGCGCACCCGTGGAAACTCGCGCACACAATTCGGACATTTGTAGATAAACCGCCGGGCGCGTTCGCTGATTGGGAACGGCAGATTGTGACAACGGGCTTCGTCGCCGATCCCGAGATCACAGCACGCGTCACGCCACTCTGGGCCATGCGGTGAGACGCGGCGGCGACCAGCACGAAATTGTGCGAGAAGATGGGCGAGTTCGTGGCGCAGCGTGCGATCAATTTCGGACTCGTCGTAATCGCATAATCGCGGATTTAGTGAAATCAATTTCTCGCGAAAATCAGTGCGGCCCGCGGTAGTTTGGAGGCGCGAATTCCATTCGACACGAACCAGGCGAGCGAGCCGTGCCAGGCCAAGCCGGTGCAAGATTTCGCGCGTTTTTAATTCAAGATCGACATCTCGTCCCGCGCATTGATCAATTGCCGATCTTTCGAAGGCGAATTCGAGCTGCTTAAGCAACAGCATACGCGTCGCTCTTGGTCTTCGTCTTTGCGAGTCGCTCAAAAATGCGCGCGAGAGCGTCTGCGGCGCGCTCGATTTCATCCGCGGTAGTTTGTTTGCCTGATGAAAAACGTACCGCCGAGCCGGCCCGTTCCATTGACAATCCCATCGCCAGTAAAACATGAGACGCCACAACCGATCCAACCATGCAGGCCGAACCGCTCGATGCGCAAACGCCTTCCAAATCCAGCGCCATCAGCAGCGTCTCTGAATCGAACCCGGGAAAACTCACATTCAGCGTGTTCGCAAGCCGGCGCACGGAGTCGCCGTTTTGTTGCGCTTCTGGAAAAATGTCAACAATTCGTGCCCACAACTCATTGCGCAATGATTTTTCTCGCTGTTGCTCTTTCTCTTGCTCTTTGAGCGCGAAATCCGTGGCCGCCGCCATCCCCGCTATTGCAGCAACGTTTTCCGTCCCGGGTCGCCGCTGATTTTCGTGCGCGCCGCCGAACATGAGCGGCTGGATCGACAAACCGCTGCGCAAAAAAAGCACGCCTGCACCTTTTGGACCGTAAAATTTGTGCGCGCCGAAACTGGCGGCATCGACCAGCGACAGGTCGATCTCGACTTTGCCAAATGATTGCACCATGTCGCTGTGCAGCAGGACGCCGCGGTCGCGACAAATCTGCGAGATGTCGTGCATCGGCTGAGTCACGCCCGTCTCGTTGTTGGCTGTCATGATCGAGACCAGCCTCGTCTCAGGCCGGATCGCGCTGGCGAGTTGGTCAAGATCGGCAATTCCATCTCGCGACATATTGAGCCAGGTCACCTCAAAGTTTTCGCGCTTTTCCAAATACTCGAGTGCGTTCAATACCGCATGGTGCTCGGCTTTATTCGAGATGACGTGACCGCCGCGCGAAACGGGACATCTGGCAAGGCCAAGCACGGCGAGATTGCATGACTCCGTTCCGCCGCTCGTGAAAACTAACTCGTGCGGTTTGGCGTGGAGAAGCGCGGCAAGTTTGTCGCGTGCGTCATCGATCGCCGCGCGCGCCTCACGGCCGGCCGCATGCACGCTCGATGGATTTCCAAAATATTGATCGAGGTACGGCAGCATCGTTTCACGCGCTTCATCGCAAAGCGGCGTAGTCGCGTTGTAATCGAGATAAATCATCTTCTTCTCGTGCTCATGCTCGTAACCTCAGTCGAATCCGGGGAAACGCTTCGCACACCGAAGCAGCCACAGCAATCATCCTGTGGCGGACGGTCGCGCCCTACCAATTTTGCTCCAATGCTCGTGCCCGACGGTCGCGCGCTACCAATCATCCCGTGAACCCATCGCGCTGCTCTGTGGTCTTACGCGGTTTCTTTGGCACGATGCGCAATTGTTTTTCCTCGTAGAAAACCAGCGAATCCGGGGGAACGCTTTGCACGAGAAAGACGTTGCCGCCAATAGTGCTGCGGGCGCCGATTACGGTCTTACCGCCGAGTACGGTCGAGTGCCGTGATCGATGAAGAAATGCGAGCCAATCTTTGCGCCCGGGTGAATATCGATCCCGGTTCGGCTATGCGCCCACTCCGTCATGATGCGTGGAATCAACGGCAGCTGTTTCAAATAAAGCTCATGCGCCATTCGCTGGATGGCGATCGCTTCCAACGCGGGATAAGCCAGGATGATTTCCTCGTAGCTCTGCGCCGCTGGGTCGCCCTCATAGGCGGCGTCGATGTCCTTCCAAAGCATCTTGCGCACTCGCGGTAGCTCCGATATGAAACAGCGCAGAATTTCATCCGCCCGCTTTTCCGTCGTTTTGTCTGGCGGAATTTTTCCCAAGCTTCGGCAAAATTCGTTTTTGAGTCGGGCTTGCAAATTTCTTATTCGAGTCCGAGTGGTCTTGGCCAAATCTTCAGAACTGACCAGTGCCTCGCTTCGAAACCCGGGGAACATCAGGCTCATTAGATCGGCGCAAGCCGACTCGATCGCCAGACGCGACGGCAGAGTGGCGGCGGCGGCGAGATAATTTATGCCGCCAGTTTCGCTGTAAGTCTGAAGCAGTTCATCGACCGCGTCACGCGTCGTCAAATCCATCACAGTAATTATGCGACGGGTTTTTATCGAACAAAAGGGAAACTGTGCTGAGCGCGGTAGGGGCGGTTCACCTGAACCGCCTTGAGTCTGTGTGTGGAAGCGTCGAAAGGCGATTGAGGTCAATCGCCCATACCTGCTAAACGTCGCGCTGGGCTATCCATTGCACGGCGAAACGGCCCACTTGATGCGCATTGGCCAGATTGAGCTTCTCCTTAATATGCGCCCGGTGGGTTTCCACTGTCTTTGGGCTCAGATGTAAATTTTTCGCGATCTGGCGCACTTCATTTCCTTTGCCGATCAATTCCAGAATCTCCAGTTCGCGATCGCTCAGTTGGTCAATCTCGCTCGCGCTGCTTTCGCCCGGGCCCTGGACGAACTTCGCGATGACCGTGGCCGACATTGCCGGGCTAAGATAAGGGCGGCCGCTAAGGACTTCCCTGATCGCAATTATCACGTTGTCGAGCGCTTCCTGTTTCATCACATAACCCTGCGCACCCGCGCGAAGCGCGCGCACCGCGTAGAGCGATTCATCGTGCATCGAGAGTACCAGAAGTGGCAGCTTCGGAAATTCCGCGCGGATATTTTTTATCAGCTCAATGCCGTTGGCCCCCGGCAGGCTAAGATCGACAATGACCAAGTCGGGCACTATTCGACGGATTATGCCCATTGCGGCCGGAGCGTTTTCGGCCTCACCGCAGACCGCAAAGCCGTCATGTGAGTTAATTAACTGTTCGAGCCCTTTTCGAAAGAGCGGATGATCATCGACAATCACCACGCGTTTCACATTCGGCGGATCGCACTTTCGATTTTTGTTCGTCGATCTGGTGCGTTTCATTTCGGCTGTATCGGGTGCAGGTGGATCGACCGCTCCGTCGGGCGATGTTACTTAATGCGCCTTGGGCGCCAAATTAACATCGACGAACAGGGGGCTGCTCGATCCAACTTGCGTCATCACCGTCTTTAAGCACCCCTTTTAACGATTCGCCGCTCGGCGGGCTGGCCGATGCAGGAAATTTACATTGCCCACGGCTGATGGCTTTGCGGATTTCACGGGGACACGCCCAGGCCGAGTGCTCACTTTCTTTTGTGATTGGGGCACGTTATCCGGCAAATAACAGGCGACCCGCGTGCCGCCTTGCTTTGGAGATTCGATTTCCAAGCGCCCGCCGATGGACCGCGCACGATAGTTCATGATGTGAAAACCCAATCCGTGTGCGTTGTTCAGCCCATTCTGAAATCCGACGCCATTATCGGTCACGCTCAGGACGATTCCCTTTCGCCACTGCTCCAGGGCGACGACAATTTCTCGGGCCCGGGCATGTTTGTTGGCGTTGACTACTGCTTCGCGCGCGATGCGATAAAGGTTTAATGCCGCCATGTCATCATTGAGATGGAGTGGGGCTTTGATTTCCAGCCGGCAAGGTGTCCTCCATAT